>JACCEA011068823.1_pt1 | contig 11825 bp, 11 predicted proteins | sample 7449851 | NCBI WGS metagenome assembly JACCEA01 (sample SAMN15323453, study PRJNA562643) | freshwater metagenome | isolation source: river surface water | place: USA:Blue River Watershed | collected 2017-08-18 | reverse complement strand
CGGGTGATAACGGGAACCACCAGCAGGAATTTCACAATAATGCGCTCCCTCAGAATAGGTCTTTAAGCTGGAAGCCAGAATCTGCGACCCTGTTTCACAAGAACCTAAGACTACTGCAGCTGCACCATCGCCAAAAATTGCGCTGGATTCCAGATGATTCCAATTGAGACCGCAGGACGCCAAATCGGCGGCGACAACCAACACACGCTTGTAAGCACCGGCGGCGATCATCCAAGTTAACGAATCCAAAGCCGCCAAAAATCCCAAACAGCTGGCATTAATATCAAAAGCAGGTATGGCAGATAGGGAAAGGCCAAGTTCAGCGTGGATCAAGGCGGCGTTAGAGGGCATGCCTTGATCCATAGTGGCACTGGCGGCAACGAGACAATCAATATCGCTGAGTTGTAAACCCGCCGCATGCAAGGCGTTAATTGCAGCCGCGGCTGCAAGCTTGGCGGCGTATTCATCTTTGCCAGCAAAATAGCGTTTATGAACACCACCCACAGCTTCCAGCTTGCCTGGGGGTAAACCCAATTGTTTATCCAGCTCACTGCTCAAGACTTGCAACTGGGGTAGCTGATGACCTGTTCCTAAAATTTTGACCGCTCTTTTCACCTTGAATCTCTTTGGTTTCCAAACATTGGCGGCGAGATTGTCACATTGAAAAATCTATCTCAAGCAGCCGAAGATCCTTTGTTGAAAGCGGCAAATAGCAAGACCTTCGGTTTAGCAAGATGCTCCGTTTTTACACAAATCTTGCTAAACCTCAAAATGAAAAAACCCGGATCGAGTCCGGGTTTTGTTAGTGAAGCTGCTTTTTAGTTGTTCTTCTATCGGTTTTCCGACGGTCAGCTGCGACAGGTTTTTCTGTCCGCCTTCTATCGTTTTGTCTTTCTTCCAACGCATCTTCTAACTGACTCAACATAACCTTTGGCTTCTTTTTGTCACTCATAATTGACCCCATACGTCTATTACCTCGTAGCAGATGATTGTCCTCCAAGGACTCGCTTTGAGTATAGTTGACACCGATCAGATCGAAAGTAACCAAGCCTTATTTTTTTATTTCATTTTCTCATTAGAGAATATGAATAAAGCCTTTTATTTGGCTTTTTGTTATGAGGCCGAACCACTCCCTTTTCCGCTACCCAAATCCTAATTAACGCTGTTTTTCCAGAATCACTAAACATCAAGATTCGCTACAGCCAAAGCGTTGGTTTCGATAAAGTCGCGTCTGGGTTCTACATCATCCCCCATCAAACAAGTGAAAATCTGGTCTGCACCTATGGCGTCCTGAATAGATACTCGCAGCATACGGCGGGTTTCTGGGTTCATGGTGGTTTCCCAAAGTTGTTCCGGGTTCATCTCACCCAAGCCTTTATAGCGTTGGATGTTGTAACCCTTGCGAGATTCTTTCATCAACCATTCCAAAGCTTCGGTGAAACGGGAAATATTTTGCTTGCGCTCACCCCGTTGGATATAAGCACCTTCTTCGATCAGGTTTTCGAGTTTTTCACCCAGTGAGACTATAGAGGCGTATTCTCCTGACGCAAAGAAATCCTGTTGGAAGGGGTATTCGGTGGCTATGCCATGTGCGGTTATTTCTACGCGAGGCAGGAAGATATGACGCTCGGTGTCTTCTACCACCTTGATTTCATACTTTTGACTGCCTGCACGGCTATCCAAAGAGAAACTGGCTAAAATTTGATCTGACCATTGCTCCATGTGGCCTTGGTCAGCCAGGTGTTCAGGACGAATGGCTGGCATATAAATCAACTTTTCAAGCACGTCGGCAGGATATAAGCGTGACAAACGTTCAATCGTTGCCATGACCTTACGGTATTCCTGAACCAGTTTTTCCAAGGCTTCGCCAGAAATAGCGGGGGCATTGGGATTAACGTACAGAGCCGCATCTTCTAATGCTGCTTGAGTCAAAAACTCAGTCATTGCAGCTTCATCTTTTAGATATTGCTCCTGTTTACCTTTGGCTATTTTGTACAAAGGCGGTTGCGCAATATAGATATGGCCACGCTCAATCAACTCACGCATTTGGCGGAAGAAGAAGGTCAATAGCAGGGTGCGAATGTGTGATCCATCAACATCGGCGTCAGTCATGATGATGATGCTGTGGTAACGCAGTTTTTCTGGATTGTATTCATCTTTACCTATGCCACAACCCAAAGCAGTAATCAGAGTGCCAACTTCTGCACTGGCGAGCATCTTGTCAAAACGGGCTTTTTCTACGTTTAGAATCTTACCTTTCAACGGCAGAATCGCCTGGGTTTTACGCGCACGACCTTGTTTGGCCGAGCCACCCGCAGAATCACCCTCTACCAGGTAGAGTTCTGATAATGCTGGATCTTTCTCCTGACAGTCAGCCAATTTACCTGGCAGCCCGGCAATATCCAAAGCGCCTTTACGACGTGTCATTTCACGCGCCTTGCGCGCAGCTTCGCGTGCGCGTGCAGCATCAATCATCTTGCCAACAATGGATCTAGCTTCATTGGGGTTTTCCAGCAGATAGGCATTGAAATGCTCTGCCATCTCTTGTTCAACCGCTGTTTTCACTTCTGATGACACCAGCTTGTCTTTGGTTTGGCTGGAGAATTTGGGATCAGGTACTTTTACAGAGATGATGGCAGTCAATCCTTCACGAGCATCATCACCGGTTGTCGCCACTTTGGCTTTTTTGTCTATACCTTCTTTCTCTATATAGGTATTCAATCCACGAGTCAGTGCTGCACGAAAGCCGGCCAAGTGGGTTCCACCATCCCGCTGGGGAATGTTGTTGGTGTAACAGAAGAGGTTTTCCTGAAAGGAATCATTCCATTGCAAGGCGACTTCTACCGCTATTCCGTCTTCACGCGCGTTGGAAACAAAATGCACCATCTTATTAATGGTAGTTTTGTTCTTGTTGAGATGGTCAACAAACGCTTTTAATCCACCTTCGTATTGAAAGACCTCTTCTTTGCCGCTGCGCTCATCTTTCAGCACAATACGGACGCCAGAGTTAAGGAAACTCAGCTCCCGCAAGCGTTTGGCGAGGATTTCATAATGAAATTCAATATTGGTGAAAGTCTGGGCTGAAGGTTTGAAGTGGATTTCGGTTCCTGTACTTGAGGTATCCCCTATCACTTTCAGGGGTTCATCGGGTACACCATGACGATAGATTTGTTCATGGACCTTGCCTTTACGGCGAATGGTTAATTTTAAAAATTCAGATAACGCATTAACCACGGAAACACCGACGCCGTGTAATCCACCAGAAACCTTGTAAGTGTTGTCATCAAACTTACCACCAGCATGGAGCACCGTCATGATGACCTCTGCAGCGGATACACCCTCTTCGTGCATATCGGTTGGAATTCCACGGCCATTATCAGCAACAGAAATGGTTTCATCTGGGTGGATTATGACTTTTACTTCTGTGCAGTAGCCAGCCAAGGCTTCATCTATAGAGTTATCCACCACTTCAAACACCATGTGGTGTAAACCTGAGCCATCATCTGTATCGCCGATATACATTCCCGGACGTTTACGAACAGCATCCAAGCCCTTGAGAACACTGATGCTGGAGGCATCGTAGGCCTTTTCTTCTGCTGGCGTATTGTTATCTGACGGGTTTTGCTCATCTGTCATGGTTTTCTCCACCTAAAGACTAATACCTAAAACTAGCACCTAAAAACTACCATCAAGAACTGTTTGGCTATTCAACAATTCATTTTTCTATTCTTGTTTGGTCAGGCTAAATGATTTCAGAAACTCTGCCCTGTTCCACGTGAAACACTTTTACTTCTTTATTTTCGTTTTTCCAAAGTATTCGCAGGTCAGACTCTTTCACGCCCGTTACAAATACTTGGGTTTGCATTTGATTCAACCAATGCACCAGTTTTTCCCTGTGCTTATCGTCCAGCTCTGCTGGAAGATCATCCACCAAATAAATGGCTTTTCTGCCCGTCAACGCCTGAAATACCAAGCCTTGTGCAACCTTCATGGCACAGACCAGAAGCTTTTGTTGTCCTCGGGACAACACATCTGCTGCCGCTAATCCATCTAGACCTATTTTGAGATCTGCCCTGTGGCTGCCCACATGAGTTTGCCCTTGAAGAATATCCCGTTCACGACTCGCAACAAGCGCCTCGGCGTAAGATTTATCTTTATTCCAGCCGGAATAGTAACTCAGTGTTAGTCCTTCCAGCTGGATAAACTCTTTCACCAATAATTGAAATTGACTGATAAACCAATCAAAAGCCGCAGATCGAAAGCGATCCATTTTTTCGGTCAAGGTGACCAGCTCAGCATCCCAAACGCTTAGCTGCTGCTCGTCTATTCTATCATGCCGAAGCAAGCTGTTGCGGTGTTTCAGGCAGGTTTGCTGGCTCTTCCACAAGGAGAAAAATTGTGGTTCCACGTGAAACACCAACCAATCTAAAAACTGCCTACGCTCTATAGGCCCACCCTCTAACAACCGAAAGGTGTCCGCATTAATCAGTTGTAAGGGAAGAAAATTTGCCAATTCTGCAATTGAAGCAACGCTTTCGCCGTTCGCTTTCAGCAATAACTCTCCCTGAGTATTTCGGCTAAGACCCAAAGGCAAAACACCCTGCTCTAATCTGAGATTGGAAAACACCGTATAAGATGGGGAATCCCGGTTAATCAGGGATTTGTGTTTATGGCTACGAAAAGAACGACCCAGCCCCAGAATATACAGTGCTTCCAACACACTGGTTTTACCCGATCCATTCTCACCAAAAAAAAGATTAATCTCTGGTGATGGACTGATGTCCACCGCCATAAGATTACGAAGTTGCTGAATTTTGAGGCGTTCGACTGCCACGCAGCCACCCAAGAGGACTATGACTTAAAGTCGCATTGGCATAACAACGTATACCGAATCACTGTTTTCTGGTTCTTCGATCAAGGCGCTGGAGTTAGCGTCTGATAAGGTGATCTTGATATTGTCATTGGTAATGACATTGGTAACATCCTGTAAGTAGCTCACGTTGAAACCAACCTCTAAAGAATCACCTGTGTAATCCACAGTAACCTGCTCTTCCGCTTCTTCTTGTTCTGGGTTATTAGCCACAATAGTCAAACTCCCGGTATTCAATAACAATCTGACACCACGATATTTTTCATTGGACAAAATCGACGTGCGCCCAAAAGCTTGCTTCAATTCCATACGGGAACCGATAACCGTTTTATTCCCACCACGAGGGAGTACACGTTCGTAATCCGGGAATTTGCCATCAACCAATTTTGAGGTAAAGGTGTAATCCACAGAGGTAACTCGAATATGGTTACTGCTTAAGGTGATTTCAATTTGTGCCGTGGAATCATCCAATAAGCGTGACAATTCCAACACACCCTTTCTGGGAAGAATGGCTTGGACAACATCTTTACTACTAACTGCGACAGCGCGAGTGCACATGGCCATTCGGTGCCCATCAGTTGCGACTACACGCAATTGATCCTGACGAACTTCCCACAACATACCATTTAAATAATAACGAACATCCTGTTGTGCCATAGCGAAAGAGGTTCTTTCAATAAGACGTTTGATTTCCTGCTGCGCACAAGAAAAACGCAGATTACCAGGCGTATCTTCCACATTCGGAAAATCGGAAGCAGGTAAAGTCGACAAGGTAAAACGACTACGGCCGGATTTGACTATAATGCGGCTATCTTCTTGAAAAAACTCAATATTGCTGCCATCTGGCAGCGATCTACAGATATCAACCAGCTTTTTAGCCGGGACTGTAATCTCACCCGATTGACCGGGTTGCTCCAAACCAATACGACCAATAATTTCAACTTCCAAATCAGTCCCAGTGAGAGACAGTTGGTCATCTTTCAACACAATCAATACATTGGATAAGACAGGCAAAGTCTGACGACGCTCAACTACACCAGCAACCAATTGCAAGGGTTTAAGTAATGCCTCACGGGATACTGAAAATTTCATGGATTTATCTCTTTTCTTAAGATTGTCAGGGTTCACATAATCATTAGTAATCAATCAAAAAATCATGTTGTCAGGGAACGTAACAAATTTTTCATGTCTTCATGAATATCTGCACTTTCTTCCTGCAATTCTTTTATCTTTCGACAAGCGTGCAAAACCGTTGTATGGTCTCGCCCACCAAAGGCTTCACCAATTTCCGGCAAACTATGATTCGTTAATTCTTTTGCTAAAGCCATTGCCACTTGTCTCGGTCTGGCAACTGAACGACTACGGCGTTTCGACACCATGTCATTCATTTTAATTTTGTAATACTCGCAGACTACACGTTGAATGTTATCAATACCAACTTGTTTATCCTGAAGAGCCAATAAATCTTTTAAGGCTTCTCTGACCAACTCAACATCAATTGCCCTGCCAGTAAAGTTAGCACTGGCGATGACTCTTTTGAGCGCACCTTCCAAATCGCGGACATTAGCACGAATTCGTTGTGCAATAAAAAAAGCCGCATCATGAGGTAAATCAATTCCAGCCTGTTCAGCTTTTTTCATCAAAATCGCAACACGAGTTTCCAGTTCTGGTGGCTCAACAGCAACCGTTAACCCCCAACCAAATCGTGATTTTAATCTTTCTTCCAAACCGTTAATTTCTTTCGGAAAACGATCACAAGTCAATATGATTTGCCTGCCACCTTCCAACAGTGAGTTAAAGGTATGAAAAAACTCTTCCTGCGACCGCTCTTTACCAGCGAAAAATTGTATATCGTCGATCAATAAAGCATCCATAGAACGGTAGTAACGCTTGAAATCATTAATCGCATTCAATTGTAAGGCTTTGACCATATCCGCAACAAAACGCTCAGAATGCAGATACACAATTTTGGCATTGGGGTTTTTTGCCAGCATGGCATTACCAACAGCCTGCATCAGATGCGTTTTGCCCAAGCCTACGCCACCATAAATGAAAAGAGGGTTATAAGCGCCGCCGGGATTTTCTGCGACTTGCCGAGCAGCAGCCAAACCTAATTGATTGGATTTACCTTCAACAAAACTGACAAAGGTGCTCGCGGCATTCAAATAGTGGCTGTGTTTCAAACCACCTTCAACATTCAAATCAGGTGAGGTATCGGTTAATGTGGCCTCCTTGATAACCTCCTCTATTTTATTTTTTAACGGGCTGGATTGAATAAGTGTTGAAGGTGAACGAATTTCAGTATCTGCATCCCTTTTTTCAATTTGGCTTGGCGTTTGATTCTTAATCTCCAACTCCGCTTGAAATCCCGTTGTTGATTGTCGCGGCAAAATACCCAAAATGATAGGCAATGGCTGGCTATGATATTGGCTCACCAATTCCCTGATACGATTCAAAAACTTTTCACTGACCCAATCGCAAATAAATCGGTTTGGCGCAAGTAAACGTAGCTCTTGTGAAGAATCAGATGTATCTATCTGTAATGGCCTAATCCAGGTATTAAATTGCTGCGAAGGCAATTCATTTTGCAAACTGGAAAGACAGGATTTCCAAAGGGACTCAAACAAAAGATGTATCCTCTTTTTGTTATTAACGAATGAACTAGAGAACAGAAATACGTGCCTTACCAAGGGTGCATCGCTTCCGGGCAAAATCGGAATTTTGATCTCTCAAGATTGGATTGGCGGCAAGTGTATTCCAGTCCTCAAAAGTTATCCACAGTCTCAAAAAATATTTTTTTACACTTTGATTAGTTAGCAAAAATTCACATAAATCAGCGTGTTGCAATTATTTAACTTGTTGATAAAACTGTTAATAACTTGTTTATTTCCTGCAGATAATCTGAATATAACTGGGTATAAACCAAAACAAGTCTGAAAAAAGCATATTTGTTGATAATTTACCCAAAAGAGTTTGCTTTAGACCCGAAGTTTCTTTAGAATCGCGCCCCTTTCTACCCTTAGCTCTACCCTACAGCTACCGTCATTGGTAGGTTTACAAACTTGTGTTTAATAGGTTGCTCTTATGAAAAGAACATTCCAACCCAGTAATCTTAAAAAAGTACGCGTTCACGGTTTCCGTGCTCGTATGGCAACCAAGAATGGTCGCTTGGTATTGGCTCGTCGTCGTGCCAAAGGTCGCAAAAGCTTGACCATCTGATTGTGTTCCCTATTGATGAGTCATCAGAGTGAAGCACTCTTTTAGCAGATCCTTGCGTTTGCTTCACTCTGATGATTTTCAACAGGTTTTTGATTCCGCTGCTTTTCGCATCTCTCACCAACACCTTCTTTTATTAGCCTGTCATAATGGACGCGGATTTCCTCGTTTAGGATTGGTTATTGCCAAAAAACACCTACGTCTGGCTGTTGATCGCAATCGCATCAAACGTTTGACCCGCGAAAGCTTTCGTCACACCCAAACTAAACTGCTGGATCTGGATTTGGTTATTCTCTCCAGAAGTGGGCTGGATAAACTCAGTAATACCGAGATTTTTGGTTTACTTGACCAGCAATGGCATAGGCTATTAAAGAAAGTTCAACAAAAACGATCAGCGGAATAATCAGTACTCAATATGCATAAACTCAATCAATTGTTGGTTTGGATAGGGGTGAAATTGATTCACCTTTATCGTCTGTTATTGAGTCCAATAATCGGCAATCAATGCCGTTTTTATCCAAGCTGCTCGCATTATGCAGAAGAATCATTAATCGCCCATGGATTTTTGCGTGGGACTTATCTAAGTGTGATTCGTCTTTTAAAATGCCACCCTGGGCACCCAGGCGGGGAAGATCCTGTTCCGCCTAAACATAACCAGTGCTGTTCGCACTCTCATTCACATCATCACGGCAGTCATTAAGATGGATTGGCAAAAAAATATTTTGATAGTGGCAATTCTTGCAGTCGCTTTGCTATTGGTTATTCGCTACAAAGAATTTAATGATTCACTTCCTGCAGCTAACAATATCACGCAGAGTTCAACTGCAACACAAAGTAGTTCTTCTGTAAGCGCCAATGCATCAAATGCTCAGGTAAATAGCATTACCGATACCAATATTGCAAAAGCAACAGAATCTAAAATTATTCAGATCAAAACTGACAGCATGAATGTCTACATTGATACCTTGGGTGGCGATATTATTGAAGTGTCTTTGCCCAAACACTCAGTATCCTTAGATAAACCTGATGAACCTTTTGTTTTGCTCGATCAACGAGACGACCATACCTACATCACACAATCAGGTTTGTTTGGCATTAATGGCACTAATGGTATTGATGGTTCAAAACCGTTATTTTCTGTAGAAAAAGATGCTTATGAGCTAACAAAAAATGAAAAAGAATTAGTGGTTAATCTTGTATACCAACAAGGTCTAGTAAAAATAACCAAGCAATTTATTTTCAAAACCGGTGAATATCAAATTGGTGTGAAATATATTATTGATAACCAAAGTGATGACACTTGGAGTGCAAAATTCTTTGCGCGAATTATTCATGATGGAAAACGCTTTACTAAAGTGAGCGCCTTGGAAATGAACCCGTTTTTAGGTATTGCAACCACAACCAATGATGAAAATTACAAAAAATACCAGTTTGATGATTTAACAAAAGAAACTAACTCAAGCATCAATTTCTCACATCAAAATGGTTGGATATCACTGGTACAACATTACTTCATCAGTGCTTGGATTCCTAATCCTAATAGCGTAATTCAATATTCTATTCGTCAGGATAAATCATCACTACTTTATGTATTAGGATTTGAAACACCCGATATGGTTGTGCCAAGCAAACAACAACACACTGTTGATGCTATTTTTTATGCTGGCCCCAAAGATACCGATAAGTTAAAAGAAATCGCACCACATTTAAATTTGACTGTTGATTATGGCTGGTTATGGTGGATTGCAATTCCATTATTCTGGCTGCTGCAAAAAATACATTTAGTATTGGGTAATTGGGGTTTAGCAATCATTGGTCTCACTATTGTAGTTAAATTAGTTTTCTACAAACTCTCCAAAGCCAGCTATGTTTCTATGGCAAAAATGAAAAAACTGCAACCTAAGTTAACTGAATTAAAAGAACGTTATGGTGAAGATAGACAACGCTTCTCACAAGAAATGATGAAGTTGTATAAAACCGAAAAAGTTAATCCTCTTGGTGGATGTTTGCCGTTGTTAATTCAAATGCCGGTTTTTATTGCACTTTATTGGGTTTTAATGGAATCAGTTGAGCTACGCCATTCTCCTTTTTATTTATGGATAGAAGATTTATCACGCATGGACCCTTATTTTGTATTACCAATTCTTTATGGTATTTCGCAATTTATAACGATGAAATTCAGCCCTCAACCGCCTGATCCTATGCAAGCAAAAATTATGCAGATGTTGCCTTTTGTCTTTACCTTTATGTTCCTATGGTTCCCATCAGGTTTAGTGCTTTACTGGCTAACTAACAACATATTGCAAATTATTCAGCAACAAATTATTACCAAACAAATCGAAAAAGCGGACGCTAAAGCCTGATGATTTACACGGATACCATCGCCGCCATAGCCACAGCAACCGGCCGTGGCGGGGTTGGTATTATTCGCATATCAGGTAAAAATGTTTTAGCCATTGCACAATCTATCGTAAAAACTTCTCTCAAACCTCGACAGGCGCACTACTGCGATTTTTATTCTGATAATCAAATTATCGATCAGGGTTTAGCAATATTTTTTCCAAATCCGCATTCTTTTACCGGTGAAGACGTTCTCGAACTACAAGGTCATGGTGGCCCTGTAGTATTAGACATGCTGTTAAATACAGTATTAAAACTGGGTGCGAGATTAGCAAGACCAGGTGAATTTTCTGAACGCGCCTTTATCAATGACAAAATTGATTTAGCGCAAGCAGAAGCCATCGCCGATCTAATTGATGCCAGTACCGAACAAGCTGCCCGAAACGCACTGCATTCACTCCAAGGTGTTTTTTCAAAACGAATTCACGAGGTAGTGGACGCTCTCATTCAATTACGCATTTATGTAGAAGCTGCAATTGATTTCCCTGAAGAAGAAATTGATTTTTTAACCGATGGAAAAATCCAAAAAGACTTGCTCAATATAGAATCCCAACTCACCCACATTTTTCAAGAAGCCAAACAGGGAACTTTAGTTAGAGATGGCATGCGTTTGGTGATTGCAGGCAAACCTAATGCGGGTAAGTCGAGTTTATTAAATGCCCTGAGTGGACGTGATTCTGCAATCGTTACACCCATAGCCGGAACTACACGCGATGTATTGCGCGAACATATTCATATTGATGGAATGCCGCTGCATATCGCTGATACAGCCGGTTTACGCGAAAGCCCTGACCAAGTTGAACAAATCGGTATAGAACGCGCTTGGCAAGAGATAGAACAAGCGGATCGTATTTTATTAGTTGTTGACGCCAATCAAAATTCAAATACTGCTATTGATTTTCTTTGGCCTGAATCTGTGAATAAAATTGATCCAGAAAAAATTATTTTAATCCGCAATAAAATTGATTTAAGCCAAGAAACTACTGGGCTAAAAAAAACAGAAAATGGACAAGAATATTTAAATATTAGCGCCAAACATCATCAGGGTATTAATGACCTACGACACTATCTAAAATCCATCATGGGCTTTGAACAAACCAACGAATCCGGTTTTACAGCACGTCGCCGTCATCTGGATGCTTTACAACGTGCTTATGATTTTATTCAACAAGGCAAAATCCAATTACAAACCTTCGCTGCCGGTGAATTACTCGCTGAAGATTTACGACAAGCGCAGAATGCACTAAGCGAAATTACTGGAGAATTCACACCAGACGATTTACTGGGGCGTATTTTCAGTAGTTTTTGTATTGGTAAATGACCAAATTATTGAGTTGAT
>JACCEA010011382.1_pt1 | contig 11825 bp, 9 predicted proteins | sample 7449851 | NCBI WGS metagenome assembly JACCEA01 (sample SAMN15323453, study PRJNA562643) | freshwater metagenome | isolation source: river surface water | place: USA:Blue River Watershed | collected 2017-08-18 | reverse complement strand
TTGAGCTGGCCCTCCTGGGCGTGGGCAGCGCCTACGTGGCCCGTGGCGGTGAGAGCGTGGCTGGCGGAATCGCCTACAGGACGCTCAACAAGCAGGCACAGCGCAAGGTCGATGTCCGTGCAGCCAAGGACGTAAACCGCATGTCCGCGGTGTATAACAAGGCGGCCCTCGGTATCACCAATGAGCAGGCGCAGTTCGAGCGAGTGTTCGCCGCCCGCTCCCCTGCCATCGTCCGGAACATGCTCACCATGCTCAAGCTGGCGGCCACGAACCCCGGCCTTGAGGGCGCGACGGCACGGTTCTACCTTGCGCGCACGCTGCTCTTCACGGCGGCGGGCATGGGCGCGCTCAAGATGGCCGCTGGTGAGGAGGAGACGTGGGACCCCGAGGATCCCAACTCGGTCCTCAACCCGTCCAGCGGGTTCCTCCGGGCCAATCTCCAGGCGGCGGGCAAGGTCGCTCCGTCCAACCCGTACATCTCCCTCTTCCGCGCCGTGCTTCGCACGGAAGACGTGGAAGGCAGCAAGCCGGGCGAATTCCGCACGGTACAGGCGGCCCTCCAGGGCGCGGCTGAAAACTTCATCGGGCGCTCGCCGGACGTGTCGGGCAAGTTCTACCAGGGGCTGTACGAGCGGTTTGCCCCGGAGGTTGGCATCAAGCCGACCGACTACGGCAACGGGCAGCCTATCGGGGCAAAGGGCATGGCCGCCGGGATTGCCGGTGGGTTCGTGCCGCTGACGGTCCGCGATGCCGCCAAGACTGGCATTCTGCCCTCCCCGTGGCCGGGCGTGGAGCCGCCGAAGGCGGACCCGAACTACAACACGACGGCGGAGCGGGTGCTCGGTTCCATCGTGCCCGCGCTTGGCGCGAACTACTCCCCGGAGACGCGTTCGCAGGAGGCGGCCCGTACCGAGGCGCAGCAGATCCGGGAGATGTTCCCGGGCACCACGGACGCCAACGATAACGGGCGCATCGACCGCCGCGACCTGACCGAACTCGACCGGGAAACGTTCGACACGAGCCAGCGCGGACAGGACCTGAGCGCCTTCAAGGACGAGACGCGGGAGATCATGCCGGACCGCCCGGTGTCCGATCTGGACCGCTACTACGACCGCCTCAATGCGGCCCGGGACAGCCACGTGGCCAAGCTCAAGGCGCTGGAGGACGCGGTGCGGAAGGGCGCGCTCTCCAAACTGGAGTGGCGCAAGTCGTACCAGGCTGAGCAAAGCCGCTACGTGGAAGAGAAGAAGACGGTGGACAAGGACTTCGCCACCATCCCACTCACCAACGAAGACGGGTCCGAGCGGCTCGTGAAGGGGCCGGAAGGAAAGCCCGTCACGATGAACGTGGTGGAGTACGCGCGCCGGTCTGCCCGACCGGAAGACGCGGCGGTGGATGCCTATTTCCAACTCTTCGACAAGTCGATTGGCCCGGACGGGCGCATTGACTTTGAGAAGCTGGACCAGCTGCGCGCGGAGCAGCGGTCGTCGCTTCCCGCCGAGATCCAGTCTTACCTGGACAAGCGGCTTGAGGGCCTGGCCGGCCGGGGCGTGGTGGACAGCGAAGGCACCGCGGTGCCCCTGCCCACGCTGAACGAGTACGACACGGTGAAGAAGTCGGCGCAGTCCTACTGGGAAATCGAGGAACGCCGCTTCCCTGAACTTCAGCGCCGGGACCGGTTCTTTCAGCAGTTCGCCACGTACAAGGACTACAAGACGGCAATCTCCGGGATCGCTTCCGATACGGGCATGTCCATTGGCCAGGTTGAGGCGTTGCTCAGCCGCAAGCACAAGTCGCTGGGCAAGTTCAACAAGGCGGTTTCGAAGGAAAAGCGCCAGATGCGCGGAGCCGACACCAACCTTGACGTTGGCCTCAAGGACTTCTACGGGCTTGAAGAAGTGAACCCGTATGCGTACATCGCGCGCCAGAACGGGGACACGTCGTTTGACAGCATGGGTCCGCGGCTCGCGCGCCGGGATAGCGCGCCGAATGCGCGGCGCGTGATGCGCTTTGCGGAGCGATACGGGCGCGGTAGCGCAGCCGACGCAGCAACCACTTTTCGGCGTACATTCCTCAACTAGAATTTCGGCTTGGGGCATCTCTTTATCATTGAGAGTGAACTACATGTTCATTCGAGGTGATTAGCTGACCGCAGAACCGAACGGCTTTGAGAACCTGGACGACGTGTTCGAGCAGGAACCCGAAGCGCCCGCCCCCGGAACTGGGAACAACGACGACAGCAAGCTCAAGGAGATCATTGCTCGCGAGCTTGCCCAGAGCGAGGGGTACAAGGGACTCCAGCGCGCGTTCAACAAGAAGATCGAAGCTGACGCCCGAGAGCGTGCGGCTCTTCTCCAGGAACTCGCTGCCGTCAAGGCTGCCAACAACGGCGTGGCAGAAGGCATGAACTACCTTTCGGGGAAGTTCATGGAGGTTGTCCCGGACGACACCCGCGCGGAAATCGTCGCTGAACTGGAGCGAAAGCGCGTCGCGAACATGGAAGCGCAAATCGCGGACATGCGGCAGGCACTGAACAACCAGCGCCGGCAGCCGGATCCGCCCCAGCAACAGAACGACCTGGACGAAGAGTTCAAGGCATTGGAGCAGGAAGTCGTCGACTCTCTGCGCGAAGCAGCCCAGGAACTCGGCATCGATCCGAACGACAAGCGCCTTGACTACGGCACGCCGGGAGCGAAGTTCGCGCAGCGACTGAAAGCGCTGACAAAGACGGCTCGCGAAATCCGGTCTGCGAAGGATGAGGCGGACATCGATTCGGTACGACAGCGAGTTTCCGCACCGCCCGCACGCACAAGCGGCGGCGCGGCTGTGACGCCCTCGAACGGGAAGTCGTTCCTCGAACTGGGAACCGAAGAAATCTGGAACAAGCTTCAGGCTGGACAGCTTGGAGCGCGCCGAAAACGCTGAGGTTTAACGCCACATGGCGGGAATGAGCATTTTCGACATCATGGCGATGAAGGACACGAATATCGAAAAGGGTATCGTGGAAACCTTCATTCGCGAGTCTGATGTCTCTCGCATCCTCGAATTCAACACGATCAACACGACTCAGATCCAGACCCGGCGCATGAACTCGCTGCCGGAAGTCCGGTTCCGTGCTCGTGGCGACCGGTACTTCGACGGCGGCGCTCCCCGGTGGGAGACCGTCACCGACTCCGTGATGAGCCTGGGTGCCGAAGTCACGATCGACAAGATCGACAAGATGGACAAGGGGCCCTACATCCAGAACCCCGTGTCCTTCAACGCCGAAGCCAAGATCAAGGCGATGGCGTACAAGTTCCATGACGCCGTGGTCAACGGCGACCACGCCACCGACCCGCTATCGTTCGAAGGGCTCAAGGTCCGCATCGCGAACCTTGCCTCCGGGCAGACCGTGTACGGGGTCAGCTCCTCGGCTGAACTGGAATGCCGCCCCGGCACCCTCACCACCGACAACGGCTACGCCTTCCTGTACGCCATTGAGCAGGCCATCTACGCGCTCGACGGGCACAAGGCAGACTACTGCCTGACCGACGCCGACTTCATCAGGGCGCTCAAGAACGCCCTGCGGAAGATTGGCGTGTACGTGGCTCAGCCCGGCACCCCCACCACGAAGCTCAACCAGCGGGAGACCAGCAACGAGATCCCGGGCGGCGTGGCGTTCGAGTGGGATGGGGTCAAGTACATCGACATGGGCGTCAAGGCGGACCAGACCACGAAGATCGTGGCCACGGACACGGTGAACTCCCAGGCCTGCCGCCCTGCGTACTTCGTTCGGACCGGCGGGAACTACCTCACGGCGATTCAGATGCAGCCGCTTGAATCGACCGACCTGTTCCCCCTGGACGACGGCGTGTCGTACCGCATGGTGATCGACTGGCTCGTCGGTCTTCGCCACGTCCACAACCGCTTCGCGTCGGTCCTCAAGGGCTGCCGGGTCGCTTAAGGAGGACATGGAATGAAGGACAGTCGCGTCACCGTTTGGACGAACACCACGAGCCACCTCACCGGCTCGACCACGAACACCGGCCCCACCATCGACTTCATGGCGTCGGGTGTGCCGGTGGGCGGCACGTACGAGACCAACCCGACGTTTGGGTATGGCGTCGAAATCATCCAGACCAACACGTCTGGTACGGCCCAGGTCACGACCTGGGAATGGGAAATCTCGGCCGATGCCTCGACCTGGTACAACGGCGGGTACATCGGGAAGAACACCCTGAGCACGGCATCGGCTGTCTACCGCCTCAAGGGCGGGCTGCCCACGACGATGCGCTACGGCCGCCTCAAGGCGACCAACACCGGGACCGGGACGAGCACGAGCGTCGCGTACGCGGACGACACGGCCGGCCACGGCACGACCCAGGCGTTCCCGAACGCCTAAAGGAAGCCGCCGGGTAGGGGGCCACGGAACTGCCCTCTACCCGGCTTCTCAACACCAGAGGTAGTGAATGTCTGTTGTCCCGTACACGCACGATGAGGGTGACCACTTCATCATCCGCACCCCGAACAAAGAGTGGTCGGGGAAGGTGTATGGCCTCACGTTCATCGATGGCGTGGCCCTGCTCGACGCCTCGGAAAGCGAACTGGCGCGGGAACTGGATGAGCAGTTCGGCTACGAAGTCGTCCTGCCGACCGGCTTCACCTCGTGGGAGAACGCCCCCGACCCTGGCTCGCTGGTTGCGACCCGGCGCGAATACCGCGTCGACATGCCCAAGCGCGGCCTCACCGTCCAGGGGAAGCGGGACAAGAAGACCGGAGAGGCCGTTGGCTCTGACGCTTGATGACACCGCGGTAGTGCAGGTGCTCCGCGCGCTCATCTCCCAGGCCAACTACATCGAAGACCTTCGCGACGCCCTCCGGGCCCGCGCACAGGAGCCGAATGACCGACCGGAAGAGCAAGACGAGCAAGTGCCCGTCTTGCGGGAGACCTAAGTAATGGCCACGACCGACGCCCAGTTTTTCGCCATCGCCGGTAACGATGCCGCGCTCGCCCTCAAGGACAGCTCCGGCAACATCTACCGCATCCTCACGGATTCCACGAATGGCGCTCTCAACGTCACGAAGAACGGCACGTCCATCGGCTTCACTGGCCTGAAGAAGATCAGCGCCAAGACCGCCGACTACTCCGTGCTCGCGGCCGACTGCGGCACCACCTTCACCACGCGTGGCGCGGCCGGGGCCGTGAACTTCACGCTGCCTGCCACGAGCACGATCAGCGCGGGCTGGTGGGCTGAGTTCTTCTGCGCCGCCGACCAGAACATGACCGTCACGTCGGCCACGGCCGACACCATCACCGCCTTCAACGACCTCACCGCCGACTCCATCGCCTTCTCCACGGCGAGCGAAAAGATTGGCGGCGGGGTTCGCATGGTGTGGGACGGCACGGGCTGGCTGACCTTCGTCCACCTGGGCATCGAGACCCAGACCCCGACGATCGCCACCTAGGAACGCGCCGGGCAGGAGGGTGGGCGGCCCTCCTGCCTTTCGCACGCACAGGAGTCTCCTTGGCACAACGAGCAGTTCTTGGTGGCGGCGTGGTCCGAGGTGCGCAGCAACTGGCCGGGGCATCCGTCCAGGGCGGATGGCAGGCCAGCGGCGCGGTTGTGCGCGAGGCGCACATCCCCTCGTACGGGGCGACCTACGGGGCTGACACCTACGGCGCGGGCACCTATGGCGGGTCCGCGACGACCGGCTCGACGGCAATGGGCGGCGGTGTGGTTCGATGACGATCAACTACCCGACGACGCTGGACACCACGACCGAACTGCCCAACAACCGGGCCGACGCAACCGTGTCCGCGACCAACCACCCCGAAGACCATAACGACCTTGCAAACGCGGTCCTCGCCCTTGAGGCAAAGGTGGGCGTCGATAGCAGCACCGTCCGGTCCAGTCTTGACTCAAAGGTCAAGGCTGCGGGCCTGGACGCGCGCGCTTACGGGACGCTGACGGCGGCCAGTTCGGCAGCCGCATCCACCAACACGGACACGATCGAGGCGGCCATTGCGGCGGCAGCGGCCAGCGACGTGAAGACGGTCATCATCCCCGCCGGGACCTATTACGTGGACGACCTCCAGATCACGGACGCCGTGACGGTGCAGGGCCACGGCGCGTACCTGACCGTCCTGGCGTACACCTCGACCACGGGCTACGGCGTGACCATCTCGCACGCCTATGCCGCGCTCCGCGACCTCAAGATCCTCTATGCGGGCTCCGCCTCCGCCACGAGCGGCGGCAACCTGCTCTGGGAAAACGGGGCACTGCTCGACAACGTGGCTTTCCAGGGCTCCAGCACGAGCAACAAGGCGTATCGCTACATCAACCACAACGGGGATCCATCGGCCGGTTGGCGGTGGGTGAACTGCATCTTCGGCAACTCCATTAGCGCGGTCGTGGACTGCGGTGTGCACCTCGACCAGCTGGGCTCGTGGCCGATGCCGGGTGACGGCATCATCACGGATTGCCAGTTCCTCGACGTGGTATACGGAGTGCCCGCCATCCGCATCAAGGGCCACCCCAGCCTTCGCCTGCTGAACCCGAAGGTGCTTGGCTGGTCGGTCGGCGTGCTCATCGACTGGTCGAACAGCCTCGGCAGCTCCAATGGGTTCTACTGGACCGGCGGTTCGTGCGAGGGGTTTTCGGCGGCGGGTATCCGGGTGGCGCGTTCGAGCGGCACCTACACGCTTGTCGATAGCGTCGTGTCGGGCGTGGAATTCGTGCCGGGCAACTATTCCGGCATCGCCTGTATCGACATCCAGGACGGGAGTGCACCGGGCTGGACCATCGCGGGCAACATGATGATGCCCGTTTTCTCGAACCAGATCGGGGTGAAGCTCGGGTCTGGCGCGGACAAGGTGTCGGTCACGGGCAACTTCATCCGCGGGGCCACCACGGGCGTATCCGTGGACTCCGGGGCCACCAATGTCCACGTGGCCGCCAACTATTTCCAGGGCTGCACCACGGATGTCTCGGACAGCGGGTCCGTGATCTCTCCGGTGAAGATCTTCAACGACGCGAACGTGAAGGGATACCTCCACGTCGGGTCCGTGAGTGCGCCGACCAACACGGCTGACGGCGACATCACGGCGAGCCAGGTGTACGCCCCGACGATCATTGGCTCGAAGACGGACGCCTCGGGCGGCTCGCTGACACTCACAACCACGGACCACGCGACGAAGGGCACGATCACGATTGGCACGTCGAAGTACGACGAGGCCAACAATCGCCTGGGCATCGGCATGACACCCACGGTCCCGCTGGACGTGACCGGGCGAGTGATCTTCCAGGGCTCGCACACGGACGCGGCCGCGTTCACCGTTAACGGGACAGTGACGACCGCCACCAGCGCCGTGGGTCAGATCATGGTCGTAGGCGGGACGATCGATGGCACCGGACCTAACCCAGCGGCGTTCCGGCTCAGCACCACCCTTGCCCCCGTTTCGGGCACTGTGACAAGCAGCTATGGCCTTCGCCTCACACCAACGTTTGCCCCGCCCTCGGGGGCCACGCAAACCTCCGTTTACGGGTCCCTGGCCCAGGTTGTAACGGGCAACGCTGCCGGAACCATTGGATCCCTGGTCTGCTATTACGCGGGCAAAGTCATCAATTCCCAGGTGCCTACCAACGTAATCGGCATGACCATCGACAACATGGGCGCGGCAGGCGTCACGAATGCCACCGGCCTTTCCATCACCAAGCCAACCGGCGCGACCAACAACTACTACATGTCCTTCGACACAGCCGACGCCACCGCAGCCGGGGCCTATTTCGGGCGCATCCCGGTGTCCTACGCCGGGGCACTCAAGTACATCCACATCTTCAGCGCATAGGCGGTGCCATTGGAAAAGCAACTCAACCGGGCCGAGGTTCTTGGCCTTACCATCGCGCAGCAGCGCGTGGATGACGCCCTCGCCCGGCTCCAGGCTGCCGAGCAGGAACGGGACGAACTGGTGCGGAGTGTCGGCCTCGAACCGGGCGAGAATTACCACATCGCGGAAGACGGAACGGTGTGCTTGGGCGTCGATGGTACTGTGTAACTAGATGACAGCAGTCACGGTTGATTACCCGCTCGACGAGATAAAGCTGGCTGAACTCATAGCTGACGGCTGGACGCACCTCACGCTCTGGTACGCCAACACGCCGGACGGCTCTTATTCCAACGCTTCAGCCACGGTAAGCCCCGCCACTCTCGCGCTCATGTCGAGCACGGAAACCTACACCGCGACGCTTACCTACACGGGCGGCAACCCGGCGCAGACATTCAAGGTCCTTGCCTACGACGGCTCGAACTACTCTGCGCTGAGCGACGCCGCGCCCTTCCATGGCGGCGGCGGCACGACGCTGGCCGTCATCCGGCAGCGGCTTGGCAAGGAGATCCGCGACATGCGGGTCGGGACCCTTACCACGAGCACGACGACAACCTCCGCGATCTTCACGGCGGGGGACGTGGCGCGCTTCCCGGACGACCACTTCAACAACCACTTCTTCCACAACACGACGCGCGCCACCTGGACGACGGTCACGGACTGGGTGCAGTCCACGAAGACAGCCACGGTCCCGGCCATCACCGGGCAGGCAAGCGGCGACACGGTGGAAATCACGGGGCGCTTCACCCCGGACGAGCTTCGCGACGCGATCAACTGGGCCATCCAGTTTGCCTACCCGGTGCTCTCGCGCACGATCGTGAACACGGGGCTTCGCACGGCCCAGGACACCTACCAGTTCGACGTGCCGCACGACATCAAGTCTGTCTCCTCGCTCGAAATCGAGTCTTCGTTTTCCCCGGAAAGCACGGACATGGCCACGCGGGGACACCCGTGGCGGGACGTGCCGTATCGCATCCTGCGGGATGGGCTGCGCCAGAAGATCGAGCTTGAGCGCACGGAACTGTCCGGTATGCGCCTCCGCCTCATCGGCACGGGGCCGCTGAGCCAGCTCTACAACGACTCTGACTACGTGGAGGAGGTTGGCCCGCAGGTAGACCTGATCGTGTATTACGCGGCCTACCACCTCTACAGCGGCCTCACGAACGAAGCGGCCTCGACGGACATCGACCGGTACAAGAACCTTGCCGACCACTACTGGACGCAGGCTGAGCGATGCCGCCCGCAGCACGGACAGAGCCGCCCGGCAAAGCGGATGTGGTCGGCGCAGGTGCGGGCAAGCGGAACCAACCGGGGCGTTGGCTCCTTTAGCGGGAGTTCCTACTAATGCGCCAGTGCTGGGATTGCGCTCGTTCCCATAACGGGCCGTGTGCGTCGTTCACGACCTGCTCGCGCTGCGGCCAGCCGCAGCATGTTTGCCTGTGCGACCGCCCGGTGCAGGATGTGGAGCGGTGGCTCTGCCCTTCGTGCGGCCACGGGGGCTCCCCGGAGACGTGCTGGTGCAATGAGGCCCGGCCCGTGAGGAAGCGGCGATAAGCTCGCACCCGTACGACGTGAAGCTCACCATCTCGGGTGGCTCCAGCTACGGGTTCATGCTCTCCACCCCAGCCGGCGAATCGAAGCAGGTCCAGATCGGGGAGGTGCCCGCGGCACCGCCGGACCGGCCGGATGCGGGGACAGAAGACCTTTCGCAGTTCGATTCGCGGGCGGACGAGGCCCGCGCCCAGGGCAGCCTTGAGGGCGGCGTGGGCAAGTTGGAAGCGCGCTACCAGGACGATGCCCTTTCCTATTGGTGGGGCAGCGGAGTTGTGACGCACACGAGCGGGCGCACCTACCTTGCGCCACCCGTCACGACCAAGAGCCTGACCAGCGGGGCGGCCTCGATTGCCGGGTTCTACACCTTCTACCACTCGGGCGGGACGCGGTACGACTTCTGCTGGGAAGGGCCGCGCCTGCACCGGCGCGATGCCTCAAACGGCACGAATGCGTGGACGCTCGTCTACACGGCCAACGTGAACATCACGGACTTCGTGGTGATCAATGGGGCAGGGTACATCGCCGTGCCGTCGCGCCTGGATGCCACGGCACCGGCCAACACGGACTTCTACTACCAGTCTGACCCCACGGCGGCAGCCACATGGACCCCGACGGCGCGGGCGCACGCGGCGTTCTCGGACGCCCTCGGCAAGCCCCGGTTCTTCCGCCAGGTGCGGACCACCACCTTCGCCGTGGTGGACAATCGCAAGGTCTTCTACAGCGTGGACCCCACGACGGACGCGTGGGTCGGGCCCATCGATACGAGCCTCGACGGCAACACGTCGGGCGGGCCGGGGGACACCACCTACCCGTTCGTTTCCTCCCTGGCGGTCAACGACTACCTGTTCGTGTTCAAGCGCGACGCGGCCTACAACATCGACAGCCAGCAGGAAGTGACCGAGGCGATCTGGCAATGGAAGCAGCGCCCTTCCACGCGGAACTTCGCGTTCATCGCGGCTGGCGGGGAGACCCTGTACTACAGCACGGGCAATGAGGTGTGGGCCTACGACCCGAACACGGGGCGCAACGTCCCGGTTGGCCTGAGCCGCCAGGCCGGCTACAGCACGCAGGATATCCTGGGGGTCGGGGCGGACAACCAGTACGTGTACATCCTCGCCAAGGTGCGTGTTCCGCGGATTCGCTCCTCCGCCTCCGCCGCGCTCCTGCGCGGGGTGCGGGTGGCAGCCTCGGAATGGGCATTCGAGGTGCTGTGGGAAGACACGGCGAGCACCGCCTACAGCAACCTTGCGGCGTTCCCCTACGGCAACGGCACGCGCGTCTATTGGGCCGAAAGCGACGGCACGGACGTGAAGCACATGGACGTGCCCGCCGATTGGGACGAGACGACCAGTGGCAGCTTTGCCACGGGCGGCACGCTTTACACGTCCATCTGGCGCACAGGCTTTCCGAACAACTACAAGCGTTGGCTGTGGCTCGGCCTCCAGGTGGAATCCGCCGACGCCTCCAATACCGTAGCGGTCGCCTACTCCACCGACGACGGGGCCACGTGGACCACGCTTGGCACGATCTCGGCAAGCGGGGCAAGCACCCTTGCCTTCTCGAACGTGGTCGCGCAGAGCATGGCGCTGCGTTTCACCTGGGTGTGCGCCGGGACCGCGACGCCGGTGCTCCGCATCTACGACCTGCATGGCCGCGTGCGTACGCGCTACCTCCCCGATGTGCGGCTGGCGCTCCGGGTGGCAAGCCGTATCGAACTGAACAACCGCAGCCAGGACCCGCGCCTCGTGGCGCAGGTGGCGGCGGACCTTCGCACGCTGCGCGCCTCGGACGGGACGATTGCCTACGAGGACTACCTGGGGAATTCGTTCAACGTGTCCGTTGACCAGCTGGCCTTCCTGCCCACCCGGCACGAGGCCCCGAAGGACAACACGGAACTAGAGGCACACGTCGTGCTATCGAGGGCGGACAGTGGAAGCTAACGACCGCAAGCGCATCTCACAGCTAGAGCAGCTGGTGGACGACATCGCGGCCGGCCTGTACCGCATCCCCATTGGGCCGGGTGCCATCAGCAACAAGGCGCTCAAGCCGAAGTCCGTGACCGCCGGGACAATCTCGGTCGCGGACCTTGAGTCGGTCAACGCGAAGACGGGCAGCCTGACGGTGAACGGGGCGCTTTCGCTCAACACGAGCGGGTCCATTGCCATCGGGAAGACTTCGTATGCCGACAACGCCACGGGCGGCCTGTGGGTGGGGTACACCGGCGGGACCTACATGCTCAACCTGGGCAACAGCACCTATTCCATGAAGTGGGACGGGTCTGCCCTCAACATCACGGGCAACATCACCGCCACCACGGGCACCATCGGCGGTTGGACCATCGGGGCCACGGACCTGACCTCCGACGCCGGGGCAACCGGCATGGCCTCCTCGGGCGGCTACCGCATCT
>JACCEA012048984.1_pt1 | contig 11826 bp, 3 predicted proteins | sample 7449851 | NCBI WGS metagenome assembly JACCEA01 (sample SAMN15323453, study PRJNA562643) | freshwater metagenome | isolation source: river surface water | place: USA:Blue River Watershed | collected 2017-08-18 | reverse complement strand
GCCGACGCCGACAGCCACATCGCCAGCGGCGAGGGCCTGCACGTCATCCGCATGCCCGAGCACTACGGCGCCCTGAGCCCCATCCTGCACGTGGTGCCGCTGCAGCTGCTGGCGTACCACACGGCCTGCGCCCGCGGCACGGACGTCGACAAGCCGCGCAACCTGGCGAAGTCAGTCACGGTCGAATGACCGCGGCCGGCGAAGCCGAGTCGTGTTCCGTGCAATTAAAGTCGAAACAGCCTGGGGCGGGCGCCCAGTGATGGCGCGCCCCGCTCCATAGGAGGCCAGCGCCTTTTCGCGCCCTCGCAGATGTGATCGGCGGGCAAAGTCAAATACTCGGCGGCAGTGAAGATGGGCGCCTGACCAAGGCGAGCTTGGTTGATGAGAACGGCAGTTCCAGGCTGGTTGCTGCCGCTCGCGGCGCTCTTTGCGGCTGGCTGCTATGTGCCCAAAGCCGAAGTTCAAGCTCAGGGCTGAAGGTCAAGATTGCACCGGCTCCCGCCCGCCGTTCGGTCGCTCCGGCTGAGCTCACCCGGTCGACCACCTACTGGGCATTAACTGACTAGCACCGCGACCAGTGCATGTTCGATTCGAGGGGCGCCGCAGTCTCTCGCTGCAGCCCGTTACACCACCAAATCGCAATTTGCGTAAATTGGTCACGCTGCACCGCAATACCCATCAGCCTCATTCAAATAGAGATGAGCCGCTTAGATAACGGCACACCCGCGCGAAAGCCGGGGTCGCAAAGCCACCGGTCTACCGTCCTGCGCTGACGTAGGGCAAAGATTGCGGGGTTGCCATGCAGTGACGTTTGCGATTCGTTCGCAACTCCACAATGCGTTGAGACGTCTTAGCGTTGGCAGCGCCGTGCTCCAGTGGCCGCGGAATTCATCCGTACGCGCCCTCACTCCTTGCGGGTTCGCCTTTCGACCCCATCCATCGCGTCAAGTTCGCGCGGTCTGTTTCTAGCGGCGACAACAAAATCTTACGAATCAAGCGTCGAAGAACACCGTTTTCGGTATGTTGACGAGGCTGAGCTCATTTTTCTTGAACAGCGCGTGCTGGCGCCGGGTTCTCTCGATAGAGCGGCGGTGTAGAGTTTTGCTGTGGCATGCGAAATACTGATTAAATAATCAGTACGTTGTGGCTTTTTATTGCATCAAGCCTGACTCTGGCTCTCCCAATTTGCTGCCTTGAAAGGGGGGCAAGTTGTCGCTTGACATTGAATTGAAATATTGGAATTCGCGAAGAACCATATGCGCCGTTTTGAATTGGTGGAAGGCAGTGCCAGCAAGTTCTGGCAGATCGACGTGCAAGACAACCGGGTCACCGTGTGCTTCGGGCGCATCGGCACGGCCGGGCAGACCAAGCACAAGCTGCTGGCGGACGCCGCCGCAGCCCAGAAAGAGCAGGACACGCTGATCAAGGAGAAGATCGGCAAGGGCTACCAGGAGGTCGCCGCGGCCGACGCTGACCCGACGGCCGCCCCGGCCGCCCCGATGCCGTCGCCGGCTCCGGCGCCTGTTGACGCTGTGGCCCCAGCAGCCCCAGCAGCCCCAGCAGCCCCAGCAGCCCCAGCAGCTCCAGCAGCCTCAGCAGATCCGGTCGGGGAGGCGGGCGATGCAGCCAGCGCGGCTGAGCTCTTGGTCTGGACGGACGAGTGGCTGTCACGCCTGCCTGTGCTGCGCGGCCTGCATGCTCCCACCGTTCCACCGCGGCTCACCTGGTTGGATCAGGGCTTGGACCTGGAGCAGGCCGGCAATCACGAGTACTTGAACGACGCGATCAAGGCCTGTGGCCGGGCCTTTGGCAAAAGCTGGACCTTGTGGCGCGAGGTCGATCGCCACGAGCAGCTGAGCGAGGCGCGCCTGCGCCAGGCCGACCCCGCCCACTGGACTCAGGCCTTCGCGCAAGTGGCCCAGTTGAAATGCCGGGTGCGCGGGGGCGATCCCGAGGCCTGGGACAGCGACCTGCCCCTGCTTGCTTTGATCGACCTGGGCCTGCGCTGGCATGGTGCAAGCTTCGTGCTTGATGTGCTGTCCCGACTGGAGGGGGAACGGGCGTTCATCACCCCCGAAGCCCAGCAGGCGCTGCGTGCTTGGTTGGCCCAGTGTCCTGATCCGGAGCATCAGGCGGCCCAAGCCCTCATGGCGGGCTGGACTGAAGAGGGATTGGTGTTGCGCGCGGTGCTGTGTCCGGAGCGCAGTGACTGGCTGGCGCAGCTCTTGGAGGGAACCCTGGTCCGCGACTTCTTCATCGTGCAGGCCCGTGGCTTCTTCCTCTTGCGAAACTGCCCGCTGCCCTTGAAGGCCGTCCGAGAGGGCCTGAAGTGGGACCGTTCGTTTGACTCCCAAAGGTCGGGTGACTCCAAGCGCCAGGCGGCCACGGAGCGGCTGTCGCCCATCCTGTTGCAGCTGCGCTTGCGCGGCAGCGCCGCGCTGGCCCTGCTGGAGGATGAGCTGTCCGAGCTCCCTGACGCGGAGGACCGGTCGCTGAGCCCCGCGGCCGAGCTGCTGTGTCAGCTTCAGCATGTCGATGCGATCCCGTTGCTGGCCCGCTATGCAACCCGCTGGCCCGAGGTGGCTGCGCGCTTGCAGGTCCTGGTGGCCGCCGCCCTGCGCACGCCCGCCACCTGGTCGGCGCTGCTGGCCCGGCACAGCGGCCAGCAGCCTTTGCAGGCGCGCCTGCGCCAGGCGGCCGCCCCCGAGGCCAGCGCCGAGCAACTGCCCGCGCTGCTGCACAACCCGCCCTGGGTCCAGAAGCGCAAGCCCAGCGCCCCGCCCAGCAAGGCGCTGCCCGCCAGCACCCGCGCGCCGGCGCTGCGCTGGTTGCCGGGGGAGCGCGAAGCCCGGGTCGGCAAGGCCGAGCGGAAGGGCTCGGAACAGCTGGACCAGCGCGTGCGGGATTTCTACCTCGAAGGCAGTGAGCGCAAGCTGCTGCTGGCGCTGCTGCAGGGCCAGTCGCTGAAGCCGGATCAGCTCGCCGCGCTGGTCGACCGCGTGTCGCCGCAGGTCGTGCTGCGCTGGCCGGATGCCGTGGCCGCGCTCGCCTGGAACACCTTGCCGCCGTCGCTCTGGCAGCGCTACGAGGACCCGGGCCGTTGCCTGCGCGTGGCGGTGGCCCGCGGCGGCGAGGCGCTGCTGCCGGCTTTGCGCCGTTACCTGGCCCATGACTTCGCCGGGGCGCTGCCGGCCTGCACCGCCGTGGCCGATCCGGCCCTGGTGGCGCCGATGCTGGCCGCGCTGCGCGCCCAGCGCAAACAGGGCCGGGACCTGCTGTGCCAGTGGCTGCGCCGCCATGTCGACCTGGTCGCCGAGCTGGCCCTGATCGAGGCCCTGAACCCGAAGTCCGCCCAGCACCAGGACGCCGTGTTCGGCCTGCGCTGGCTGGCCGGCCAGGGCCTGCGCGCAGCGCTCGAATCGCAGGCGCAGGCGGTGGGCGCCAGCGCCGAGCTGGCGGCCTTACTGGACGCCGACCCGCTGCTCAACTACCCGAGCCGACTGCCGGCCCTGCCGGACTTCTTTGCGGCCGTCGCCCGCGCCGGCCTGCTGCTGCGCAACGGCACGCGCGTGCCCGCGGCCGGCGTCGAGCACCTTGGCAGCATGTTGGCCTTCAGCAGCCTCAGCGCGCCCTACGCCGGCTTGGCGCCCGTGCGCGAGGCCTGCGACCCGGATTCGTTGCGCAACTTCCTTTGGGACCTGTACGAGGCCTGGCACGCGGCCGGTGCGCCGGCCAAGAGCAACTGGGCCTTCCAGGCCCTGGGCCTGCTGGGCGACGACGCGGTGGCCGTCGAGCTGGCCCAGCGCCTGCGCAACTGGCCGGCCGAGGGCCTGAGCGGCCGTGCCGTCACCGGCCTGGACCTGCTGGCCGAGATGCCCTGCGAGTCGGCGCTGATCCAGCTGCAGCGCCTGTCGATGCGGCTCAAGAGCAAGCCCTTGCAGGCCAAGGCCGGCGAGAAGCTGGCCGCCGTGGCCGCGGCGCGCGGGCTCAGCGCGGAGGAGCTGGAGGACCGCATCGCGCCCGACTTCGGGCTCGACGAGTCGGGCAGCCTGACGCTGGACTTCGGGCCGCGCCAGTTCACGCTTCGCTTTGACGAGTCGCTCCAGCCCCTGGTGCTGGACGCCCAGGGCCTGCGCCTGAAGGACCTGCCCAAGCCGCTGCCGTCCGATGACGAGGCGCTGGCGGCCGAGGCCAGTGCGCGCTTCAAGCAGCTGAAGAAGGACGCCAAGGCCACCGCCACCTTGCAGCTGCAGCGCCTGGAGCGCGCGATGGTGACCCAGCGGCGCTGGCGAGCGCAGGAGTTCCGGCTCTTCTACCTGCAGCACCCCTTGATGCGCCACCTGGCGGCGCGCTTGGTCTGGGGCGTGTACACCGATGCCGGTGCGCTGTCGACGGCGTTCCGCGTGGCCGAGGACCTCAGCCTCGCCGACGCGCAGGACCAGGCCTGCGCGCTGCCCGACGAGGCGCTGGTCGGCATTGCCCACCCGCTGGAGCTGCCGCCGGCGCTGCGCACGGCCTTCGGCCAGGTGTTCGGGGATTACGAGATCCTGCAGCCCTTCAAGCAGCTGAGCCGCGAGACCCATGCGCTCAGCGCCGAGGAGGCCGACGGAGCGTCGCTGACCCGCTTTGCACGCAAGCAGGTGGCCACCGGCAGCGCCCTGGGCCTGACGCAGCGCGACTGGCGTGCCAACGTCGGCGACAACGCGCATGTCGATTCGCTCAGCAAGCCCCTGGCGCCCGACCTGTGGGTGGAACTGCAGCTGGAGCCCGGCTGGTCGAGCTTCGCCCCCCTCGACGAGCCCACGCAGCGCCTGCCCGAGCTGCGGCTTTGCGCCAGCGACGCGCACCCGGCCTGGACGCAGCTGCCGCCCATCGTGCTCAGCGAGTTGCTGCGCGAGATCGAGCTGCTGCCGGCGGTGAAGGCCTGATCGGTGCGCCGCTTCGAGCTGATCGAGGGCAGCGCCCGCAAGTTCTGGGAGGTCGGGCTCGCCGGTCCGGCGCTCACCGTACGTTTCGGACGCATCGGCACTGCCGGGCAAACCAAGACCAAGGTCCTGGACGACGACGCGGCGGCGATCCAGGAGCGTGACAAGCTGGTGCGGGAGAAGACGAGCAAAGGCTACACCGAGGTCAGCGTGGCGCCGGGCGCCAGCCTGGACGCCGATCCGGTACCGGCACCCGCGCCCGAGGCGGCGCCGGCCGAGCCGGATCCGTCCCCGCCCGTGCCGACGCTGGCGGCGGCGCCGACGGCCGCCAGCGAGCTGCTGGGGCCGACCGAGGGCTTTCTCTGGACCCCGGCGCTGCGGGAGCGCCTGCCGGTGCTGCGCGGCGTGCGGCCCGCGCCGGACGAGTCGGCCGGCTGGCGCTCGCTGACGCTGCGCTGGGAAGAACCGCCGTCGGATTACCACGCCCAGCAGTTTCAGGAGGCCATCCAACCCTTCGGTCGGTCCTGGACCTTCTGGCAGCCTGACCAGGTGCAGCAGGCGCTCAGCCCGGCCGCGTTGGCCGTGGCCGACGTGGCGGCCTGGGCCGAGCGCCTGGCGCAGTTGGGCTTTCGCCGACCGGAGGTCGAGGGTTCGCCATCGCCGCAGCACCGCGTCTGGAATGCCGGCCTGCCGTGGGCGATGGCCTGGGGTCTGCACCTGCATGGCCTGCCTTTCATGCTGGCGGTGGGCCTGGAGCTGCTCGACGCCACCGGCGCGCTCTGGGGCATGCGGCATTGCCACGAGTGCTTGCGCGACGCGCTGAGCCGAGTCGACGACGACGCGCATCGCCAGGCCCAGGCCTGGCTGGCCGAACAGGCTCAGGGCAGTGCCTTGCGCCTGGAGTGGCGGGCGGCCCTTTGTCCCGAGCGCCGCGATTGGGTGCAGCAAGTGCTGGACCTGCCCCCCAGCGAGCAGCAAGGCTGGCTGCGCGAGGCGGTGATGAGCCCCGCCCAGGCCGCGGCCTACTTGAGCAGCACCTACGCCAGCTTGGACTCCTGGATCGCGCCACTGCTGCTGCAGGTCCACCTGCATGGTGCCGACGCGCTGCCCGTGTTCCTGCAATCGCTGGCCCAGGCCAGCAACAAGGACGAGGCGGAGAAGCTCGTCAACCTGATGCTGCGCCTGCGCGTGCCCGGGTTGTTGCCGGCCCTCGTCGGCCGCATGGATCGCTGGGAGGTGCGGCAGGCCGTGGAAAAGCTGGCCGATGAGTTCCCGGCGGCCACCCTGTTCAGCTTGCTGCAGGCGCACAGCGAACAGGCCGCGGCCGCGGCCTTGCGCCTGGCCTTGCGGGCGCCGGCGGCCTTGCTGGCGGTGCGGCCGTCGCTGCAGGGCAGTGCCGCGCTGGGCGCCCTGGACGAGCGCATCGCCCAGACCGCGATCGCGGAGGCCGATCTCGCCCAGCTGCCGGATTGGCTGCGCGAGCCGCCGTGGCTGAATCCGCAGCGCCCGCCACCCCTGCCTACGCTCAGCCTGAACCTGCCCTTACGGCCCGCGCGGATCGCGTGGGCGGCGGGAGAACGCGAGCGCCATCGGGCCCACGACTTCAGCCGCCATCAGCGCCACCTCTCGTCGTCAGACCCCCGTCTGGAGATCCTGACCGCGCTGCGCATCCGGCCGGAGGCCCGTCAGCGCTTGCTGGCGGGGGGGGCGCTCGGCCCGGAGGACGTGGAGCCTCCAAGCCGCCGGTACTGGGGCGTGGCCCCCGACCTGCTGTTGCTGCTGCCGGATCCGCTGGGCCTGCGCGTTTGGAATGGCTACCCGGCGACCTGCTGGGACAGCTGGGAAGGCCTGGTGCCGCAGGTGCTCGCCCTCCTGGCCCGCCATGGCGAAGCCGCGCTGCCCGGGCTGGTCCACCTGTGCGAGGTGCATGCCGAGTGGGGCCTGCGGGCGGTGCAGGGCGTTGACGATGCGCGCCTGGTCGCTCCCGTGCTCGCCGCACGGCACCTGAAGAAGGCCCGCCCGCTGGCCTTCGAGTGGCTGCGTCGCTACCCCGACACCGCCGCCCGCGGCGCGCTGCCGCTGGCCTTCGGCACCGGCAAAGCGGCTCGCGACGATGCGGCCTTCGGGCTGCGCTGGCTGGCGCAGCAGGGCGCGATCGCCGCGCTGCAGCACGCGGCCGCCGACATCGGCTGCACCGACGCGCTGCAGGCCTTGCTGGACTTCGACCCGCTGCGCGTGCTGCCGGCGCGCTTGCCCAAGCTGCCGGCCTTTTTCGCCCCCGCCACCTTCCGGCGCCCACAGCTCGTCGATGGCGGGGCGGCCTTGCCCCTGGCTCGCATGGAGGCCGTGGGCCTGATGCTGGCCATGAGCAGCCTGGATGCACCGTATGCCGGCGTGGAACGTTTGCGCGCGCTGTGCACGCCGGCGTCGCTCGCCGGCTTTGCCTGGGACTTGTTCATGGCCTGGCTGGATGCCGGAGCCCCGAGCAAAGAGGCCTGGGCATTCACCGCCCTGGGTCTGCTCGGCAACGACGACTGCGCCCACCGCCTGGCGCCGCGCCTGCGCGAATGGCCCGGGGAGGCCGCGCATGCGCGCGCCGTGCTCGGCCTGGAGGTGCTGGCCGCCATGGGCAGCGATGTGGCCTTGATGCACCTTAATGGCATCGCGGCCAAGGTCAAGTTCAAGGGCCTGCAGGACAAGGCCAAGGAAAAGATCACCGCCGTCGCCGCGCTGCGCGGCTTGACGCCCGAGCAGCTGGGGGACCGCTTGGTGCCCGACCTCGGCCTGGACGAGGACGGTCGGCTGAGCTTGGACTTTGGTCCGCGCCAGTTCAGCGTGCACTTCGACGAGGCGCTGAAGCCCTACGTGAAAGACGCCAGCGGGCTGCGCCTGAAGGACCTGCCCAAGCCCGTCAAGACCGACGCGGTCGACCGGGCCGAGGCGGCCACCGAGCGCTACAAGCAGCTGAAGAAAGACGCCAAGGCGGTGGCCACCCTGCAGCTGCTGCGCCTGGAGATGGCGATGGTGGCGCAGCGCCGCTGGCCCGTGGCGGAGTTCCAGCTCTTCTTCCTGCACCACCCGCTGGTGCGCCACCTGGCCGCTCGCCTGGTCTGGGGCGTGTACGGGGCGGATGGTGCGTTGAGCACGGGCTTCCGCATGGCCGAGGACTGGAGCCTGGCCGACGCCGAGGACCGCCGGTTCGAGCTGCCGCCACAGGCACGGATCGGCATCGTCCACCCGCTGGAACTGCCGCCGGGCTGCCGTGCCGCCTTCGGCCAAGTGTTTGCCGACTACGAGATCCAGCAACCCTTCAAGCAACTGGGCCGCGAGGCCTACGCGCTGCCGCCCGCCGAGGCGCAGACGAGTGAGCTCAAGCGCTTTGCCGACAAGGTCGTGGCCACTGGCAGCGTGATGGGCCTGGTGAATCGCGGCTGGGAGCGCGGCCCGGCGCAGGACGCCGGCTGGGTGGGCTGGTTCAGCAAGCCCCTCGGTGAGGACCTGGAGGCCGAGTTGCAGCTGGACCCCGGCATGGTGGTGGGCGATCTGAGCTTCGAGCCGAAGCAGCGATTCCCGGCGCTGCTCCTTCGCCGCCGCGGAACTTGGGGCGCCGACGGTCAGGTGCCGTTTGCGCAGCTGAGTGCGGTGGCCCTGAGCGAGCTGCTGCGCGACCTGGAACTGATGGCACCCTGGAAGGAATGAGCATGAACCCCGCTGTTCAACGTCCACCGGCCGAGCTGCGCTACGCCGACGAACTGGCCGCGCTGGCGGCAAGTGACCACGACCCGCGCCCGCCGGGCTGGCGGCTGTCGATGCCGGCGGTGCGCCGCTTCCTGCTCGGTGATGGCGACGCGCCGGCGAAGATCGTCTGCGCGCCCAGCCTGATCGAGCGCGCGATGGTGGGCCTGGCCTCAAGCCGCGCGCTGTTGCTGATCGGCGAGCCGGGCACGGCGAAAAGCCTGCTCTCGGAGCTGCTCGCTGCCGCCATCTGCGGCCAAAGCACGCTGACCGTGCAAGGCAGCGCCGCCACCACCGAGGACCAGATCCGCTACGGCTGGAACTACGCGCTGCTGCTGAACGAAGGCCCGAGCGCCCGCGCCCTGGTGCCGTCGCCGCTGATGCGCGCGATGCGCGAGGGCCGGATCGCCCGCTTCGAGGAAATCACCCGCTGCCCACCCGAGGTGCAGGACGCGCTGCTCTCCCTGCTCTCGGAGCGCCTGCTCGCGGTGCCGGAGCTGGGCGAGACGGTGTTCGCCGCGCCCGGCTTCAACCTCATCGCCACCGCCAACACGCGCGACCGCGGTGTCAACGAGATGTCGGCGGCGCTCAAGCGCCGCTTCAGCTTCGAGACCGTGTTCCCGATCGCCGACCTGGACCAGGAGCTGGCCCTGGTGCAGGCCGAGGTCAGCCGCCTGCTGGCCCAGGACGGCGTGCCGCGTGCCCCGGCGGCCGACCTGCTGGAGGTGCTGGTGACGACCTTCCGCGAGCTGCGCAACGGCGTGGACGGGCAGGGGCAGGCGGGGGAGCGCTTGTCGTCAGTGGTCAGCACCGCCGAGGCGGTGGCCGTCGCCCATGCGGTGACGCTGCGCGGCCATTACCTGCGCGGTGATGCCGGGCAGGCGGCCGACATCGTCGAGCTGCTGGCCGGTGCCGCGGCCAAGGACAACGCGGACGACCTGAAGAAGATCCGCCGCTACATCGAGCAGCGCGCCGCCAAGCGCCCCGGCGAGGCCTGGAAGGCGTTTCACGCCGCCCGGCACTTGCTGCCGCCCTGAGCAACGCGAGGGCAGGGCGGTCGCGTCATGAGCGTTCACTTCCTGGGGGTTCGCCACCACAGCCCGGCCTGCGCGCAGCGCGTGCGGCAGCACATCCGCGCGCACCGGCCGCAGGCCGTGCTGATCGAGGGACCGGCCGACTTCAACCCCCGCCTCGACGAACTGCTGCTGCCGCACCAGCTGCCCATCGCCCTGTACAGCTACGCCAACGAGGCGGGTCAGCGCGCCCAGCAGTGCTGGTTCCCCTTACTCGAGTTCTCGCCCGAGTGGGTGGCCCTGCAGGAGGGCGCGGGCATCCAGGCGCAGCTGCGCTTCATCGACCTGCCGCACTGGCGCTACCGCACCCGCGCGCCGGTGCACCGCCCGCAGCGAGACCGCTACCGCGAGGTGGTGCAGGCGCTGTGCCGGCGCACCGGTTGTGACGGCGACGACGCGCTCTGGGACCACCTGTTCGAAGCCCTGCCGCCGGACGATCCGGCGCTGGGTCAGCTCCTGGAGGCTTACTTCGCCGACCTGCGCGGTGACGAGCCGGCGGGCGAGGAGGACGCGGAGCGCGAGGCCTGCATGGCGGCGTGGATCGCCTGGGCCGCCGCGCGCTTCGAACGCGTGCTGGTGGTCTGCGGCGGCTGGCATGTGCCGGCGCTGCAGCGGGCCTGGCCCGCGCTGCACCCGGCCGAGGAGCCGATCAGCCCCCGACCCGAGACCGAGCGGGAGGCCGGCTGCTACCTGGTGCCCTACGAGTTCCGCCAGGTCGACGCGCTCGGCGGTTACGCCGCCGGCATGCCGTCGCCGATGTTCTACCAACAGCACTGGCAGCAGGGCGTCGCGGCCGCGGCGCGCTGGGCGCTGCAGCGCATCGTGGAGCGCCTGCGGGCCCGGCAGCAAGCGGTCTCCACCGCCGACCTGATCGCGCTGGAGCAGCAGGCGCTGGGCCTGGCGCGCCTGCGCGGTCATCCGGTGCCGCTGCGCGTCGACCTGCTCGATGCCCTGCAGTCCACCTTGCTGAAGGAGGCCCTGGACCAGCCGGCGCCCTGGAGCGAGCGCGGCCCGCTGAACCCGGCGCACCACCCCTTGTTGCGGGAAGCGCTGCTGGCCCTGACCGGCGACGGGGGCGGTCGCCTGAACGCCCGCACGCCCTTGCCACCGCTGGTGCACGACGTGAACGCGCGCCTGGCGGCCTGCGCGCTGCAGCCGCGGCGCGAGCCGCAGCGCCTGGTGCTGGACCGCCGCCGCCCCGCGGACCTGCCCCGCGCCCGCCTGCTGTGGCAATTGCAGCTGCTGGGCGTGGGCGGTGTCCAGCTCGAGGCGCTGAAAGCGCCCCAGGCGGCGCGTGCGCTCGACGCCCGCCTGGCCTTCGAGGAGCACTGGCGGCTGCACCAGGATGGGCGCTGGTTCCCCGACCTGATCGAGGCCGCCGTGCATGGCGCCACCTTGCCGACTGCGGCCGAGCAGGTCCTGCTGCAGCGCGCCGCCGATGGCCAGCCGGCCGCCTTGGCCGAGGCCTTGCTCGCGGCGGTGCGCGCCGGCTTGCAGGACCTGGGCGACGCGTTCGCGCAGCGCCTGCGCCACAGCCTGGCGCAGGCCCAGGACCACGGCGAGCTGGCCCAGGCCTGCCTGACCCTGGCGGAGCTGGTGCAAGCCGGCTTCTGGGGCGAGGACCCGCGCCCGCTGCTTCAGGCCACCCTGGTCGCTCTGGCCGAGCGCCTGCTGTGGCTGCTGGAGGGGCGCGATGGCGCCGGCAGCGCCGCGTGGATCGAGGCCGACGTGCGCAGCTTGCGCGCGCTGCAACGGCTGCTCGGCCTGGACCTGGCGGACCTGGACGGCGCGTGCTTGCTCAGCACCTGTGAGCGGCTGGCGCGCAGCCCGGACAAGCCGCCGGCCCTGCGCGGCGCCGCCCTGGGGGTGCGCGTCAGCCAGGCTGGCTTCCCGGCGCCGCCCGCGCTGCGCGCCGAGGTGCTGGCCTTGACCCGTGGCATGCCGCCACGCGACGCGCTGGGCGATTTCCTCTACGGCCTGTTCGCCTGCGCGCGCGCGCTGGCCACCGAGGACGACGCCATCGTGCGCGCCGTCCACGTCGCGCTGCAAAGCCTGGGCGACGAGGACTTTTTGCTGGCCCTGCCGGCCCTGCG
>JACCEA011144429.1_pt1 | contig 11827 bp, 10 predicted proteins | sample 7449851 | NCBI WGS metagenome assembly JACCEA01 (sample SAMN15323453, study PRJNA562643) | freshwater metagenome | isolation source: river surface water | place: USA:Blue River Watershed | collected 2017-08-18 | reverse complement strand
CGAAAGGGAAACTTGGTAACGATCGAGGGGACCGCCGAGTCCTACAATCGCGTTGCTAGCTTTATGCGCAATCTCGAAGCTTCGGATTGGTATGCTTCGCCAAATTTATCTTCCGTGCAAGCTGCTCCCAGCGAGGGGGAGGATGCGAGTACTTTCAAAATGACGGTAGAAAGCTCGGCTCCTGTTGATCCTGCTGCTGAAGCTGCCAAAACAGCAGGAGGAAAGAAATAATGTCATTCCAAGAAAGTCTCGAGCAATTAAAAGATTTTGATGTAAACAGCATCGATTTTGACAAGGTCGGTATTTGGCCTTGGCCAGCCAAGGTGTTTGTTTGTTTGCTTTTGGTGGTGCTAATTTTTGTTGTCGTTTACTACATGAAAATTAGTGATCTTAATTTGGAGTTGGAATCAGTGGTTGCCCAAGAGCAGTCACTCCGAACTACTTTTGAAAAACGTAGTTTTGAGGCAGCGAACCTGGAAGCATACAAGTCACAAATGGAAGAAATGAAAGTAACTTTTGAGTCTTTGTTGTCACGTTTGCCTGCAAAAACCGAAGTTCCCGGTCTCCTAGAGGATATAGGTACTCGTGGAAATGAAAGTGGCTTGACTAACGTCAATATTAATTTCCAGCCAGACGTTGTTGCTGAATACTATATTGAGGTTCCTATTAGCATTTCTGTGGATGGTGGTTACCACGATATGGGTGGCTTTGTGAGTGGCGTAGCGGGAATGCCGCGTATTGTTACATTGCATGATTTTACGATTACCGCGTCTAGAGAGAGCCGTACGTTAAACATGAAAATCTCAGCCAAAACATACCGCTACAAACCTCAGGAGGCTGCCACTAAATGAAATGGTCGCTCTTAGTTTTTTATTTGTTTTGTGTGCTCGGGTTAGCAGGTTGTGGCCAATCGCAGCAGCAGGACTTGATAGACTTTATGGAAGAGACTAAACGCCGCCCAAAAGGCCAAATTGAGCCGCTTCCAACCTTTAGTCCTTATCAGCCGTTTGCTTACAGCGCAATGACGTTGCGCAGTCCATTCGAAAAGCCCATTCCTGTCGATGAGTCTGCAGCGAAGGGCGGGCGGGCAGTTGCGCCTGATTTGACTCGAGAAAAAGAATTTCTCGAGGGATTTAATATCACGTCATTAAAAATGGTCGGCACTATCACTAAGGGTGGTCAGCTTTGGGCATTGATTGATAACGGTGAAAACAGTGTCGTGCCTGCAACGATAGGAAACTATTTGGGAATGAATCATGGGAAGGTTATTTCAACGGCTCCATCACAAATCGAGGTAATGGAAATAGTCGCTGATGGCTCTAACGGTTGGGTTGAACGTCCCAGAATTATTAAATTAGAAGAGAAGGAATAAGCGGTCATGTGTGCTCTATTCACTCCGGGGTTGAATATGCGTAAATTTTTATTGGCGTTGATCGGGGTTGTTGCTTCGCCTGTTTTGTGGGCTAACACTCTTAAGTCTATCGATTTTTCTCAGTTGCCTGGGGAGCGTTTTGAAGTGCGTATGGCATTTGACTCTGCTCCTCCAGAGCCTAAGGGCTACACGATAGAGAAGCCAGCGCGAATTGTTTTCGATTTTCCTGATGTAGTAAGCGGATTAAAGGAGCGGCGCTTTCCGTTGGCAGTGGACAATGGTCAAAGTGCTATGGTGCTGACCAGTGAAGGGCGCACACGTCTCATTCTAAATTTGAACGATTTAGCAACTTATACAACGCGTCATGATGGTAATAGTTTTATTGTAGAAGTTGGTGCAGTTAATGGGGTTGAAAGGGCGCAGGTCCAACGGCCTTCTGTCGAGGTTCCAAATACTGCGTTGGCTGATCGTAAGGATGCTTTGGGTAATCAAACACGAGTGACCAATATTGATTTCAGACGCGGGACTGCGGGCGAAGGCCGCGTGATCGTTACCTTGTCAAATCCTAAAGTAAGCGCCGATATGGTTGGCACTGGTGCTGGAGTTAAATTGTCATTTAAAGATGCTTGGTTACCTCCAGAGTTGCGCCGCCGCTTGGATGTGGTGGATTTTGCTACGCCAGTCTCTCTCGTAGCTGCGTCGCAAGAGGGTGAGAGCGCAGTGTTGAATATCAGTGCTGGTGGTGACTTCGATTATTTGGCGTATCAAACGGATAATGAGTATGTAGTTAGTATCAAGCCGTTGAGTGCACAGGAAAAGCAAGAAAAGAAGAAAGACTTTGAGTACACCGGGGAAAAACTTTCTTTGGATTTTCAGGATATTGAGGTCCGGGCGGTACTGCAGATCATTGCAGATTTCACTGAATTAAATCTGGTCGCCAGTGATACGGTGCAGGGTCGTATTACTTTGCGTTTGCAAAATGTGCCTTGGGATCAGGCGCTCGAAATGGTTCTAAAAAATAAGGGGTTGGATAAGCGTCAGGTCGGTAATGTTTTGATGGTCGCGCCAGCCGCCGAAATCGCCGAGCGCGAGCGCCAGGAAATTACTACCAAGAAGCAGTTGGAAGAGTTGGCTCCGCTCCGGACCGAATATATCCGTGTTCGCTACGCAAATGCGAAAGAAATGTTTGAGTTGTTTAGAGGGCAGTCTGGTGGTAAGACTGGTGGGTCTGGTGGCGGCCAAGGTGGAAACCGCGCTACAGGAAGCGTTCTTTCTGAGCGTGGTCAAGGTGTCGTTGATGAGCGCACCAATTCGATTATTATCACTGATACAGCAGAGCGTATTGAGTCCTTTAAGCGCTTGGTCGAGCAAATTGATATTCCCATTCGTCAAGTCATGATTGAGGCTCGTATTGTGATAGCCAATACAGATTTCCAGCGTGAATTGGGGATTCGCTGGGGTGGGGCTGGCTATAATGCAAACCGGAGTCGTGTAATTGATTTTGCTGGCTCTCAGGATGGTTTGGACGATGAAGATGGAACACATCCTTCAGGTTGGTTTACTCAAGGGCCTGATGATGAAAAAACATTAAATATCACTGAAAATAACGTTGTAGATTTGGCGGTAGCTAGCCCCTATGCATCAGCAGCAATTGGTGTATTAACTGATAGTACATATTTAGATTTGGAGCTGAGTGCGCTGGAGAATTCTGGCTACGCAGAAATCGTGTCGCAACCTAAAGTTATTACCAGTGATAAGCAACTTGCGATCATTAAATCTGGTAAAGAAATCGGGTTCTCGGAGACTGCGCCGAGTGGTGGTACCACAACAGGGTTCAGGGAAGCGGTATTAAAACTGGAGGTGACCCCCCAGATAACGCCAGACAACAGGATCATTATGGATCTCAATGTTTGGAAAGATTCTGTGGCGAACGTAGAGGTTTCAGGTAGGCCGACTTTGGACATTACTCGCTTACAGACTAAGGTTCTCGTTAACAACGGGCAGACAGTTGTTCTAGGTGGTGTGTTCTCTGTCGAAGGGACCAAAACTGAAAACAAAGTGCCTGTATTAGGTGATATTCCCTACTTGGGTAGATTGTTCAAGAAAACTCTTGATAATCAATTCAAGACCGAGCTGTTGATATTCGTTACTCCCAAGTTGATGTCGGAAAACCTGTCAAACTAATGCGTAAGTCTGTTATTTTTCTGGTCGGCCCCATGGGGGCCGGCAAGTCCACCATAGGGCGATTACTTGCTGGTGAGTTGAACTATAACTTTCGGGACAGTGATCGAGTGATTGAAGAGCGTACCGGTGCCGATATTCCCTGGATTTTTGACATGGAAGGTGAAGAGGGTTTCCGTGAGCGTGAAACCGCTGTTTTAAAAGAGTTGGCCTGTGAGCAGGGTACAGTCGTAGCAACTGGTGGCGGTATAGTGTTACGTGAGCAAAATCGTGAGCTAATGAAGTCCGCGGGATACGTGTGTTATCTGACTGCATCAATCGATCAGTTAGTTGAGCGTACTGCCAGGGATAAAAAGCGACCTCTATTGCAGGTAGAAAATCCTCGTCAAAAAATAATAGATTTGCTCACTTTGCGAGATCCTCTTTATCAATCGGCGGCGGATTTTATTGTAAATACCGATCGCCGCTCTCCTAAAGCAGTTGCCCAGGATATAGCTAATCTTGTTTTGAATGCTTGATAAGGCCAAGTGTCTCTACCATCTTGCTGATTTGACTTCCGTTTTCTGAATCCCGCGGGCTCTTTATGGTAAAGTGCCTGCTGTTTTTGTTCCTAAAGGTTTTCCAACATGCAGGTTCTAACCGTTAATTTGGATGATCGTAGTTATCCTATTTATATCGGTGAGCAGCTTTTAGCTAACGCTGAACTAATCCGTCGCCATATTAGTGGTAAGCAAGTTTGTATTGTCACCAATGAAACTGTTGCACCTTTATATTTGAATTCATTGGTTGGTGGATTAAAGGGGTATCAGATTGATTCCGTCATTCTACCGGATGGTGAGAGCTATAAAACTCTGGAGGTATGGGCAACTATTTTCGATAAGTTGCTCGGCGCTCGTCACAACCGTACAACAACGCTAATAGCGTTGGGTGGCGGGGTGGTTGGTGATATGACCGGTTTCGCTGCTGCCTGCTATCAACGAGGAGTGGATTTTATTCAGATTCCTACGACCCTCTTGTCGATGGTGGATTCGTCGGTTGGTGGTAAAACCGGGGTCAATCATCCACTCGGAAAAAATATGATTGGTGCTTTCTATCAGCCCCAATGTGTATTGGCTGACACCTCCTTGCTATCGACTTTGCCCGCACGTGAATTGTCTGCGGGTATTGCGGAAGTTATCAAGTATGGGTTGATTTCAGACTTCGAATTTTTCGTTTGGCTGGAAAATAATATCGCTTCTCTCATGGCCGGCGATAAAGAAGCGCTCGCCTATGCGGTAAAGCGTTCCTGTGAAAACAAAGCCGATGTGGTTGCTCAGGATGAACGTGAAGGTGGTCTGCGCGCGATATTAAATTTAGGGCACACGTTTGGGCACGCGATAGAAACAGCTCAAGGCTACGGTAATTGGTTGCATGGTGAAGCGGTTGCAGCGGGCATGGTTATGGCGGCGGATTTCTCTTGGCGCCGAGGCGCAATTAGTGAACAAGATCTCGCGCGTATTATCCATTTGTTGGAGCGCGCCAATTTACCCACTAAAGCTCCCGCTGACATGACCCCGGATCAATTTAAAGAATTAATGGGCGTTGATAAGAAAGTTTTGGATGGTCGTTTGCGTTTGGTGTTGCTGGAGTCCATGGGCAAGGCAATTATCACTAGCGATATAGATGCCAATTTGTTGCAACAGACTTTTGATGCTTGCAAAGCCGATTAATTTATCAGGGTATAAGAGACTGAGATTATGACGGGTGAGTCACCACTACGTGCCCAGCCAGATAGCCGAATTCTAGATCAGGATTCGCAGCAAGGTTATTTGTTTGATGATCAGGGTGAGCAAAAAGAAGATCAGCTGTTGGCGGATTATCGTCAACGTTATGGTTTATCTGAAGATCCCTTTGCGCACGATTATTCTTTCCCTCTTTTTACGGGAGCAGGGCGTCGTCAGTTACTCGATCAGCTGTTGCATCTGTGTCAATTTAGCAACAGTGTACTAGTCGTGATGGGTGAATACGGTGTGGGAAAAACTCGCATCGCACATGCTTTTATGGATTCGCTTTCGGATCAAGACCAGATCTGTTTTCTTGGGCTTCGTGCTGGCCAAACACTCGAACAAATACTGCTATCCATTAATCAGGCTTTTGGTGTCCAAACTGGCGATATTCCCTCTACGGAAAATTTGCTGGCTGCACTCGAGGGATTTATTGCCGAAGAAGCATTAGCAGAAGATGATGGTTTGGCAGTGGTTGTTTTGGATAATGCTCATCTGCTGGACGACCAATCTATTTCTGTTCTCACATCGCTGTTAAATAATTTTCCGCAGCAAAACCGTTTGCATCTGGCCTTGTTTGGTGAGCCAGCACTCATGCGTCGTATGGAGCGATTGAGCCCGGAAAACTTACTGTGCAATGATTTTTACTTGCAAGCATTTACGCTGTTGGAAACCGTCGACTATTTAAATTTTCGTATGGAAATGGCCGATTATCTTGGGCCGGAAATTTTCACTGAGGCCAAAGTGGACTCTTGGTGGCGTCAGGCGCAAGGCCAATTAAACGTATTGCACGGGCTTGCAGAGGAGCATTTGCTGGAGTCGGTGACCCCGGCGCGAGTAATGAGCAAGCGACCACTCCCGGTCGCACATATCATTGCAATCTCATTAGTGCTTGCAGTGGTAGGAGTAGCGTTCCTCTATATGGGAGATGAGGAGCCGGCTCCAGCTCCGTCTGTTACGATTAATACTGCACCTACAACAGCTTCTTCGGTTGCTACATCGACAGCGAGCTCACTGGAGTTGACCTCCACCGAGACACCCGTGCAGCCGTTAATGCAGAGCCTGCCTCAACCACAACAGCCTAACCAGCAAACGCAAGCAACGGTTCAGCTGCAGAAGGTTGCAGCACCTGAAACAGTGACTGAATCTGAAAGCAGTGTTGTATCCGCCGAGCAACCCGCGCGTGAAATTGCTCAGGAACAAGTAGTTCCCCTTGCGCAGTTACCAACCAGTCCGCCCAACGTTGCCAGCCAACCAGCGGTAAGCGAATCCAAACCTGTTGGCGCACCTACCTCGGTGCAAGCTGTTGCGCCTGTCTCGGTTGAGAAGCCAATAGCTTCGGTTGTGGCGAACAAGTCTGAGCCTGTAGTGGTCGCTGAGCCAGCAAAGCCAGTGCGTTCGACTGGCAGTTCACAAGAGCGCAATTTATTAGGCTGGAAACCTAATGAATATACAATTCAACTATTGGGTGTGAGCAATCAAAAAGCGGCGCTTGATTACATCGCCGCGCAAACAAACAAAAAAGAATTGCTCATGTTTAAAAGCAAGCGCGCGGGTAAAGATTGGTTTGTAGTTGTTACAGGGCGGTTTATCAGCTCAGCGCAGGCACGCCAGGCAATTGCCAAATTACCTGCAGCGCAACGCGATGCTGGGCCTTGGCCGCGTGATTTGAAAACCATTCAGGCGGAAATTAAAGCAGCAATGTAAGGTTATATTGCTATTTGGAGCTGAAAAAAACGCGGCAATTGCCGCGTTTTTTTTAGATTTTCTCGACGAAGATATTACTCTTCGCTTTCAAGCATCTCGCGATATTCTTCGGCATCCATTGCATCTTCCAACTCGGACAAGTCGTCAGGTTGCACGCGGAAAAACCAGCCGTCATCGTAAGGGGAGCCGTTCACCGTTTCGGGGGCGTCTTGCAGGGACTCGTTGACGGCGACAACTTCGCCAGACACCAAGGTGTAGATATCAGAGGCTGCTTTCACAGATTCAACTACGCCGGCTTCTTCACCAACGGCAACACGTGAACCCACTTCCGGAGTCTCTACGTAGACAACATCGCCCAGCGCGTCTTGCGCATGGTCAGTAATGCCGATGGTAACGGTACCGTCTTCTTCTATACGCGCCCACTCGTGGCTGCTTAAGTATTTCAGTTCTTTGCGAATCTCGCTCATGATGCTGTCCTGTTACTTTGCTGGTTTAACTTGATGTGAGGGTTTTTGGGGCGCAGTAATTTCGCCACGTATTTTGCAAGTTGAGTTAACGCTTTCTCGGGGTAACTAAACCAAGGGTTTGCCGTTGCGAACAAAATTGGGTGCAACGACTTCAACCTGAACCTGTTTGCCGCGCATCTCGACCAGGCAGTGGCTGCCGATGGCGGCGGGCACGCGTGCTAAAGCAATAGAATAGCCCAAGCTGGGTGAAAATGTCCCGCTGGTGATAACGCCTTTTTCTTCCGCGCCTTCGATGCTTACCAGCTGTTCCGCGCGCAACACACCGCGCTCGCGCAACACCAGACCGACCAGTTTATGCTGCTTGCCCGCGGCCTTTTGTGCTTCCAGCGCGGCGCGGCCGATGAAGTTGCGCTCGGACGGTTGCCAAGCGATAGTCCAGCCCATATTGGCCGCCAGTGGCGATATGGTTTCGTCCATCTCGTGGCCGTAAAGATTCATGCCGGCTTCCAGGCGCAAGGTATCGCGTGCACCCAGACCGCAGGGGGCAACACCTGCATCGGCCAATGCAGTCCAGAACTCTGGTGCCTGGTCATTGGGCAGCATGATTTCCAGCCCGTCTTCACCGGTGTAGCCGGTGCGACCAATAAACCAATCACCTGCAGGCAGACCCTGAAATATTTTTAATTGATCGATCACGCTGGCCTTGTCGATGCCGGCCAGGTTTTTAGCGATAGTAATGGCCTGCGGACCCTGTACGGCGATCATGGCCAGGTCGGCGCGTTCTTGCAGTGACACGGCAAAGTCGGCAGCTACTTTATTCATCCACGCGAGGTCTTTTTCGCGTGTGCTGCAATTGACCACTACGCGATACCAATCGCCGAGGTTGTAGACGATAAGGTCGTCAATTACCCCGCCTTCGGGGTTGAGCATGCCACTGTAAAGTGCTTTGCCCAGCAGGCTGTCCAGTTTGGCGACGTCATTGGCCAGCAGGTATTGCAAGTAGGCTTTGGCACCTGTGCCGGTGACATCCACAACGGTCATGTGGGATACATCAAACATCCCCGCGTGCTGGCGCACTTTGTGGTGTTCCTCGATTTGCGAACCATAGTGCAGGGGCATGTCCCAGCCGCCAAAATCGACAAGTTTGCCGCCCATGGTTTGGTGGGTGGCGTAGAGCGCGGTTTTATTGCCCATGGGAAGTACCTGCTGGAATGAGGGTGAACAAAAAGGGGCGCCATTCTAGGCGGGCGCCCCCGCGCTGTCCAACGGTGAAACTAACGCGGTTAGTTTGTCACTTTATTGGCAGCTGATGATTGGGCAGCGGAAGCGGCCCCACCGGCGGTTGACGGCAGGCTACTATGGTCTGCTGATGCCGTATCTGGCTCGGCATTTTTATCGTCTTCAGGGCTTTTCTCGCCGTCAATAATCTGGTCGATCAGGTTTTTGTCTTTCTCCGGCTTTTCCTTACGTTCCTTATCCACTTTGTCTTTAAGTGACTCAATTCCGAGGGTAAATTCGTCCAGTGGCTTGTCGCTGCTGATGCGCAGCGCCGGCGGGTAGAGTTTGCTCAGGTAAAGTTGATCGGCTGTGTAATTGCTCGCTTGGTATTGTTTGGCCATGTTGATGCCAATTGCCAAAATCGCCAGGCCGGCGATGTAGAAGCGCAATCGTTGCGGCCGCTTGTTGCCGGCGGTGAGTAAATGGAAGTAGAGCACCACCGCCAAGATAATAATGATCGGTTGGCTGGTGTAGCGCGCAAGCCATTCCCAGCTTAGGGAGTAGGCGACCGCGCCGCTGAAGAACTCCCATAGCTCTGCTACGGCGAAACCGGCACTGACGATAAACAAATGGCGGCCGAAGCGCGCGTGGCCGTTCAGCAGCTTACTGAATACCGCCCAGGCGCCAGCCCAGCCCAAGGCAAACGCGAGCGAGCTAACCAGTTCGAGCAGGTATTTGCTGAGGCTGCCTTGTTGTAAATCAGTGATCCAGTTGGTGAGCAGGCCGATCACCACCAGAAGCAACCCTCCCAGCAAAGCTGGCAGCCAGCCCTCCCAGTGGTGATTAGTGGAGTCGCTCACTTCCGGCGCTACTTCATAGGCGGCGGTACGCACGCGCAGGCGGGTGTGGCCCAGGCGATAAATGGCATCGCCATTCACGACAAAGAAATCGCTGCGTTGTTTGCCCAACGCGATACCGTTCTGGCTGCCCAGATCATTAATCACCAGCTCATCCAATTGGTTGAGTTCAATCTGGGCGTGATGCGCGGCTGTGTGCTGGTCGTCGAGAATAATGTCGTTGTCGTAGGCGCGTCCTATGCGAATCGGCAAATGTGTAAATTTGCTACGGCTAATTACGTCAGCTTCACCTGTCAGCAGTTCAACAAAAACGGGCTGGCTCATTGGCTCACCTCCGCATCTGCTTTGGCCGACACAGTACGATCGATACCCTGCATAAACTGGCTAATTAATTTCACCCCGTTTACGTAAGACACGCCCTGTATATTGATCATGCTCTGTAAACTCTTATCGCTGTCATCAGCGCTGGCAGTGATGAGTGTGAAATCATAGAGATCCTTGAATTTGTGGTAGGCCTCGGCGCACACCAATGCGCGCAGGGAAATATTGTTGTGACTGACAAAGCTTTCTGTGCAATAGGCGGGGGTGATAGTTTCGCTTTTGGCAGTGCTGTATACCTGACCGTTGTAAAGATTGGTGGCGAGGCGCGCGAACTGCAGGGTGTTGAGCTTTTTGTTGCGCGCAAACTTGTGATGCATGCTCAAGTGCCCGGTTTGCAATTCACCGGAAACAAAAATTGCCGATTCCATATTGCAGTTGATGGTATCAATCGAATAAGCCTTTTTCTCGCTGTTATCTGTATTGCCCCAGCAACGCACCTGCTCGGATTCGCGCACCGGCACCTGATAGGGGCCGAGTTGTTTAATGCTGAAGGGTTTCTCCAGCAAGGTGTCGACCATCGTACTTTGGTGTTGCAGCAGCTGTTCGCCGATGATGGGATTGAAGTCTTTTGGCGGCGTCATGTCGGCACTAACCTTGGCGAGCAGTTGCTGCACAAAAATCGCCGGTACTAAAAAGCTCACCAGTTCGCCATCGCGGCGGTGCGCAACATTAACTCCGGCGAGCTGGCCACTGGCAGTGACATTGGGGCCGCCGCTCATGCCGGGGTTAACCGGGCCGGTAAACATCAATTGTGCGGAAAATCCACGATGACTTTCACCGTTATAGGTGCCCTCGGAAATAGTAAATCCCAAATCCAGCGGGTTGCCCAGTGAGTAAAGATGCTGGCCCTGCTTGAGTATTTCCAAGGGGGGTTGGGGTTGATCGCCCTGAGCAAAAGGTACGTTAAAAAAACCTGTGCCCTGTTCATCGACCCTTACGACGGCCAGGTCGTGGAGTACATCTACGGCGAGCAATTCAATTGCACCGCTTTTGCCTTGGGTATCCTTGTATTCACCAAAATAGGTGTCTGGCTCCAGCGCGATTTGCGATACCACGTGGTAATTGGTAATCACCAGATTGGAGGTGCCGATTAAAAAGCCTGAACCAACCGAGCTCTGGCTGTTACCGCTTTTGGTCAGTACACGCAGTTGCAATAAATCCTGCTGGGCTGAGGCGTAGAGTTGCTGGGCGGTGGAGGATGCAGTCTGTACCGGCGTTGGCGTTGGCTCTGGTTGATTCTGTTTGGGTTTGAGCGCTTGCGCGTTACTGTCAAAGGCGCATGCGAGCGCCAACGGCAGTAGAAGAGAGCGAAATTTCATGTAAGTCCTTGCGACTGGGTTTATCGAAATTGTGCATGGATATTAGCGGCAATTGAGTGGCTAAGGTAGCGTGAATTATCAATGTTTACGGCAAAAAATCTGCTGATGGCTGCGGACTTCAATTCTCCGGGGTGCGCGCCAAGGCCCATATATCCACCCGTTGGGCGCCTGCTTTGAGCAGAAGTTCACTCAACGCACGAGCTGTTGCGGCCGTGGTTACTACATCATCGACCAGCGCGATATGTGCTCCCTCTACTCGCGCTTTAAATTTATTGCGAAGTGCCAGTGATTGACGCAGGTTTTTCTGCCGCTGTTTCCGCCCCAAGTCTTTTTGCGATTCGTGGTAGCGAGTCTGGCGCAGTGCATCTACCACCGGCAATTGGAGTAATTTGCCTACTTGGCGTGCGAGTAGTTCGGTCTGGTTAAATCCGCGTCGCCAACGCTTGCGCCAGTGGATGGGGGCTGGCACCAGAAAGTCCGGGCGCTCCGCTTGGCGGCAGGTATCGGCAAGCATTTCGCCCAACAACTTGCCGCTGGTCAATTGGCGGCGATATTTAAACTG
>JACCEA010725032.1_pt1 | contig 11827 bp, 5 predicted proteins | sample 7449851 | NCBI WGS metagenome assembly JACCEA01 (sample SAMN15323453, study PRJNA562643) | freshwater metagenome | isolation source: river surface water | place: USA:Blue River Watershed | collected 2017-08-18 | reverse complement strand
CTTCACAATTCCCGAACGATCGGCCGTTTGATATGATTTTGCCAATATTCTGGATCTACTTTTCAACTCTTCAATACTATCATACATCGCAATTGGGGAAGCTGCTGTCGACATACGAGCACTTTCCACCTCTTCTTCTAAAATTTGCTTCAGAGAAACGTTTGACATTTTTTGAGGAATTCCTCTCTTTATCGTCAAATAAGTTGAATGAATAGCATTATGTAGATGATTAAGATTAGCAACAATTCCGCTATTCAATATATTCTCTTCCCCACCTTTCATATCAAAACATAGATCTGCAACAGTTCTTATTTCTGCTTTGACTTTTAATATGTCAATTATATCCCCATAAGGAATAACTTGATAAACAGGATGAGTTAATTTCTTCACTGATTTGAAATCATCATATCCAAGAGCTTCGAATGTCGGCAAATCCGGAATGTATTGATAATATCCTCCTTTGTACATAAAGAGAGAATGTAGTGGAGGCATTTGAACAACATCACCATCTTTAATATTCTTTGTAATCACATCCAGATCTTTTATTCCATTTATTCGTTTTGCATACCAATCTGCTTTTGCATACGATGATTTTCTTACATCAAATCGTGCACAACTATGTGGAAAGAATGATGATGAAGAATCCGAATGGGAATGGATAAGTAACCACAAGCCGGATTCTTCGAAACATTGTTGCTTATTGTTACAATAGTTTACATGCAATGTAGTGGGATGGTAGAAAAAATGATGATTCCCATCATGATGCTTCAAACTGGAAGTATTGGCGATATCCGGAAACCTATGAAAGTGCTTAAATAGAGAAGGATAAGGTTCTGTACGTTGGACCAATGGGGCTTGATCATCACCGAACGCACTCGCCATCTGTTCCATCACCAAATCGAAAGTACCTTTAGAAACACCTCGCCTACCACGACCGCAATACCATTCCATGTAACCATTAAAAAATCGAAATTCATTGACATAGCAATACTTGATTGGCCTTGAAATATTTTTGTCATCGAATTTGATCTGGTGTTGTTCCTTACGAATTGGTAATTCGTGATCAAATGAATCATCACACGACTTTGTCCAGATAGTTTCATCCGTTTTCCCTAACCAAAGAATTCGTTGATCATTCATGAGATTGTCTACAATATTTCGCTTTAGCCATTGATAAATATATTCTATAGTCAAAGAACGACTTTGTACAAACATAGCACCCGTATTTGGTTCTAACTTACTCCATGGCGCATCAAAGAGGGAATTCGGAAACTTGCAATTCTTTGTTTCAGGAGAAACAATTATATCAGCATCTCCTCTTATCAGATAAGGAATAGGATCTTCCAAAAATGCGATGTCAATGTCAAAATAAATGGTATTAACCTCCAGTTTCAATAACTCTAAGGTGGGAACTAACATGGGCAATGCCCCAAAACTCCTAAATGAAGGAGTTTCACTTGCATAATCTCCTCTTCCTGGACCAAGTGTAATATTCGTTTCTTTTTCACTTATTAACTGCCAAAACAGCTCATATGGATAATCCATGACTTCCACATGAGAATACAGTGAATTAATCATTTCTTTATCAATATCATATTGTGTGCTATTGGCTGTAATGATATAAACCAATGCTTTCATTTGATAATGCTTCAAATAACACACCATATTCAAAAAATATTGACGATATTTTGCGTGGCTATCGTGTGCTGATAAACTTTCCCACACAAAAGAGATAACAGTATTTTCTATTCTATGCCTTTCTTGCTGTGTTAGATAAAAATAATATGGATTCCATTCTTCTTTTCTTCCAGTTTGCTGAAAACGTTGAAGTTCCCATCTCTCCACTGCATGCCAATATGAACTGTCATTTGCTTTCTGACTTTTTCGTGAATTGCGCTTTTCAGCATATTCTGAATGAAAGTTTGTTGTTGTTCCATACCGTGGGATGGTATTTGTTTCAGGTATTGGATGAACATAAACGCCTTTCGCTTTTTGAACCTTCTCTAAAAGACGATTCTGGCGAGTTGGATCCCTATCATGATAATGCTTCGACCTTTTTCGCCACTCTCGTTTCCTCTGCTCCAAGGTTTTCCCGTCCACCGCTGCATCGCTGGAGATGGTGTAATGAAAAAGATAGGGCAGCAATAGACATACCCACAACAAACAACGGATCGACATACTTCTCTTGTCTGGAATCCAGAGCAATTCAAATATTATAATACAGTACAATAAAACAGAACCCCTGACTGACTGACCAACAATGATACATAGCCCTATTTGGTCATTTTGATCTCATCTCATGTAATGGTCTGGGGTCTCACACGCATTTTTTAAACTCTGGACAAAATGCTGAAAGCGTTAGATGAAGTTGACAGCAAAAAACTTGGTGGTTTGACATATCTTGAGGCGAGAACTCGTATCTTGAAGACTTTGAACGATGTATCCCATGAATTGTTGCAACAAGTAAGAGCAGAGCAAGGTTCATATCCAGCAATTCGTGCTTTCTGTAAACTATTGAGGTGTGGTATTGGTAATCAAGCGGACAATTATGTCAATCATATTATCCGCCAAGTATACATAATTTTATCTGTGACAGCAACTATACTTGCTTTCTACATAGCTAGTTATGAAGTTGACCAAGCACCATTTGCTCCCAGTGGTTTGCTTCTATCGCTGATTGCGATTGCTGTAATTGGACTCACCAATGCTCTGATTATTGTGTTATACAAGAAATCATATGATACTGAAGTTTATAAATCGTTACAGCGTATCACTAATCAATATGCCTTTTATATGAGGAAACAAGAGACACACAAAACGAGCAAAAAGATTGCTGTGGATGATTCCTCATCAACTGGGATTCCTACAGGACATTCTCAAATATCAATCATTAATACTCTCCGCAACGGTCAATGGCAAAAGCTTCCTATTCTAATGCTAGCCGAGGGAGACGTTATCGCCTTGATGGGTGGTGATCTCACTCCTTGTAAAGTTGTGGAATTGATAAGCAAAAAAGTGCCAACTAAAAGTTCATATTCAAATTTAGCCTCTTTTCAAGACGCTGATTGGGAAGAAGGAGAAATTATCGAAAAATGTTGTAAGATTCACATAGCGAATGGAAATGAGAATGAAAGGTTGCATCATCACCATCATCACAAGTCGGAATACTCATACCATCGTGAACCTAGCAGGAGCAGTCGATCGGAAATGACTGCTATAGCATCGACAAATAGTATAAAGAGCGTAGCAATGTCATCAGCAGGAAGTTTTGCCGTTCCTGAAAGGCATCGATCGGTTGATCCCGAAGGAATTGAAATTCTGCGGCTTTGTGGGAACACTCGATGTTTTCGAGTTTTGGAAACACCGATGAAAGAGTTCATTGGTACCACTTATCAAGATCAGAGCTCAATTCCTATGAATCGTGGAGGTTTGTTTTTGCACAAACTTAAACGTGAGGTTCAATTAGAGTCATTCCGATATGGTGCGATTTTGATTGGAGTGCTAATCTGCATTTCGATAATACGTATTTTTGTTGCTCCTGGAATGGAATCAAAGTATGCAATAGACTTGCTTGTCCCAGTAGCAACAACAATTATCTTATTGTTGCCATTATCTTCACCTGCATTTTCAGTTATGGTGGAAGCATTTGGGACTGCGGAAGTCTTGACTACTTTGGAGGTTGCACATGAATCGGATTCATCTTCTGCAGGACCATCCAGACTAGACGAGAATGCACCTGACTTATCAAAAGCAAGTTCTACCAATGGAAATAACAGTGGCAATAATTCCCCAACAATTAATCCTATGTCCAATAATGGAATATCAAAGCAACAACTTCCAAAATCCCCTGATGACGAGCCCAGTCCTAGCCACAATGAATTTGAAGACGAAGAGTTCATCGATGAGGATTTAGATGCTCGAGTTGAAGATATTGCAGAAGAAACGGCAACAAAAGTTATGTACTTTAGGTTTTTTCGGTATGTTCTGAAAGTTTTATATTGCCGTTTATTTGGCGGATGGTCCTTGAATGTTCAACCTATCTCGGAAAACGCCGTGAAAGAAGAACAACCATTGCTGCCGATTCCTTTGGCAAGAACAAATATTGTTGGACAGCTTGGTGCAATCACAATGGTTTGCTTTGTTGACGATGACATTATAAGTGAAAATTATTCTGTTACCGAAGAAATTTTCTTGTTGAATGAAAACCAAGAAGATTCGTTGGAGGGGATCAATTCAAAATTTGGTGGAAATAGTGCAAATAGTTCCACACGTCCTCCATTCAATGATCAATCTGTCAAGCATGGGCCACATTCTAAGGTGACTGTATTAGACCTTCATGCGAATCCTGAAGCCACGGGAAGTCGTTTCGAAAATCCAAATTGGTGGAAATTTCTTCCCTGCCTTAAACCTCTTGGGTTTAATGCTTTACTCACTTATAAGTTTACCGCAGACAATTCAAATCAAACGTTGTCACCAGGTAATCTCTTAGCACTTCAAGAAAATCAATCAGCGAAAACTACGAATACTCAGAATGAAGATAAATCTTTGGAATTAAGAACTTCTGCTGATGTAGAAAAGGCTTTGGTTCGGCATATCCGAAAAACTCTTCCTCTAGAATTCTTACGTGAACTTGCTGAGGAGATCGGATTTGTGGAGGATGACTTGAAGAATTTCACTCGAGCGTTGGAAGTAAATGTTCTCGCCCCCGGATTGGAAAATGCTCACCTTTTAGAAGACAACCACCAATGGGGTCAAGAGGAAAGTCGACGGAGAGGTTCACTGTTGCCACAATTGCGTGGAGCTGTATATCGAGACACAAAAGGTTAGAAATTTACTGGTCGCCATTATCAATTTGACATATGATCTCAACATAGGTGGAAGTTTACAGCTGATGTCATTAGGTGACCCATCATTAATATTGCATTATTGTCGTGAATATTGGGATGGAAGTACTTGTAGCATTATTCCACTTAGTCCAGCAGATAGATTAGAAGTTTTGAATGTTTATGAGCGATGGAGATTGGAAGACTTTGACGTGGTAGCCTTTAGTTATTCTCCAATGCCAGTAACACAACTGCAATATTTAACGGAACAAGTGCCTGCAATCCCGACCAGTAGCAGGAAGCGCAGCGCTAGTCAAGCCGCTGCTATGATTACCGGTGAAAAGCCTTCGAATACCGCCATATTTTTTGTTGATCCGAGTTCAGTGCAAGATTTGATCGGTCGCAAGACTCGTGGTAAACATCATCCTGAAAATGGTGCAATTAATTCAGTGCCGACAGGAACAGATTCTCCTTCCATTGCTGAAAAATCTTTGAATGTTGGTGCTTGTTCAAGTATGGTTCCATCTCATGCTGTGGAAGCAGAGTTAATGGATGGTCCATCTGAAAAATGTAAAATGGTCACACAATTACCAACCATCGAAGATATGGACGACGAACATGAAGATCATGAGGAAGCATCACCAGGACGTAAAGTAGAGAAAAGTCATCACCTCATCAAGTCATCAACATTGAGTCACATAGGGGGAGAAGATCTAGATTCTGTGCGAATGCTTGAGAGGGAGGATTCAAACAGTCGTGGTCAAGATTTATCATTAATTTCCGATGTGATCGGCATCGATGCCATTGGCAGTGCACGTCGTCTATCTATAGGTGATAGTGGTCGGCCTGTAATGAAACGATCTGCAAGTGATTCTAATTTAGTATTAAAGAGCTCCGGTGCTGGTTGTAACGCTGCAAATTCGTTGCTTGGGCTCAACTCCAACAGTCCAAAGTCATCGACTCCAAATTTAAGTTTGTTAGATTTGAAATCATCACTGAACCCAACGGGAGGTTCTGGAACATCTCTCAAATTACCAGAATCAAACTCTCAAATTAATTTATCTTGTCCAGTGATATTAAATGGTGGCAGTGATAATGGAGGTTGCGCTTCTGCAAACAACATTAATGATGCATCTACAATGTTTTATGTTCAATTGGATAGCAGCAGTGGACCAAGCCCTTTAGCCCAAGCATCCCCAATGGACGTTTCTTTCTCCCAAATGCGTGTCGAATCTCGTAGTTGTTTATCGGATTTGCCAGGATCGATCGACGATAAGTCATTGTCTCCTATCGATATGATTCGTTCACCTAGTTTCGAATCCGGCGGAGTGCTGAGTAAAACTAATAGCGTGGGAAGAAAGAGAGCCAGCTCTCATTCGGATGCCATTTCTGCTTTGGCGGTTCCAACCGTTATTGATTTCAGTCCTCAACGATCAACATTAGATGCGGGATCTTCTTCCGCTAAGACTATCAAGTCAGATCCGCCTGCACCAATGCTGCAACAACCGAGATCCTCTCTTACTCGCAGATCGTCGAATACTGTGCACATTTCTATTTCTGCTCAAACAAGCAGTAAGGGATCGAAGAAGAGCACTGCCAAGACTGATCCAATTGCCAAAAAGTTAAAACACACTGCGTTGCGGCAGTTGTGGAGTTCTATGCGACAGCAAATATTTCTTGGTATGGTCGCTTCCAGTGTTCCTGTACGCAAAGATGTTCCAAATGCGAAAGAAGATCTAGATGCCGCTGGAATTCGTTTTGTATATTTTTCTCCTCAAAATATGAAGCGATCGAAACCAGTTGCTGAAAAGATTGGCATCCCTTTTGATTGGAATTGCGCGATTTCTTTGCGAGTACTAGATTCAGAGCAGCACGATCCACATCGACACATCAGTAATTATGCAGACTGGGATGTTCTTGGTAAGATGCTTGACCTAATTTCTTCCCTACTTCTAAAAACATCATTTGTTTTCAGCGCGAATGCCTCATGGAATCGAGGCGATCAAGGAACATCTTAAGACTGTTGATAATGTCCCGTTACTGGTTTCTTTGTTCACTGATGCAACACCACAAACTACTCAACAAATGCTGGAAATATTTCGCGACAATGGTGAAGTTGTGTTGACAATTGGAGCAGCTTACCGAGCATATAATCAAAACATTTACAAGACTTCAAATATCTCTTGTTCCATATTTACACTGCCCAATGTCGTTTCCTTTGTTCCAGCTCAAGAGCAAGATCTACTTGACCAATTTCCAACTTTCCATCATCAGGGCCTAACAAAGAGTGATTTAAAGTTATCATTTGATCTCATTGGGTTGGGGAGTATCAATTTGTTGCAAGCACATAGCTTCTATAGAGATGTTAATTTAAAGGATTCTGGTGAGTTATTTTTAGTTCATTCAAATTGAACATTTTTATTTATCTATTACATAGATAATAATAAATCCGTGAGTAACACCGAACACTTGAAGCTCTCAGTCTTGCTTGAGACTATTCGAAAAGGTCGGGTTTTGTTACTTAATGAAATTCAAGCCATTGCATTTCTCGTTACATGCTCGATCGGATTAAGTCTATGGCCACTCTTGTGCAATTTAGTCCCAATCAGTATGCCTCCATCTTGTCCCCCTCCGATCGCCATATTGCTTTCTATGGTTTACATTCCTTCGATTGGTTTGTCCATGATTTTCAATGAGGATCACGAAGGTGTCATGAAAAATACGCCAAGAAAGAGTTCTTTTACTCGCCGACCTCGCGATGAATCAAGATTTTACGTTTATCTTGCAATAAGAGCACTGTGTATCGTGTTTGCTATTGTTATTACTGGCATTTTTACAGCAGCCAGCGTTTTCCAAGGATCCAGACAAGGGTTTACGGAGAGGTATGAATATTAGAACCTTTGCGTTTTAATAACGGTCCAAAAATTTAATCATATCGAATTTTTTGCAGTTTGTTGCACTATCACACAATTTTTAAGTCAAACAGTACATTTGAAGTCGTTTCTGATACCCGGGGTTTTTGGTTGGTTCAAGATATGATGTCTAATGCGGCTGTACTAGCGATGCTTGCACAGTCTTTCTCCTTACTTGCTCGGTAAGAATGTGGCAGATGGATATGAAATTTGATTTAATAATTCGAATGCTGTTTCTAGAGGTCAAAAGTTTTTAGATGATTTTCCGTGGCCCAGATTTTATGCAGAGTACTATGCCGTAATGGTAGTAATTTTGATTGTACACGGTTTGGTCATGATATGGCGTTCATCTTTGCGTCATTGTATGATGGGTGAGCAAGCAACATCTATGCTGGTTGGAAGCGAATATTGTGATGAAGAGTATATGGATGATGATTCAAGCCACGGAAGTGGAGGAAATGCAAGCTATCTCCATTTGCACTTTGCTGTATGGATTGTACTGTTATCGAGTTCAATTGGATTGAATGGGGTTTGTGGTTTTGTAGTGAATCTTTATGATCGTTATCACTATCGTCGATACACACAGTTTTTGCGGTTGGAATTCGACACTAGACTGGGTATGCACTCTCCTCGATGACATCAATATTTTTGTAATAATTTAAAATATGATTTATTTTCGTTGAGATGGTCACAACTTAAGGCAATCTCCAAATAAAAAGTTATTACTAGGCTTATATAAAACAACACTCTCCATGAATGGCAAAATAAAGAAAGATCGATGAAACAATCTAGACAATGACATATGTTAGAAATCCTATCCCATATCTACATCACATTTTAAATTCATAGATCACCAACAATTCATTCTATGCATTGGTCCCTAATACTTCTGCACAACATTGAGCAAATCTATCAATATTAGAATCATTCAATCCAGCCAAACTAATTCTACCATCACGCAAAAGATAGATATGGTGTTCTATTTTCAGGCGATCAACTGCATTAGCTGGAATACCAGTGTAGCTGAACATACCACGTTGGACAACAATGTGATCCCAATTGCCTTTTACGTTATAGTCAATTAACTTTTGACGTAGAGTAGTCCGAATTGATCCCAAACGATCAGCCATAGCACGGCAATCAATTTCCCATTGTGCTTTAAGCTCCGCATTTGCTAAAATTGTTGATACCAAGCGTGCGCCAAGAGAAGGACAAGTGCTGTATAAAACTCTGGCCTGCGCTCTCAAGATTGCAGCAGATCGAGTCGCTTCATCCGCAGTCTCACACACAACATGCAAACATCCCAAACGCTCGCCATACAAACCGAAATTCTTTGAGAAACTGCATGAAATTACGACTGGAACTTTACCGGACTTTGAAGCAAATAATCGTACAGCAAATGCATCCTCTTCAGCATTTCCAGAAGTAAATCCTTGATAAGCATTGTCAAAGAACGGAACTAGCTGATGATCTTCGACAACACTAAGTATCTCACGCCATTGATCAGGACTTGGATCACAACCAGATGGATTATGAGCACATGCGTGTAAAAGAATGATAGTGCCTGGTAATAATTGTCTTAAATCTTCAATCATAGCTTGGAAATCAAAATCTACTCCGTTTCCAGCAAGATATCGATAAGTGCGAACTGAGAATCCAACCGCATTCATAATCGATGGATGATTTTGCCACGTAACATTTGGAATAGCAATTACTACAGGCGATGAAGATGACGATGGAGATTGATGTTGTTGATGAATTTTTGATACTTTTAACAAGAATTCTGCTCCTAGTCTCACCGCAGCAGTACCAGCAACTGTTTGCACACTGTACACTTGTTTGTTTTGTAATAATGGTGAGTTATGACCAAACATGAATTGTTTTGCCAATTCAACAAACTCTGGTAATCCATCTTGTGGAAGATATTCAAAATGTTGATATTGTGGATTAACTTTCACCATTTCCCATGCTTTTGCCATACAAGGTAAGACATGTGGCTTTCCATGTTCATCACGATATGCACCAATAGTAAGATTGATCTTTTCAGTGAAAGGGTCATTATTACAATCGTTGGCAATACCAAGAATTGGATTCGGTGGTTCCACAGGAAGATTAGCAAAGAAACTTTCCGTCATAGTACTCCGCGAATGAAATTATTATGATCAACAAATGTGACTGCAAATTTTAATTAAACAACTTCAAGAATCGATGGATAATTCAACATTGATATGCACGACTGTAAAAAACCTAGGAATCCGATTGATTGATGAGTTGTTTCATTGTTGAACCATCAGATTCGCAGATTCGCTTTCTCCTCTCTGATTCCCACTTCGGAAAGCAAAAGCGTTGATTTTGTCCAAAGTTAGTGCATCCAACGCTACTGCTGCTGCTGTGCTGGGCCGACACTGGTGGGACAGGAGATGATTTTCCCATTTAATAAATGGTACAACACAAAACGTGGTAACCATGGTAAAGCTCTCATCATCCAGCGCAAGTGGTAGTATTACACGTATTGAAAATCATGTTTGGGTATTGATAGTGATTTTTGCGGTACTGGTGAGGACCCTTGTCAGTGTCCATCCACATTCAGGACAAGGATGCCCGCCAATGTTTGGAGATTTTGAAGCACAACGTCATTGGTTAGAAGTGACATTTAACTTACGGATAGGTGATTGGTATCGCCAAACAAAAGAAAATGATTTGCTGTACTGGGGTTTGGATTATCCACCACTTACTGCATATGTGTCACTGTTTTTTGCTTGGATTGCCAATTTATCTGGTCACCCTGAAATAATTACATGGGGTGCATCAAGAGGAAAAGAGGATACTATGACACGTCTCTTTATGCGTATTACAGTAATTGTATGTGACATCTTTGTTTATATCCCGAGTATGATAATGACCTCTCGATTGATCATCCAAGAAATGAAGAAATTCAAAACAGGGAAGTCTCCTACCTATCCGCAAGCAAAAGAGAAACTTGCAGATCCTCTTGCTAAGAGCCAAGAGGATGAGAATACAATTGGTGAATGTATATTTGTTGTATCATGCTTAGTGTGTCCAGGGTTGTTACTTATTGATCATGGACATTTTCAATACAATGGTGTTTGCATTGGTTTAGCCATGGCTGGGGTATCATGTATCTGCACTATGGATTTGAAGTCGTCGCAACTATTCTCGGATATTTTAGGCAGCATTTTATTTTGTCTATCTCTTAATTTCAAACAAATGGCTCTCTACTATTCTCCTGTCTTCTTCTTTGTGTTGCTGTATCGATGCAGTCAACAAAACACCTGGTTGCGAAAAATCAATTATTTGTTGGTTATTGGTGCAACGGTCCTGTTATCGTTTGGCTTGTTATGGTTTCCGTTTTGCGCATTTCATGCAGGATCGGAAACTTGCGTTTCGTCATTGCTTCACGTTCTACTAAGACAATTTCCATTTAATAGAGGAATTTTTGAGGATAAAGTCGCCAATGTTTGGTATGCAGTTTCCGTCATAGTGGATATTAGACAACATTTTTCTATGTCAACGTTAGTAAGAATGAGCTTAGTCGGAACTTTAACGTTCCTCTCTCCGCTATGTGTATTCTTATGTACACGACCCATTTCAGTCGTGAGATTTGTTTTGACACTTATGATTAGTTCTATTACCTTCTTCCTCTTCTCGTTTCAAGTGCACGAAAAATCGATTCTTTTGTCTGCAGTCCCTGCAACATTATTATTGTGCTATGATTGGGATTTGATTTGTTGGTTTCAAATTCTTTCTATTTTTACCATGTATCCTCTGCTGAAGCGAGACAACCTTCATATTCCTGTAATGGCTTGCACCATGTTATATATTGCAATCGCTGGAATATACCGAATCATATGTCAGCAAAATGAAAATGCAATTACTTCTAGGAATTATTCTGTCGATGCAAAATCTGGTACTCATCCCATTGTTCGATCTCTCATGCAACACGTAATTACTTTGTCATATTGTGGAATGTTTCTTTTGCTATTATGTGAGTTGACGATTGTTCCACCACCCAGATACCCTGATTTGTATCCTGCACTATTTTCAATATTTGGTGCGGGTAATTTTATTGTG
>JACCEA012244985.1_pt1 | contig 11831 bp, 13 predicted proteins | sample 7449851 | NCBI WGS metagenome assembly JACCEA01 (sample SAMN15323453, study PRJNA562643) | freshwater metagenome | isolation source: river surface water | place: USA:Blue River Watershed | collected 2017-08-18 | reverse complement strand
CTTATTAAAGCCTAAGACATTATACATATACGGGAATCTGACCATTATAGTGTTTGCGAAATTACGAAAAAGTAAAATTCCTAAAAATTTTCTTCCCTAAAATCTTTTTACGTTAAAAATTAGGAGTCGCACCCAAAAACGGTTCTTTTCTCTTTATTTTTCCCTTTGTAGCATATTGATGAAATGTAATCAATACTATTATTAGGATATCACTGAATTTAGGATGATAGGGTGTTAGAATATAAGTCTTATGCCAGTGAGCTGACATAGGGTGTGGGATAGAAAGCTATATTGTATATGTTTCCGATGTCTTATTTTTGATCCGTTGAATAATTTTCCGAAGTTTTCCGTTTTTGAAAACTTCGACTTTTCTAAGGCAAGAATACGCAAAAACTCGAAAAACTTGAAAAAAGTTGGAGAAAAACCCTACTCCCCCAGGTTAGAGCAAAGTCGCGAGACGGGATACTGCCCCAAATTAAAATCCTGTCCCAATTCTAACTAAATGGTCGCCCTTCTTCTTTTTGTTCTCTATTTTTCAAGAGTAATTGCCTTCGTTCACTTTCCACTTGAAACGAGACCAAGATGCAAAGCTTCCTTTCTAGTCAACAATGGTCAAAGTGACCAAAACAATCGGATTCAAAGTCTGATTTCAAAAATCGATGAGAATGCTCTTGATTTGAAGAACAAAATTCAAGAATTGACATCTGAATCGACGGCTTTAGGAATGAAGCAAGTTTATCCACAAATGTTTAAAACCCCACGAAAGGTTGAAGATATTCAAATATCATACAAAGAGCTGAAGAGAATTATTCCAGAACGATTTCTCCTCTCAAATCTAAACTTGATATTCCGTTCATGGAGAGATTCTTGGAGACAATCTCCCATTAGCTTTCCTGAATGCAATGAGGGAAAAGTCCTAGTAGCTTATGATTACGACCATTTCAAATATATTTCAACTGTCTTCTCGAATAGATTGAAAGGTTTTCCATTTGCCGATAAGGAATATCACATTAAATTGGCGAACAATGGATTTATGTACCCAAAGGAAGATGACCTTCGAGTATTTAGATCTGGCATCACCCGACATCAATCTTCTGGTTGGGTTCAACTGGATCGATCGTACTTGGAAACAGATTTTGCTGAAATTGCTGAATTTGGGGCGTCCTTTTTGGGTGCAGATATACACGATAGTGGTGTCAAATGTCAGTTGTTTTTCAATTTTTATGAGGACAAGTTTGATTTTAGAATGACCTTTGATCGAAAATTGCTTGTTGTGACATTTGAGCCAGGCTATCCTTGCGATCCCGATCTCAATGAAGATTTTTGGTACTGAAATATATATAAATTTATATTTCACCTATATGGTCGTTTGTTGATTGTAAAACATAGTAGTAATTTGTAGGTTAACCCTTTCATCACCCATATTATTTATGTTTTGAAGTTTTTTATGTTTCTGCCAAAATGGTCGCCCTTCTTCGTTTTGTAATCGCCTTCGTTCACTTTCCACTTGATACTTGCTAGCTTGTAGTTTTGGTTGGATGTTCAGCGAATAATGGTTGGTACAAAAATACACAAATAAAAACTGCTTAATTTGCTATTTTTCATCATCACCAAACACTACTAACAATATCATCGCAACGAACAATCCACAGCTATATTACACTGAGTCAAGATGATTCAAGATGATTCAAAACAACTTAAGCTTGGTAAGCATCAATGCTACATAATGTTTACGGTAGGCTTCAGCATTTTCTCTGTAAAGATCAAATGACCTTAAGCTGTATCATTATTTGAGATAGATACATAAATCATTAAAATAAACAATTACAATAACGTTATCCATACTGTAATGGTCCTGTGGACCAGAAATAGAATATTCTTCAAAGGCCTTCCGTATGACCAACATGGGGTCATCATGTAGAAACTCAACAATAAACTTCCTGATGAAATGGTAACATTCGACAATCCACGCTCAATGGGTTTAGAAAATGGACAATAGGAGGAATGAGGAATTCATCTGGATTCTGTACCATACCATCCAAATCTAATTGCTGAACAGGATCGGCCACTCTTTTTTAAGAATTCGATCACACCACGTCTTACACCACGTCTTGACCTTGTTGTTCCAAGACTGCCCGTCTCACTGTTTCGATTGAGGGCGAAGTTTCCAAACTAAAGTAGTGAAAAACCTCCTTGTACATATCTAAAGCTTTGTGTAAAGTCATCATACGATTGCCCGTGAATAAGTCTCCTAACCACATTTCCTTTTTGTGCTCACTTATGTTGGGTTTGGGACCTCTTTTATCTCCTTCCTCATCAGAGATGAAAGTTGTCACAAAGGAGCCTCTATCATGGATGATATGCTCACAAACGCTTTTAAAATGATCATAGTAATGATGTCCCCCATTTTTCACAAAGTTATGTAGAGTTTTAATTAACATACTCATTGCTGAACAAAGTAGCATATATACCAAGAATAATCTTCCCCCATGTGAAAGTGGATGCCCTATCATGGCAAACAAAACAGATAAAATGACAGAGAATAGATGAAAGATGATGAAAACGAAGAAAAGACTGAAAAAGAATGACAGATAGAGGAGAAATCTTAATTATTTTCGCTAATGAAATAAAATGAGCCAGGCCCTTTCTGAGATTGCTTGAGGAAAAAATTATTCCTTTTGGGTTTTAAATTCTAGATTCCCTCTATTCCTTATTGCAATATTGGTATATTATTGTTCTGGATAATCTTTTGCTCTATTCTTTCGATAAGGTCGCACAAAGTTACAGTGATGAGCGTTGCAAAGTAAGTTTGTGAAAAAATAGACTGATTTCCTATTAATTTGAAATTCTTGACCGCTTAAGAGTTTATGCCGAGGTTAACAGTTTTCGGCCTCCCAGTTATTGGGATTATGAAAATAAACTGGAAGTAGATTGGGGGTGAGTATGTTGTTGTTTCGTGCATTGCTTGGTATTCTGACCACCAATGAATAGTGATCAGGACGACTATGAAGTCGTTCGAAAGATTGGCCGTGGTAAATACAGTGAAGTGTTCGCTGGACATAGCATTAAGAATGGGTATAAATGTGTTGTAAAGGTTTTGAAACCAGTTAAAAAGAAGAAAATTAAGAGAGAGATCAAAATTTTGCAAAATTTATCAGGTGGAACTAATATTATTCAACTCCTTGATGTAACAAAAGACCCGATGTCAAAAACCCCGTGTTTGATTTTTGAATATGTGAACAACACTGATTTCAAGATTTTGTATCCAAATTTGTCTGACTTTGATGTCCGTTACTACATTTTTGAACTATTGAAGGCCTTGGACTACTGCCATGCGAATGGTATCATGCACAGAGATGTCAAACCACAAAATGTAATGATCGATCATGAAAAGCGACAACTTCGACTTATTGATTGGGGATTGGCGGAGTTCTATCACCCTGGACAAGAATACAACGTTCGTGTTGCCTCGAGATACTTCAAAGGTCCCGAGCTTCTTGTGGATTTCCAAGAATATGATTATTCTCTCGATTTATGGTCGTTGGGTTGCATGTTTGCGGGTATGATCTTTAAAAGGGAACCATTTTTCCACGGTCAAGATAATTACGATCAGCTTCGAAAAATTACGATGGTAAGGTGCAAATTATTCGTCTATTTTCCAGTTAAAGTGCTTTTGGCTCTTACAATAGGTTCTTGGAACAGATGAGCTCTTTGATTATGTAGAAAAGTATGATATAGATCTGGATACTAGGTATGACAGTATATTGACCCAACAACCCAAGAAAGCATGGCATAAGTTTGTCACAACTGAAAACCGCTACTTAATTTCTGAAGAATCCATTGATTTTGTCAACAATTTGCTGAGGTTAATATATTTTAAACATTTTATTTTCTTATTGATTGGTGTGGCTATTTAGATATGATCACCAAGAGAGATTGACTGCAAAGGAAGCCATGGCTCATGCTTATTTCTTTCCGGTTCGCAACTCTGCTGAACGCAAATAATATGCATTCCATCACTCAGCCAGTTGCTTGAATAAGGAATAAAGCTCTGTTCCGCATTTAGTAAAGATGGAGTTTGTGTTGATTCGATTTGTTGATAAATTTCTTGAACATTTTTGTATAGTTTATATTTCTAGATTGTTGAAGGGAATTGATTGAATAGATATCAACACAAAAATAGAAAATAGTTATGTTACACTTTAAGATAATTGTCTCAATGCACTCAAAATAGTTTCATTGCTATGATAGAACGTCTATGATGGTATTGTCGCCTCGGGTAACTCATCTTGAATGCCTAGCACAGTTATGATCATATGCTAATACAAACAAATTATTGGAAATCGCTTACCAAAGTGGACAATATGAGTGTGTTCAATGTTCAAAATGGGGTTGATGGATATATGGCTAGAAGTGACGACTTTATTATACTTGGGTTCAAGATTTTTGGTCACCATTATTCTACCGGTATGACTTGTCTTGACATTAGCACCAGTCGGCTCATCAATATATTGTGCATATGATGTTTCATACTTAGGGCTATGTTGGGCAGGATTATAACCAGTCGTATCAAGAACACCTAAAATCGCAACACTGCGTCCACTACCACCACTACATTCATTTGAAGGACTGAGATCCGGATTTTGATATGACTCAAGCGGACACAATGTTTTTGCGGAAGTTGCTTTGCTTGATATTTTTAACAGTGACTCTTTGATTTGGTCTTGCACTTTCTGCTCATCATCAGTGACTGTAATGGTTAGCATCAACAGTAGACAACCACAAAATGTCCAAAACAAAACAACCATATTGAAAGCTTCTCTATGTACAATTTAGGAGCTTCATAATTTTATAAATACTTCACATGGTCAATCAATTACCTTCGCTGTCCACCACACGCCTGAATAAGCAACACCACCAATGCTGCATAAATAACAAAACAAATCTCTTACAATATTAATTAAATTTTGAAAGCAAAGAACATACCAGGTCCTAAACCTTTACCGATATCGTCTGTCAGAGTAAAGAATGCAAAAGCGGTACCCCTAATCTCAGGAATACAAACATTCTATTGCACAGTCAGTTTTCAGTCAACTATCAAGAAGCATTATAGTACTCACTTGTAACACAACTCGAACATTTGGACCGTTCATATTGATCAGGAACCCACCCAATATAGCCATAAAGTAAAAGCCAACATCACCAACAACTGTGGAATTTAGTAAATAGAGAATAGGAGGAACAGCTGACATCGTCGAAAGCCCCATAAAAACACATTGCCATCGCGGATCCCGATTGTACAGCCGCTGCCCAAACCAACCACCGAAGAACTGACCAAATAGACCACCAATGCCAAAGCATGTCAACACTGCAGTTGCCGCTTCAACTGACATTCCTTTATCATTGGAGAGAAAGTCATTCAGAAAAACGATGATCATACCCCACGGTATACATCCTGGAAATCCTTGAACAAAGATCAACAAGACAGTTGGTGTGCGGAGCAACTTCAAGACTTTGGAACATTCTATCGTCTCCGAATAATGAATTGTTTCTTCATGTTGTTCATCTGCTTCATTTATTACAGAATTAGTTATTTCTTCCATAAACGTCATATCTTTAATGGAAAAAGGCCCTTGAAGCTCATTGCCGACTGATTGGAGAGGAGATACTGTTGCACCATCAACCAAGTGAGGATGGTTGGCATCGTTTCTAATTTGATACATCAGAGAAGTAGTTTTAATTGAGCAACGCTCTCGATACTGATGCACTGCTTGCTCTTGATCCCCACGTCGTGGTTCATCCACTGTAAAGAAAACGAGCAGTGCACAGAGGATGGCAGGAGTTGCTACCATAAGAAATGGCGCTCTCCAACCCAATGTAGGTCCAATCATCCCTGATATTAATTGACCCCCTGCGACGCCACTTCCCATTGCCACACCAATCATAGTAGAAACGTAAATACGAGAACTTCCAGGATAAAGATCCCCTAATAGAGAGAAGATAATTGGCGTTGCCCCTCCAATGCTAATTCCTGTCAGAACTCGACATACAAAGAGCTCTGCATAGGTCTTTATCCAATAAGTAGACATTGACGCACAAGCTCCAAATCCAACGACACATCCGAATAACATGCACCTATTCAATGTGTCGGTTAGATAACCAACAACCAGTGCAACAGGCCCACCCACGATAAAAAAACCAAACGCTATGTATCCTCCTAAGTACTCATCCCTTTGTCGATCTGTAAAACAAAATTCCTTGGCAATAGCTGATAAATTTGGAGCAAGTACATTTTGATCTGCGAATAAGAAAAATACAGTCATGCTCAAAATCATGGTCGTGTATGATCTCATGGACAGCATATTGTATTATCGCAAACCAAAGGGAATAAGTTAAAAGCACGGAAAGAAAAAATATTGGGGCATTCGTTTTGAATAATCATTAATGAATACCGTGACCATCATTGACAAGACGAGACGTCCTAGCGACGGTGAATTCAAATTACCGTCATTATGCCAGTCAGCCAGTACATTGTACCAAGAGAATGAGTGTTTGCAGTGATAGGGCTGAAAATGCGTCATGTGTGATATGCACGTAGCATAATTCATTGTTTCAATCCAATACGCAGTTATTGTTGCTGGCGTCGATTGATTATCGATCGGAGATTTTATTTTATTGCAAACATTTTGGATTTGGCCAAACAATCTTTTTGCCATGTCCAACAAAATACTTCTATTTGGTATTACAGCAATCTAATAAAAGAAGACTTCCGGCCAGCTTTTCTTCGGAATATAATGGTGGATCAAATTCTACAATAATACATGTATCTTTTATGTTTATTTTTGTTATCGGGAACTTAACACCCAATCAAACTTTGGTGACTTCCGGTCAAGATTCTGTTGGAATTATCATCAGCATCGTCACACCACAGAAAATTTGGAAGATTCGTTCAGTAGTGTTGTCCGTTGTGATTTCTTTTCATCCATCAATAATTTGCAATATTCATAAACTATTGCAATCGGAGTCAAACCACGATCATTCGACATTTTTCTATCTATGTGGATGCGTTGCCTCTCTTCTCCAATAATCTATTCCATTTATTACTCATCTATCTGCTGTACAATTGCATACCAGCCTGAAAAGCGAGGAAATATACGACATCATCCATTCTATTTCTTCATACATCATATATAATATCATTCTGTGGTTTAAGATAGGTCGAGTTCATCGAGACACGTAGACCTCATCATTATTTTATACCATCAATATACTCAACTCACAACAGCCCAATCTGGTCTTTCCATACTCTAATCGAATCTCTCACTTACATTGCTCCACTACCTCGACTATTACTTGCTTATTAAAATATTATTAGTGTTAATTTATTCTCGTATTTATAGGACTTTAAATCTGTCAATATCGACCATACTTCGACTTGTTTATCCCCCTGTCGCTCATCCATCATATTAGAAGTATAATTAAAATACTTCAATCTCAAACAATAAATTGATTTTGATCATTCTCAAACTTTTTGACAATTATGAACGCCACTATCGATTTGCATATCGACCACTTGGAATCCTTGGTATGTGAACGCATTCGTACTCTGACTGGATATGCGACAGATCATATCAATGTGCGCACTTTAGCACATCAATTGAAATATTCTGATAAGACTGATTGTGGATTAATAACTCCTTATCACTTTAATGAATTTTTAGTTCGTATGAATATCGTTGGAGTACGTGACATTGATATGCTCTTCAATCGATATGATGAAGATTTCAATGGTTTCATGGATTATCGGGAATTCGCACATTCTATATTTGGCTCTGGTCCCATGAAACGCTTAACTGGCAGTGCCTTAGAGAACTTTCATAGTTTTCGCCAAAATGTAGTGAAGAAACAGGGATTAGGATTTCTTTTGCAATTTATTCAGGTGCTATCATCTTCCGCTGCTGCGTCAGCCTATAACGTTACCTTAGAAAGAGATAAAGATGGATTTTCATCCATATCGTCATTGATAGGTGCACTCAGTGCGTTGCTTCCGCCTAATGGACATGGTAGTCTAACCAGAAGTCGTATTGGTGGAATTAATCGCTCGGATTTACATACTTTGCTGCAAAACCATTTTGATGTTCATGGGAATGGCAAAGTAAATCTCTCAGTGTTTGTAAAGAGATTCAAGGTTAGCAGCTTAAAATAATGAGTATGGCTTATTATTTATTATCATTTTCTCTCGTCTTCTTCATAGTCGGGGATGAGCTCAAGTCGCAAGAAATTAATTCGAGCGGTGTTCGATAATTTGGACGTCGATGGAAAAGGTTATATTTCTAAGGCGCTCATTGAAGAGAATTATCGTGCTGACGGACGTATTGACTCCAAATATGTTGGTCAACAAGGTTTTCTGCAGAATGGTTGTCTTGTCCAAGATTTATGCACTCATATGCAGCTAGTAGAGGCTCTCCGCAATTCAGGTAGTCGGAGCAATTCGCTAGCCATAAGTTGGCCAGCATTTCTTGACTACTATCGCTGTCTCAGTATGGGAATCGAAGATGACTACTCCTTCGATATGATTGTACGTCAATCGTGGTCCCTTGTTCGAGCTTTGTCCACTCCATCTCTCTCTGCCTCAAGAGGTGTGAGCGCTCAACGTCGTTCCCCTGATAATGTTGCCTCCCCATTTTCCCCAACAAGTAGCACTGCAGAGCTCCTCAGTTGGAAACAAAGCTCAGCTAGATCTCCCGGTTCTATTCGACGCAGACTTTTGGTGACTCATAATTCTGGAAAAGAAGAAGTTGTTGAGATCGTCGATGAAATCGGTAGAACAAAACTTGACGAAGCATCACTTTTCGGAACTTTAAATTCTATGGGATGGAGTGATATTTCGGATATCAAGTGGTAATTACCTCATTTTTTTAGGTTTAGTCGGTTTCTTTTATGCATTATGGTGTCCCAATCCATTCGTGTATCGAAATCCTTCGCTCGTATATTATCTCTCCTTGATCTGCAGAACTTGCTGCAATTCCTTTGCTGAGCGATGATTAATCGTGTATGGTTTAGTGATTGTTGTAAGTAATTTAGTAAGTTTGTGACATCAGAGTTGAATAACAACGGCAGTATATATTTGATAAATGGTAGTTTGTAATAGGGAGAGGACGAAATTGTTGTGTCCCATGAGAATGTCAAAGTGTAGTTTAATTGTAGGCTATTTTTAGTGTTATTTCTTGTCCGTACTTTGTAACTGGTTGGTCAGTGTATTTGGTTGGAATCGTATGTTGGCCTAGACGCCGATTGCTGAAGGAAAACTCGATTTAGTCACGCGAATAAAACAACCACTTTGTGTATCACCGGTCTTGCAATTTTCTTGCTATGTATAAATGAAGGATTGACTGTGCGTCGATGTGCTTTCTGTAATACATAATTTGCAATTTTTACAAAACTAAAACTTCTTGTAATATGAATCATTCACTCTACCGCTAATCTTTTTATCCACAACAAAAGGTAAAATAAGATAATTATGTCATGTACGAAACCATCACACAACGAACAAAATATAATAATAACTGTAAACCACGTGGAGACAAGAAATGGTGTTCGCACTACTGTGCACACGAATTTTTTAAACCTGACTCTTGGTACCCCTTCAATGATGAATTCCGCCATGTGAGTTTGAAAGAGAGAGAGAGAGAGAGAGAGAGAGAGAGAGAGGATGAATAGATGGATATTTATTGAAAATACAAAGTCTGCTTACCAATCATCATCCCAAGCAACATTGTCTGTTTCATCACGAGGATGAGCTGTGAGATCCCAACGCAACCAATACCGCTCCCATAACTTTGTGCGATGCACCGCTGTAGAAGGCCAAATTGGGCTACTGACTGACCTGTATGCTGAATTGATAAATTTAGATTTGTATTGCAAAACGTATGCCCAGATCGACTTAGTGGCAGAAGTAACTTCATATAGTGTCTTTCTCTCCTTGTCACTATTGCCCAAAAAATTCCCAAAGAGACCAGACACAAGATGGTTTGCAACGAACAATAAAAGATCTTCATTGAACTCAAAAGCAGTTGGAAATTGAATTAACAACTGAAACGTAGCGTCCAAGAATTGAATAAAAACAGGAGATTTTTCATCTGGAGCAGTGGACGACTCTTGTCCACTCCCATAGCGGTCTGAGGGACAACTATAAAACAAGACCATGAAATTAATATGACAAAACGTACCTTGGAATTTATGACCGAATGCACACCAATCTTTCTCAATCAACACAGCAAATCCAGTAATTGTACGATAAAAGGGATCTAACAGCATTTCGGCGACACAGCAAATCTGTGCAGTACGATCCCATCCGTCGGAGCAATGAACAAGGACGGAACTGCCTTCAATGTGAAGCTTTTCCGCTGTTAGAACACCACTTAAGATAATCATTCTAACATGTTTTAACCAGCCGCATTCATCAAGATTGGAGTAGAAAACTGGATTTCCGCTCTCGGTAGATTGAATAAGTTCCTTAACATCAATGAATGGGCTAGATGTTATTGAAAGATGTTCACAAAAAGATTCAACAGACGATCTCATGACGTGAATGTTCTCAATATTGCCAAATATTAACTCAGCATTCCCATACACAGAAACATCTTCTGTTCCGCGACCGGATGCCATATTCAACGCAGCAGCAACCTTACCTCTGGCATCGAGTATGTACAGCTTCTCATCCCTACAGAGACGCGTGAAAAAATAGTGCAGCAAGATAATATAAACATATATACCCTTGGATTACTCTACCCTTGCATCGATAGAGATGTAGTAGTTGCTCATCTTCAGAACATTTCTTTTGAATTAGGCCAACAAATGGTTGACTTGATCTGGTAAGCACTGCTCCAGTAGCAACATGCCGATACGTTATAGCTGGCAGCCGTCCCCTCGAACGGAAAGCTGCTGCAGTTCGAATCTGACCATCATCAAGATAACGTGGGAGCGCAATATGACTGGGATAAGTGTCAGATAATGCATAATCGGAATTATCGTAAATCTGATTAAGATAGACCAAATCTATGAATATTAAAATTTAGAAATTCAAATAGATTTGATACCTGCCAGCATTCCAACGCTGTTAACCCTTGTCGCGAATATTCATCGCGCATATCACTGAGATCCCATGCCAAGTCGTTCAGAGACAACGGGGAAGAGAAAAAGTAAGCAAATAATTTCGATCGCACTTTAATCATTCTAGCAGTTTCACGATTATTATTTGTTGCTCCAGCTAAAGGGAAAATAATTTCATTCAACGTTTGCAACAGTTCTGCTTGCTTTTCCTTATAATTTTCGGAGTCATTGATAGCTATTCGGACCACACGATAATCCCGACAATAAATATATACACTATCTTTGTGAGCAGCTGAAACTCCCAGCTTGTGAATAGCGGCAATAGGAATGGAAATCTCTCTAAATGCAGAAGGGACATGCTTGAAGGAACTTTGATCTGACCTGAACAATAGAAATGTCAAGATGCAAAGCAGAAACTAAAACCAAAACCATACCAGTTGGCAGTGAGAATAATGCGATAGTTTGTAACGCAAATACTTCCAGACAAGATGTGTTGACCTCGAAAGTGCTTGACAGTGTTAATAGTCCAATCGATTTGATCGTCAATTTCAAAGAGCATATCTTCTCCAGAAACCAAATTGTATGGAATACCTCGATATTTGCTTGATTGCCTTGTCATCGATGCGACAGGAGAAGAAGACATAATGGTGCTCCCTGATGAAGTATTTGGGGGAGGTGGTGGAGGGGCAAATCGTTTCGACTCAACCCGAGTTGGTTGG
>JACCEA010853783.1_pt1 | contig 11833 bp, 11 predicted proteins | sample 7449851 | NCBI WGS metagenome assembly JACCEA01 (sample SAMN15323453, study PRJNA562643) | freshwater metagenome | isolation source: river surface water | place: USA:Blue River Watershed | collected 2017-08-18 | reverse complement strand
TTGAATTTGATGAAGCTAATGGAGGAACAGGAAAATCATTAATAGGTACAGCAATAGGTCAAATTGTGCCATCATTATTTATGGATGGTAAGAATATAAAAAGCCAAGACAAATTTAAATTGTCTGGACTGCAAAGTCATCATAAAATAATATTCTTTGATGATGTTAAGAAAGATTTTGACTTCGAAAGCCTCTATCCAATTATCACTGGAGACCTGTATATAGAAAAAAAGTACAAAAATGCAGTTGTGATACCAAGCAAAGAATCACCCAAAGTCCTAATCACATCTAATTATGTTGTTAAAGGAGGTGGAGGAAATGCCGAGAGAAGGAGAAAAGTCGAGTATGAAGTCTCAAATTACTTCAAAAATGTATTAACTCCGCTAGAGGAATTTAAACATCGTTTATTTGATGATTGGGACAAAGTAGAATGGATGAAATTTGACAACTTTATGGTTAAAGCAGTTCAGTATTTTCTAAAAAACGGATTAATTGAACCTAAGTCTATCAATATTGATTTTAATCGGTTAAAAATAGAAACTAGTCCTGATTTTATCGATTTTATGAATAATCTAATCAGTGAACCTAGCAGTTATCAAAAACCCTCATCACCAGATATTCTGATAATAGATAAGAACATATTATTTCAAGATTTTTTAAATACTAAACCAAATATACAGGAACGGATTAGTCCTATTACCATTAAAAAATGGCTAGACAAATATTGTAATTATCATCAGATTCAACACCATCATTACAAGAGCAACGGTAACGTTTATGTAGAATTAAATATCAATAACATAAATAAGTAAACCTGTACCTTGATAAAAGTAAAGAAGGAACTTAAAAAGTGACAAAGTGACAATTACTTTTGAAAAGTTATTTTCAAACTTGTAAAAAATCAGCATTTTTTAAGTTCATTCTTTACTCTTTTTATTTTTCAAAAAAACTTTTCAAAAGTAATTGTCACTTTGTCACTGTGATAGTTGCTTTTCATTTTAATATTTAAAAAATTAAACATAAATGTATACAGACGTTAGGTTATTAAGTTATGGGTATGCGAGTGATACTGAAATTGTATTTAATAAAGAAAAAAACTCAATTTTCTCAATGACGATTGTTGCCAGAAAAATCAATATTAAGGGATTCGGAAGAACAAAAATATATGCTTTTTTAAAGGATTTAGGACATATTGATGAGAGAAATCTTGCCTTAGCTAAATATGTTGGAGAAGGGTATTATATCAATCAATTAACCAATAAAAATTGTGGCGGTAAGCTCAAAAGTTTTAATCAGGTTTTAGTTACAATGAAAGGACTGGAGCATATTAAAAGGCTATTAAAACAAGACGTCAAATAAAAAGAATTACAACTGTCTTAAAAAAATTATAACATATTGATTATCAGACTATTTAAAATTTCAAACAATATAAAACTAAATATTAATCTTAAAAAAATTAAACAATGCTATTAAGAAAATCAGAAAGAAGTAAAGCCAAGATAAAGATGGCTTTACAAGGACCTAGTGGTTCTGGAAAAACAATGAGTGCCCTTTTGTTGGCTAAAGGACTGGTTAATAATGATTTAACCAAAGTTGCCATTATAGATACCGAAAATGGTTCAGCTGACCTTTATGCTCATCTAGGTAATTACAGTGTATTAACATTAGAAAATCCACATTCACCACAGCGATACATTGAAGCTATTGATGTTTGTATTAAAGCAGGCGTAGAAGTCATAATAATTGATAGCACAAGCCACTGCTGGGACTATCTATTAGATTATCACGCATCACTTCAAGGTAATAGTTTTGCTAATTGGAGTAAAATCACACCGATGCAAAAATCATTTGTAGATAAAATACTCAACTGCAACGCTCATGTTATAGCTACAATGCGAGTAAAACAAGATTATGTCATTAGTGAGAAGAATGGTAAAATGGTTCCTGAAAAAGTAGGGTTAAAAGCCATTCAAAGGGATGAAATTAGCTACGAGTTTACCATTGTCTTTGACATAGATAGTAAACATTTTGCTTCTGCTTCAAAAGACAGGACCTTACTATTTGAAGGAAAACCTCAATTTCTTATAAATACCTCTACAGGTAAAAAAATACTAGAATGGTGTAATACAATGACAAGACCAGAGCTACAACAAAAAATTGTAGAATGTGTAACAATCAAAGAGCTCACAGAATTGTACAACAACAACTTAGATATGGCAAAAAGTATTGAACAGGATTTTGTAGAAAAGAAACACCTGTTACAGAGTTTAACTTCAAATATTTATACAAATGGAAATGGAAACACTTACCCTCAGTCCAATTAGCACCAAGACAGCTAATATAATGTCCCAAGAAGCACATAATTTTAGCTTTGTAGGTATTGATAACCCAAAACCAAAATCTCCCTTTATAGAGGCTAATACGGAAAGTGTTAGCCTTTCTCATTTAAAGGAGAAATGTGTAATCCCTGTTTTTAGCAAGGACAATGAAATTACACTGAGCCACCAAGAATTTATTGAAACTGCCATAAGTGCCATAGCCACCATTTTCCCAAATGAAGCTATAGATGCTCCTGAAATTAGGGTTAGTCATCAAATTAAAGGTAGGACACCTGATGCCTTGCATATACCTACTAAAGACCTGCAAGATTTTCAGAGAACGTCTTATTTTGAAAGAATGGCATTTATTATTAAGATTCCAAGTATTACAGAAACCATTAACGGAAATAGATTAGAACTTACAATAGGTGGAGTTAGAGCCTATAATCAGGAAAACCTATATAGCAAAAAGACTTATGAAAAATTTAAGTATTTTATTGGCTTCAAAAATATGGTATGTTGTAATCTTTGCGTTTCAACAGATGGCTTTCAGAGTGAAATTAGGGCTATGAGCTATCTTGACCTAGAAGATAAAATGATACAAGTATTGTCCAATTATAGAGCCCAAGAGCATCTAAATAGTATGCAAAATTTATTAGAGCGCAGTTTGACTGAGAGAGACTTTGCTCAAATTATAGGTAAAAGTAGGCTTTATAATTACTTACCTAAAAAGGATAAATCATTAATTCCTGAGTTATTGCTCAATGATGGGCACATTAACACGGTGGCTAAAGATTACTACCAAGATGAAAGCTTCTGTAGAAATGCTAATGGAGAAATCAGTATGTGGGAGTTTTATAATCTTTTAACTGGTTCTAATAAGACCAGCTATATTGACACTTTCCTTGAAAGAGGAGTGAATGCCTTTGATTTTAGTAGAGGCATCTCAAATGCACTGAGTGATAGGAATTCTAACTTTGCTTGGTTTTTGGGTTAATTGAAAACCAGCCTTTAGGCTGGTTTTTTTCTAAATATTTTGCTCCTGATATCCTATTATTGTTTGGTGGTTTAAGCTGTATAAAACTATAACCGTACACCATCTTTGATAACAACCATTCTACCTGTTAATGTAGTTTTATAGAAAGAATAATTTAAAGAAAACAGTAAAAAAATGTGTGATATTCTTCTTTATATGCAACAAATATTTTTAACTAAACAATCCTATTTGTAATTCAAAAGATTTCTCATAACCATCTTGGAGTAATAATGGCTTGAAGCTAATGTTTTCTTCTGACTGTAGTGAATTTAGTAAAATGAATAAAGGTTCATCTTCTGTTAATAGATAAGTTATTTTGTTGAAATTACATTGACTAGCAATCTTATAATCATCCTTTATACTTACTCTGGAAATACCATTTTCAACGTTTTTAAATTTATCCTCAAATAAATTACTAATATGATAACTATCTGGAAGATTAAATGGAAGGGGTCTGAAATTTTCTAAAGGTAAATCAGTTATTGGTTGTTTAATACAAAATTCAGATGTTACAATTGCAGACAGAACCATAGCTATTTTATTATCAATAAAATATTTATAAAATTCTTTTGCTTTATTATGATTTTTTCTACTAGCATCAACAAGGCTAATAAGAAATGATGTGTCTAATAATACTGAATTATTCATTATCTGTCCTTAAATTTCTAACCCAATCTATGTGATCTTCTACATCAGACCAAGCATTAGTTCCTTTATCAATTGTTTCTAACAAAACTCTTTCATCAAAAACTGGATTATATTTATTAAATTCTAAAAACTTAGCATCTTTGAATTGACCTGTATGTAAATTTTGCTTTGCCGTTACCCTAACAGAAGCGGAATGGTAAACTCTGTTTTCAGTTTCAATAGCGATATCCTCTTTAGTGCAATCTATAACTACATTTTTGCCGTCTTCTAATTTTAAATGTATATTTGGTTTTTGACTTCCTCCTAGGTCAGTTATGATACCATAAAGATATAATTCACTCTCAACCCAAATAGTATTATCAATTTTATTGAAAACAGTATTTTTATTAATTTTAAGACTCTCCTCATTTATAGGTTTAATTTCAAATTCAAAATTATTTTCTTTAGCATTTGAAATCCATCGTTCATAAATTAACGCCCTTTTTTCATCAATACTGTTAAGGTCTTTAGTTTCCTGTAAAGTTTTAATTTCTGCATTAATTATATTAATAGCTACCAAGATAATTGAGGCTACTAACTTAAAAGAACCTTCTTCAACAGAAACAATTATCTCTTCTTTTTTTGCTGCTGGAATTGTGTTCAACAATTCAGATATGTCTTTTGTAAATGAATTAAGTAAAGACACACTGATACTGTTAGGCGAAATATTTAAATCACCTATTTTACCCCTAACAATAAAGTCTATGTTACCCGTAGTTTTCATTATTACAAACTTACTAAAAATAATACTAAGTCACATACCGATAAAAATCAGCAATTTAGGACAATAAAACACAAAACAAATTTTATATATTATTTAATCTTTCTTCGAAAATACTTTCTCTATTGTCTTTATTGTAGAAAGGCATTCCAATTAGTTTATATCTTTGATTTTGATATAATTCTATTACTGCTTGATTTTCAATATCTTTCAAGAAATCTTCTTTCCACTGGTCTGTATAAAGTAATTGTTCTCCTTTGGGTTCTATGAATAATTGATAAATTACTTCTTCGCCTGATTGTTTTTCTGTCAAAAATAAAACAAAGTCTGGTTCAGTTGCTTTGCCATCACTAAATCTATATAACTTGAAATGTCTTTCGTTTCTTAATAGATATATATTTGAATACTTTTGTTTTAAATCTTCTATTTGACTTTCAAAAAACTTTACTAAAAATTTCTCTTCTGAAGAGCCATAATTTTCATTAAAAGCATACCAATCTGCTTTATTTAAATCAACATAGAATTTCGGATCTATATCGTGTCGCATAGTTGGTTTTCCTGTTTCTGCCGTTGGACTTGTATTTACTGAGAAAGATAGCTTTTTATTTCTAAAATATTTTCTAATAGGTTCACGATAGAATGATTTTGTACCTCTGTAATCTCCAAACTTTGTCGAAATTTCATCTGCTATTTTAGTAGCAACATAAACAACAATATCTAACTTTTGAACTGCTGTTAGCTCTTTAGTGTCTTTTTCTAAACCTGTAACATCAACACTAATCCCACCTAAATATTTATCGTTGGAAATAAAATCAAGCATTGATTTAACAGATGGAAAGAACTTTTGTAAATTATCAAACCTATAAAAAGGAATTTTATTTAATGCCTTTAAAAGAATAGTTTTATCCCAAACATTAAATTTATGCGTATTCATATAATTAGCTGCAACACGATTAGCTTTCATACTTGCTTCATCGAATATTGTATTTACTGCTGAACGGTTTGTTCTTAGTGCATAAGTATATCTTTTTACAATATCCGGCTCTTGGTATTCTAATAATGTTTTAGGATTATTTAAAACTTTCTTGTTTAAAAGTATAAAGCCATTTTTATAAAAGTTAGTTTCTTTGAAATCGTCTTTTAAATATAAATCAACTTCTACTTTTTCATCTGGAAATAAACCAATTTGTTTTAATGCTTGGTTTAATTCTGAAATGTACTTTGGATTGTGTGAACAATGATAATGTAATGTTTCACAAATTCTTAATGTATTTGTTATATCATCATCATACTTTCTTTTATCTAAATCTTGATTCTCATCTAATTTAAAAGGAAAATATCTTGCACCTCTACCAATTAACTGAGCTTCTTGTACTGTTGTTTTACCAGGAGCATTTCCGCTTGCATCACGAGTATCATATAAACGGACAATATCAAATAAGTTTAATACATCCCAACCTTCATTTAATTTATCTACTGCAAATACAGCTCTATATTCGTTATCAATATCTTCAAGGCTATTAATGGTAATTTGCTTTTCGTCTGTATCGTTTTTAGAGTTAACAGAAATAATTTTATCCTCTGAAAAATCTTCTTTTAATTCATCGATTAAACTTTGATTTGAAATATTTAAGCTATTAAAATAATTCACAGCTTCAATTAATACTTCATTTTCTAGCAGGAAAATTTTCTTTAATTTATCTTCATTAAGATTTTTAACTGCTTCTATAAACTTTTCCTCCATTATAGCACTTTCTGCTGTAGTTTTGGATTTTAGCATTACTACTGGTTTTGCCAAAATACCATTTGAAGCAAATACTTTCTTTTTGTATTGACTTATTATTGTGGCAACTATTGCTCTTTGAATAGGTTCGAAATCTACTTGATTGGTTTTTACTTCTTTAGAGTATTTATCTTCTCTGAATTTTGCTAATGGATAGTCGTATAGTAATTTATTATTGTATTTAGCTGCAATATTTGGGTGTGATAATTCTAATGTAGCTGTAAACTCCATCATTATATTATCAGGATTAGAATGAAATATTCTATCTACTGTATTTTCCCAAGTAACCGATATTTCTTTTTCTTGTGCAGTTAGTGTCTTTTTTGTCAAAGCATTTATATGGTGTGCTTCATCTGAAATTAAAACTACTTTTCTGTTTACAAAATCATCGAATGTTATGCTGTTTTCTCTTGGGTTATTCAATTTGGTATGTAAGCCTTGAATAGTGGAAAATAATATACTAATATCATCTTCATTTGTGCTCTCAAAGCTATCTACTTCATTGATTGATACATTTGTGCCGTTGACATTTATAATCTCTTTAAAAAGATATTTAGAGCTTTTGGGATTAAGGAAGTTTTCTTTTGTTTTACGAATAATAGTATCGGTGTTTACAAAGAAAATAAAATCCCGATACCCCATATTATACAATTCTAGCATAGCACCTGCCATAACAAGCGTTTTGCCACTACCTGTAGCCATGTGAAACAAAACTTGTGATGGTTTTGCTCTTAACTTAGGATTATTTAAATAATAATCTAATGCTGTAAAAGCTTCGGTTTGATATTCTCGTGAACCAAACTTTAGATTGTTTTTTATGATTGGAGATAATACCACTTCTAAATCGCCATCTTCGATTTTGGAAGCAATTCTTTTATCTAAACGTTGATATGTATCTACTTGATTGAATAACGACATAATTTTTTATACTATTTTTTCCAAAGAGGTTGTGTTTTCCAATCTATTAAATTACTATGAGCATCTGTTGGAATTCCTAAATAGGCAATATCAACATTAGGGTATTTTGCAAAAAGCGCTTCTAATTTTGTTTTAAATGTATTGTTGGGATTGATAATATTTAAAAAATATTTCAACACATTTAAATAGAAAAAAGTTCTGTTATTAATATCGAAAGGTTTATCAACCCAATTGTATTTTGGTTTTAATAATAATTTGGGAGTAATTCTGTAGTCTCTGTTCCAAACTCTACAATGATGCGCACAAAGATTTCTTAAATGCGTAATAGCATGAAACCAGCTTTCAAAAACAAAGAAAGGGACTTTATAATTTGACGCAATTAGTTTCTTATCGGCTTCAAGAGCTAAATTACTATATAATCTTGAAAGACCACCAATAGTGACTAGTTCTATTGCCATCCAAGATGGAGGATTTGGTGGCGTATGGTAATTATCGAAATAATGTTTTATAAATACTTCTGGGTCTGTTGAATTGTATTCCTTTTGTAAAAATGTCTGTAGATTATTGAAAGGGTCTACGGTATCACCTTTTTTATTAACATATGGAGCAATAAATAAACCAGAATTATCGTGCCAGTGTGAACCATATTTATGTGCTAATTGGTAAATGATTTGAGTTCTTAAACCAATTTCAATACGTTCAATAGCATCTAAAATTAATAGCCTTAACTCTCTATCAAACATGTAAAGACTTAAAACATCATCGAATGTTGTGTTTTTGTTGAACTTATCTTTTACGGTTTGAAACGGAAGACAATATGCACTTAAACGATAATAACTTATGTGAGAAAGGTAACTTTGAGCACGAAGTGGGTCTGGAACTTGTAAGCCTCTATTAACCCAAGTTTGCACTTGGTCTTGATACGTTAGTGGGGGTTTTGAATATACTTTTTTAGCCATAACGTTACTTATTAAAATTAAAAAGGGTCACCCAGTGTGCATTGTTAAGAGGCAGGGTAACCACGTTATGTTGAAACGCAAATGCGTTTTGAGTATCTGTTTTGTATGGTGCAAAAGTATATAAGTGCAATTTAATACACAAACTTTTTAACAAATAAAGTGATTTATTAACATTCATTTTTTTATTTTTTAGCGTAAAACTGCTTGTTAAGAGCTATATCTTCTGGGCTTACATTAAAAGTAGCATCTTGAATTTCCGAGTAATTTACGTACAATTGATTTTTGTCTAAAACTTCTATTAGATATTGTTTCATATCTTCAATTGAAGCCATTTTAAAAGCTTCTAACCTTTCATTAAAAGTTTTTTTATCGAATTGATATAATAAAAATGCTGTTTCTTGCATTTCATTCCAAACATTTATTAATTTTTCTTTGGTTTCTGCTTCTTGAATTAAAACCATATACTTTTGGTTGTATTGCATAAGTTCAGCATAAACAAAAGAACCACCACCTCTCCAATTAACAGACTTACTAATACCATCGTTGTCATAATCTAAAATTGAAGTATTTTCTATTAATTCAGTTTGAATTTTTTCACTGCTTTCTGGTTTTGTACCTATTACTTTTTTAAGACGATTAACAATGATATTTTCAATATAATCCATTTGTTCAATACCAATGTATTTTCTGTTCATTTTATGAGCTGTAGCTGCTGTTGTTCCACTACCAAGATGAAAATCTAAAACTAAATCACCAGCATCCGTAGTCATTTCAATAATTCTTTTCAATAAAGCTTCTGGTTTTTGACCTCCTTCAAACTCGCCTCTTTCATTACTCATTGGATTTATAACACTAATATCTGTCCACAAGCTTGAAATAGGTTGACCTTGATATTCATCTAAATATATCTTTCTATTTATGTTTTTTTCTTTGTCATCTGGAAACCAAAGTTTTCCTTGCTCATCCCATTCTTTCATTTTTTCAATTGAAATAGACCATCCATTTTTAGGAGTTTTAAATCCTTTATAATCATACATTAAATTTGGTCTAGGATTTGGGCTTTGAAGCGGTGATTTCATGAATTTTCTACCATTTTCATCTTTATTGGTAAACCTTTCCTTAATATATTTTTGAGTGTTTTCATCATCAATTGTATAAGGTGTATGAAATGTAAACTTCTCATTCTTAGTATACCATAAAATATAATCGGATACATTATTTAGTCTATTTATTGGATTTGCACTACCACCTCTGCGTTTCCAAGTTATTTTATTTCTAAAATTATCTTTGCCAAAAATTTCATCCATTAAAACTTTTAAATAAGCATCTTCAAAATCGTCAATTTGAATAAATATACTACCTTCTGAATGTAATAATTCTTTAGCTATTTTTAGTCTGTTTTTCATAAAAGTTAGCCAAGTAGAATGATTAAAATTATCATTATACATAAAAGTATCATTACCCGTATTGTAAGGTGGATCAATGTAAATTAATTTAATTTTACCTCTATGAGTTTTAAGTAATGATGCAATAGCTAAAAGGTTATTTCCTTTTATGATAAGGTTTTCATCTCCTTTAATTTCAGTTACTTTATGCACCCCATCTTTATCAAACTTTTTAAAATTAGTTAAAGCTTTAGCATCTAGTAATCTATCAACACTATCAGGTGCAAGTGTTTCATTCCAAAAAATTTCATTCCTTTTTTGGTCTTCTTTAGTTTGTCCACCCTCTAAAACACAGTCTTTGTGAGGCCATGCTAAAACAACTTCATTTGATGTAGAAATGAAATTATCTAAATCATCATCATTAGTAATTAAACCTATTTTGTTTTTGAATGCTGTATAACTGTCTGGAAGAAAGGATTTATTATTTACAAAACGTTGGAACTTGATTTTATCAAATACTAGTACATTTTCTACTTTTTGAAAGAAATGCTTTTTAAATGTTTCGTTTTTGATTAATAAAGAAATTAATTGAGGTTCAACTTTCAAAGCTAATTCAACGATTTTATTCTTATTTAAATGTCCATCTATTACAAGATTATCTTCGTGTTTTAATAAGTCTATAAGTTCGTTTTGTAAGTTTTGCATTATTTATGGCGTTTTATATAAAGATGTAAATGTAAAAAATATTAAAAATTTATCCTAACGTTTACTATATCCCCTTTTTTTAAAAATTAAATAGATATTGTAGATTTTAACCTAAGAATATGATTTTTTCAAATTCAAACAAAAAATAAAAAAAAAAATTTTTCAAAGTACGAGCATATTCTACCCTGCTCAAAACCCCCACGAATATTTAGGATTACAATACCCCCTAGGTGTTGTTTTGAATGCAAAAAATTCTGCAGGTAATTTATCTTGAGTTGAAAGCCAAGACCTTTTATCTGGAATAGTATTGCATTATTCTAAATGTTTAACTCAAAAAATCAAACAAGAAATGGTACGAATTACAAACTATCAAAGAAGAGTCACAGAGCAAGGAAAAGAATTCTTTACTCTTGAATTACAAGGCGGGATTGAAGTAGTCAAATCCCAAGAAACTGGCAAAAGCTATATGACAGCTAGAAAAGCAACTATGTCCTGTACATTTGACGAATTGACTTGTCAATCACTACTAGGCACAGAACTACCTGGAGCTGTAAAGAAAGTTCAGTGTGAAGAGTATTCTTATACTATCAGAGAAACAGGAGAAGTAATCACACTTTCTCATAGATTTGAATACACAGACACAGAAGAGCCTGTTGTAACTAAAGATGTAGGTAAAACTACTCTTGAAGAATTTATGAGCAAAGCTCCTGTGGGGAATATGTTCTCTGTGAATGAACAACAACAATTAGTTCATTAATCATTTTGAGGTCTAAAACTTGATTTCCATTATCCAGGTAATCATAAGTTTTGGACCTCTTTTTTTTATTAATTTTAAACCTTACCCTATTATGGTAGTAAAAACAGTAAATCCTCCATCAGAGGTTGCAGAGATTAGGGTGTCCTACAGTACCAATAACACTTCTAAGATAAAGGTCAATTCAGTGTTGAAAGCCTACGAACTGCTATTGTCTTCTTGGGACATCAACGTTATTGAATTACAAGAGGAATTCAAAATTTTGCTATTAAATAGGGCTAATGAAGTTCTAGGTATTTATCCACTTTCAAAGGGCGGCATAACAGGTACTGTAGTCGATTTAAGGCTGATCTTTGCAGTAGCTTTGAAGTGTAATGCAAGTGGCTTGATATTATCCCATAATCACCCAAGTGGGAAGTTAATTCCAAGTGATGCCGATGTAACTTTGACAAGAAAGATAAAGAAATGTGCGGATTTATTGGATATAGGTTTAATTGACCACATCATACTATCTAAAGCGGGTTACTATAGTTTTACCAATGAAGGAAAGTTAAGTTGAAGATGTGG
>JACCEA011253405.1_pt1 | contig 11837 bp, 3 predicted proteins | sample 7449851 | NCBI WGS metagenome assembly JACCEA01 (sample SAMN15323453, study PRJNA562643) | freshwater metagenome | isolation source: river surface water | place: USA:Blue River Watershed | collected 2017-08-18 | reverse complement strand
CTAGCAATAAGACTAATCAACTGCCATGGGTTAACGTGCGCCTTGGCAGAGTAACGGCCTGGCTTGGGGCGCATATAAATTCCGGGATACACACGTTCAAGCTCCCCGCGCTTGATCAAGCGCGCGATTGCCTTGGATATAGCGTTTCTCGATCCAACCCCCTTGAAACGACTAATGCTAAATGGCTGCCCCTTAGGGAGGCGCATAACCCTGTGGGTTATGCAGGCTGATACCGAAAGGCTCTGGTCAACGCTAGGCAATGAATTGCTCCTGATGTCGCCGCCATTTGATGGCGACTGCACTGTGGCCGTGGTCGGTTGAATGAGGCTGGTATCGACGGCGTCTTCCGCTCAAGAAGGCAAGGAGCCTTTGGGGGCTGGCAGAACGATTACTCTACACATAGCTGTTGAGATCAGCCGCAGTCACCAATGCCAGTGGCCTGAGGACAGGATTTGGGTTGTACGCTTTCACTTGCAGTCATTGCGTGCCTGCAATAAAACCTACCTTAGGTTCTGATGCAGGGGCTGCAGTTATGCACGCAACATACAAAAATTGTGCACTAACTCTTGGCGATGGAAGCGTGATTCTACGCACTGCGCTGAACATCTTAGAGAAATGGAAGGCTACTCCTCAGCAGGCTTGCAGCATCCTTCGTGTTACACACAGTCGCATTTCCCGCATTCGGCAGGCTAAGAGCGTTAAGCTCGACCGCGATCAGCTGGAACGTGCCAGCATTGTATTGAACTGCCATGCCAGCCTGCGGCTCATCTTTGATAACCCTGACAATGTCTACGGTTTTGTGAGCATGGAGAACTACAACGACTTCTTTAATGGTCGTAAACCATTGGAAGTGATGGCGCAGGGCGACCTTCTGTCCTTGTTCGAGACATACAAGCGTATCGGCGCACTTTGTGGGGATAACCTCAGCGACTATTTGAGTCGCGAGGCGTGCTGATGCACATATCAGCTATGTTGGTACCTGCACACGCCGCGCCGTTAGTGCTATGAAAGTGAGAGTCGAACTGTTCCGCTCTACAGGAGATCTAGTCAAATGACTAAAACACGTCATCCCTCGAGAGTGACAAGCCTGGATTATGTCTTAGGCACAGCGCAGCTATCAGGGTCTGCACCTTCGCCATTTCTTGCTGGCCTGATCTGTCAGTATCGTGAGGGTATCTTGTCTTCAACGCAGCTCATTCAACGGCTCAAAGCGCATTACCAGCTTAGCTCGCACTGCGTCGACTGATATTTTCCGAACGCGCCATGGGCTCCTTTGGTCTCCACCCCTCCCCCCCAAGCGCTTAGCGAGTGCAGTGTCCGAAATCGCACCAAACTCGCCGTTGGCCAGGCCGATCTGCCTGCTGGACTGATATTTCGAGAACGCTCGCCTTTGGCAGTTAGGTCACTTGCAAAGCTTAGTGCTGCGTGGCTTCCAAGACTAAGTGATGAAGCGTTCCCGAAATATCAGTCTGAGAGTGCTGCTGCGGGCGTTCCTGAAATATCAGTCTGGCGATGCAAGTCTGCCGGCTGAACTGATATTTCGAGAACGCTCGCCTTTGACAGTTAGGTCACTTGCAAAGCCTAGTGCTGGGTGGCTTCCAGGACTAAGTGATGAAGCGTTCCCGAAATATCAGTCTGAAGGTGCTACCGGGGGAGTTCCTGAAATATCAGTCTGGCGATGCAAGTCTGCCGGCTGGACTGATATTTCAAGAACGCTCGCCTTTGACAGTTAGGTCTCTTGCAAAGCCTAGTGCTGCGTGGCTTCCAAGGCTAAGTGATGAAGCGTTCCCGAAATATCAGTCTGAGAGTGCCGCCGGGGGCGTTCCTGAAATATCAGTCTGGCGATGCAAGTCTGCCGGCTGGACTGATATTTCGAGAACGCTCGCCTTTGGCTGTATGCACTAGGTTGCGAGGTTGCTGAGTTCATCAATCGCCGCGGACGGTTCAATGAATAATCATGATCCGGCTTTCTGAGTAGGGGGAGTGGTTCATACCACCTTCAGCGGCCTGAAGCGTGCCATGTGTTCGTTAGAACATCCTCATGAGGATGAAACGAATACCTGGGTGTTTTCATCACCGGCCGCCAAGACTCTGCACTGGATGCGCGTCATGATTTCCTCTCCAAGCTGAGGTGATGAGAAATCGAATCTGAGCAGGTAAGGCTTTCCACTACGCTCGGCCTCCCAGTAAGAAAACCCCTGATCAAACTGGATGGTCAGTCGCTTGCCTGAGCGCAACTGCAGTTGCAACTGGCGGTAGTGTGGCAACGCCGGAAGGCTGAGGACATCGGCTTCTAGGCCGCAGTACTCCAATGCCTTACGGATCGCGTCATCGCGCTCTTGAGATGTGCGCCAATCGTGCCGGCACTGCCAAGGTGAGCGGTTGTCATCCTTCTGGTACTGACGCCCCTGAATCCTAATAGCAAAGCCTTCATCGCTATGCGCTCCGATCTCATGGATCACATTTACAAGCAAATTCACGACCAGCGGGCTGCATACATAGCGGTCGCTGTAAACCAGCTCGGTGATGGGGTCCTGGCCCGTGAGGACATCAGCTAGAAGGCTTTTGGCCTCCTGCCCGATGTGTTCCCAGAGCCGACGAGCAAAGCCGTCGAGTGAACCATCCAGATGATTACCGATCTCGACCTTAACCAAGCCCTGGGGTGCAGGCGGCATCAAATCGCGGGTATCCAGCACGCACTCAGCATTCAGGGTGGGAGGTACGCCCCTAATAATCCGCACGCCGGCTGCCGCCAGATCCCAGGTGCGGCCAGGTGCGGCCAGGTTTGCATTGTCGCTAGCCCAGGCGAGGTTGCTTCGCGGCCCATGTACGGTGATGTTCAGCGCCAGCGTTCCGAGATACGGTATGGCTTTGTGCAAGCAGATCTCAATCCCGTTGAAGGACAGTTTTGCCAGCCATTCCTTCTGATCGGCAGGCAGAGAGGCGAAGGTGCTTTCCAGCAGATGCAGTCGCGCCTGATGTCCGGCGTCTACCCAGTTCTGCAGTTGACGACGCAGGCGGCGGGCGCCGGCAAGATCCCAGTCTTCGGCGGGAGCAGGCAGGTAGACGGCAATTGTCTTCGCGCTCTCATCCTGGGTAATCGTCCGCTCGACGGCTTCCTGCAGGCTGGCAATTTCCGCCTGGCTTTGCGGGCCGAGAACGGCGAGTTCGGCGGGCAGGGTAAGGCCGGCAAGCCAGGCCGTGTTGATCCATGCCAGCGCGGCATGGCGATCCAGTCGCTCGGCTTCGAAGCGGGTATCGAAGCTGAGTAGGCAGCGCTGGCAGGCATGGGCGCAGTTGCAGCTGCCCAGACGGGTGATGACCCGCTGCCAAAGGCTGGCTTCATTTAGTCGCTCTGCAGCCTGAGTGGTGTAACCACCGCTGCGCAGATCGAACGCGCGGATGACACGGGTTGGCTGGCCATCAACCTTGATCGGATGGCTGTCGCAGCCCAGCTCTTCGGTCTGTATGCCCAGCTCGGCGGCAATCGCTTCGCGTAGCGCCACGGCAATCGAATAGGCGGTGATGTCGTCGTTGAGCAGTTCGCCGCTGGAAGGGTTGCGCAGCACCAGCTCCAACGCATCGGTCAGGCTGTCATGGCCCAGGTGGATGTTCTGTTTGATCTTCCAACTGTTGTGGCTGCCGGGGCAGATATTTTCTCCGTCGTCGCTCTTGCCGCCGCGCAGGCGTCGGTGCTGTGCCTTCTGGCGGAAAATAGCCGGCAGATACTGTTCATTGGTAGGGGCGGATGCATCGGGATGGCTGAGCATGGGTTCAGCCCTGCCGCACTCCAAGCAGATGGCAAAGCCTTGCTGATTGGCACCCGAGGTGTAGTTGAACAGATGCGCCTGCTGGCTGGCGCGGAACTGGCCGAGCGCCGGATTGACCAGACAGACCCAGTTGGCAGGCACGTTCAACCATGGCGCTTTGACCGGCACATACTGCAGGCGGCTGATGTCGTTGTGCGGCTCGTCGAAGAAGTCCACGGCAAAGCCCGCAGGCACTAAGTATTCACGGATGTTGTCACGCTCGATCGGCGCGCCGCATTCCTGGCAGTTGATCTCCAGTCCGGGGTTGATAGCAGAGTCACTGGCGCCGCATTGCCCACAGCGCCAAGCCTTCTTGAACAGCTGCAGCTCCTTGACGTTTTCGGCAGACGCGGGAGCGTGCCAGTTCAGGGTGATACCGGAAGACTTGTAGACCAGCCCGTCCATGACCAGCTCGGCTCCAGGCGCGTATTCGCGCAGGCCGGTGATGCGGTCACGGGAAGCCAGCGAGCGGTAGCGTGCACGGTTGTCTTCGCGTTTGTCGCCATCTTCCTGCTTCAGGGTCTGCATGCAGCGGTTGTCGAAGCTGACGATATCGGTCGGGAAGCCGTAGCCCGGTAGGAAGCGCCGGTCGGCCAGCTCGCTGAGCAGGTACTCCTTCTCGATGCGGCTGAGCTGCGCCTCCATGGCGCGAGAGGCGGGATCCTTCTTGTCGGCAATCTGCAGCAGCTGGGCACGGCTTGCAGAATGCTCCTGCCGCCATGCCTGCATGATCTCGGCCAGGCGGCTGCTGGCGCGCTTGATCAGTTCGGGTTGCGGTGTAGTGTCAAGGATACTGCGGCGGGTGATGTTCTTGAGCGCCTGTCCCACCAGCATCTCGGTATCGTTCTTCTGGTTGTCGCACCACAGACAGAAACGCTGAGCCAGTGACATGGGCATATCACCGTCGAGGAAGAATGCGCCAGCAGTCATCGACTTGACTTCCTGCGCGGCAGCAACGTGCTTGAGCCAGTGTGACAACAGCCAGGCATTGAGGTGGCGCTGTACCAGCTCGGGACTCTGCAGGGATACCTTGGGCATGCGCATTGGCGTGTTGAACGGCCAGAGCGGGTTGTTGAACACGCTCTGGTCATGCGGGGTGTTCTTGCAGACAGCGAGGGCCAGCGAGCGTCCCTCGCGGCGGCGACCGGCGCGACCAGCGCGCTGCAGATAGTTTGCTGGGTGCGGGGGTACGTTGTTCATTGCCACCACGCTGATACCGCCGATATCCACGCCCATTTCCATGGTGGTAGAGCAGCTCAGCAGGTTCAGCTTGCCGGTCTTGAACAGGCCTTCGTAGCTGTCCAGCTTGTTCTTCGGCTGTTGCGCCGAGTGCTCGGCAGCGCGGAAGTAGTTGCCGCCCTCGATGACCAAGTCCATGACGTCCGACCAGAGCGCGTCATTGCGCAGCTGCTGGATCTGCGGTTCGTTGTTAAGCCAGTCGCGGATCGCCAGCAGGCCGGCATCGCCTGGCACGTGTAGAAGCTCTCCCGGCAAGCGTGGCAGGCGGTACGGCGTTACCCGGACGACCATGTCGCGGTCGGTGCGTGGGGTGTAGGGGCTGAGTTGCTCGAACGAGGTGTCGATGAACCGCCGCGATACTGGGCACAGATAGACCGTTTCGGGAAGCCGGAACACCAGCTCCTTGAGCTCGAGCTGATAGCCATCGCCGAATGAGGTCAGCAGTTTTATTTGCTGGGTTAGTACGCGCCAGGCATCCCCCAGGATGGAGTCGATCTGATTCTGATGGGCCAAAGGCGACCAGTTGAATGCCTTGCAGAGCAGAAGGATGGCTCGCGACTGGATGCCATTGGTACTGTTTACCGTAGGCCAGCGAGCGAATCGACTCAGTAGCTTTTCGGGCTTTTTCCCCATAACCGGCGCCACGGCCCATTTGGGACTGATACGTGCACCGATCAGCGACTGCCAGCGCTTGTCGATATTCAGGATGGTGTTTTCGCGGACGAAGAAGTCCAGCAGCACCTTCAGGTAGGTGCGCCAGGACTCGATATCCAAGTGCGTTGGCCAGGCCATGGGCTTACTGGTGATGCTAGCTAGCTTGGGGTAGTACACCTGCACAAGGCCCAGAGTTTCCAGGCTGTTGGCGCGCTTCGGGCGGCGATAGAACTCGCGCGCCAGCAGCATGTTGGCCAAGGCGACACTGTCGTGCTTGCCGAAGGTATTCGGCGCGAGGTTGTTGTAGTAATCGAGCATGCCCATTTGCAGCTCCGGGGTGCCGGCCAGATGGTTGGCCATATCTGTCCAGCTTATTTCCGCGCCTTTTGCAGCTTTAGCCTGGCTGTCGAGCAAAGACTGCAGGTGTTTCTGCTCGATACGACTCAGTTGCGTTGCTGCTTGTAGGTCTTGCAGATCCTGCAAGTCCTCTGCGGACAGTGCATCGATCGGTTGCGCCTGCAGCAAACGTTGATATACAAGCCCTCGGATCCGGTTGCGCTCGGAGTCCTGCTGCAGCTTGACCGCAATCCGCGCAGTGCCTTGTCGGCTGTCGGTGAAGGAAATCAGCTTGCGGCCCTGGAACGGCTTGCCGGTCGGCATCGAATCTGGCGGGCAGAATTCCAGAAGTGTGCCGATGACCGTGCTCAGGGTGAAGGGTGTGCCGATACGTGCCGGGCGCAGTAGGCTGCGGCCTTGTGCAGTGGCTCCACAGCACGGACACTCATTCTTGCCGGAGCGGAAGACCTGCATTTCGATATAGCTATCCTTGGGGCCATCGAATTTCAGTTTCTGACTGCCTCTATCTAGGTACTCGGGATAGCTGTTGTTGACCGTGCGGTTGGTTATCAGAGCCTGACTGAGTAATGCACTGCCTTCAGTTTGGTCGTCAGTATCAGTTGACTCCTCGTCGAGTGAGAACTCGTCAACCTGTTGTTGCGACTGGTCGATCAGCATCCCGTGGCTGGTAGTCGCCGTTTGCAGGAAGCTCTCGTTGCACTCCTCGCAGGAGACCAGAGGCATCAGCGGCGCACCACAACGGCAGTGAGTCCGCTCCTCCAGATAGACCATGCCGAACGGCCAGTCGGCATGATCCAGCGCTGTGCCTGCCTTGTGGTTGCAGTTGCGGTCAACGCAGGCCCGGATCGCCGGAATCACGTTGTGGAACAGGTGGGCGCGCAGCGGCAAGAAGGACAGCCCTTCGGCATTCTTGGTGCCGGATAGCAGATCCAACCAGGCAAGCACCTGCGTCGGGGTGAGGCCGGACTTGCTGGTCAGTCCTTGCAGGCTTTGTGGCTTCACCTGGCCATCTGGCATGAACAGGGCGCGCAGCCGCCTAGCGGTCGGGCTGGCTTCCAGGCGCCGGTAGCGCAGCGCCGACTGCTCCTGGTCTGCCTCAATGGCGCCGATGGTTTCTGGGTTGTCCTGCTCGGCATTCGGCGTGGCGTTCAGCAGGGCAGGGATATCCCGGTGACCCTGCACGACATGCACCTGCTTCGGATCCACTCCGCCGATATCTGCGAGGAATGTGCGCAGGCTCTCGATGGTCTGGGTATCCGAGCCGAAAGTGGCCGAGGTCGCCACGAAGCGCACATCCTGCGGCTTGACCTGGAAGGCCAGCATCACCCGGCGCAGCAGTAGCGCCATCTCCGCGGCCTGGGAGCCGATGTGTGTGTGTGCTTCGTCAAGGATGATCCAGCGCAGCTTGCCGGCCGACTTCTGCAGGATCGGCTCATCATCCTTGCGTATGAGCATGTACTCCAGCATGGTCGCGTTGGTAACCAGCAGTTGTGGCGGGCTGGCGCGTAGGCTCTTGCGATCGATCACTTGGCCCCTGTACTGCTGGTCGGAGCTCCTGCGTTCGTTCTCTAGTGCTCCCGTGTACAGGCAGTGGCGGATCTGCCCGCCGAATCCGTCGGTCCAGGCATCCAGACGGTTCTGCTGCGAGTTGATCAGCGCGTTCAGCGGATAGATGAACAGGGCGCGCACACCTTCCGCGTCTTCGCCTACATCAATTTCTTTCGCCAGCTGATTGAGGACTGGCACCAGGAAACATTCGGTTTTGCCCGAGCCAGTGCCGCTGGTGACCACCAGCGATTGCGGCTCGGCACCATTGAGGATTTCCCATGCCGCCAGTTGGTGGGTGAAGGGATGGCGGTTGCCTGGGAAGGCGTATTCCTTTGCAAGAGCGTCGGGCGGCGACTCCATGGCCTTGGCAAGGCGCTGGTGAAGCAGGTTGCCCCCGGTAAGGGAACTCATGGTTTCAGTGCTTTCCTGCCAGCCGAAGGTCGGCTCGAAGACCGGATCGGCCAGCCAGGCACCCGGAGTGCCGGGGGAGGCAGTCAGCTGATCATGGAGGAACTGGCGCAGTTGCGGATTGCCTAGGCTGAGCAGGCCTTGGGCGGCCCGCTCGCTGCGAGTGCTCAGGTTGCCGGTGAGAGCAGAGAAATAGTTCTTCTGATAGAGCATGGGATTCACTTCTGCATCGAGGCGGCTTGCGCCATGGCTAGGCCGAGCTGATAGGCCAAATCAAACCAGACGGTATCGAACTGGCGAGCACTTCTGAGACTGAACAGGCGTGACGGGTCGGCTTGCCATTGTTGGTTATCGCCGGCGTAGGTATCGAAGGCGGCTATGAAAGGCAGCGCGACCACGGCCAGCTTGAAGTCGTTGGTAGGGAGCTTGCAGTGGCGGAGGAGCACTTGTCCGTGGGGCGTCTTCAGGAATGCTCCGATATCCGTATTGCCGCTGCCGGGATATCGATGAGTTTCTGCAGGGTTGCGTCGGAACATCTGCTGCATGGCTGAGTTCTCGCCATCAAACAGATGCGACTGCCAGGAGGCGGTGAGCATCGCCGGGTTTTTCAGGAAGAACCCGACATCCGGGCTTTGCAGATCGAAGTAGCGGTGTAGGCCCTGATCGAAGATGAAGCGCAGCGCGGGCTGCCAGCGGGACAGGAACTGGCTCTTGTTCTGGATGTCGTTGCGGATCACCGACATCAGGCGGGGATTATCGGCAGCCAACTGCTGGCGCAGTGTCGCGAAGGTGTCGAACCAGTGCTCTGGGGCGATCAACAGCCACTCGAATGGCAGCTCGCAGGGTAAACGCTCGGCCAGGCGGCTAGAAAAGTTGTCCAACAGCAGCGTGGCCATGGTCAGTGCCAGCGGCTCGCGTATTAGTGCCTGGCAGATATCCAGGCTGGCCAGCGGCAGATGGTGCAGCCGATCTAGCAGCAGTTCCAGCGTCTGCCAGTCGTCTGTCTGCGGATCCGCAGCCATGGTGCGTAATGCGGCTCTGAGCTGGCGCATGCGTTCTTCGCCATCAGCCTCGCAGAGTGCCTTGCGCAGCGGAGTCAGTCGTTTCGACCAATCGCTCACGGTAGGCGGCACGACGGTCGGACGGCTGTGTAGTGTCGAGTCGTCGGGGGTGTACAGCAGCCAGGGCCCTACGGCATCGGTCGGCAGGTTGACCAGCCAGTTGCCGGTGAATACCTGCTCTGAGAAGTGCAGCGGCAGACTGACCGGGTCATGTTCCGGCTCCGCCAGAGGCAGCGCCAGTAACAAGCCCTCGGCCTGGGGCTGCTCGGGCAGTAGATCACGACCGCCATCGCTCAGGGATGCCATTTCTCTTTGGCTGTGCAGGCGGATGCGTGTTGAGTAGCGGCCCACCTGCAGGCGGGCGTGGGTCTGGTGGGCGTGGATCAGCTCCAGCTGCACGGCATGATCGAGTCCCGGGTGGCAGGACATCATCTGCTGGATCGCCGGAATGAGCTCGAACAGGCGGATTTCGCGAATTCCGGTGTAGCGTATTTCCTGAGATAGCGTGAAGTGTGAGTCGGTGCCGCTGGATGTCAGACGAATCTGCCAGCTTTCAGCGCCCTGGGCCGACATCAATACAGCACGGCAACCGATCAGCTCCTCGATTGTCAGCACCTGATTCAGCTTGAGAAGCGTGTCGTTGCGCAGCAGTGTGACGCCATAGCCGGGGAAGGGCAGTGTTAGTTTCTGCTCGCCATCCGGCCACTGTAGGCGCAGCGAAACCGTGGTAGCGGGCCGGCTGTCGGTGCTCTTCAGCCGCAGCGTCAGGCCAGTCCCATCATGGTGGTGCTCCAGCATGATCTGTTCGCTCTCGCAACGCACTGGCACATCAGGCCAATGGTGCAGGCAAATGCTGCCCTCGAGGGTGTTGGCGCCCGGCGCATAGGTGATGGAGGCTTCGTTCGGGAGAAGCAAGGCGCGGGTGTTCAGCAGGCGTTCACCATCCTTGCGCCAGATCAGTCGACACAGCCCCGGCGCCCTGACCTGAGCGAGCGGCAGCTCCTTGCCTTGCGTGCGGACAAACAGCTCGTGGGTGGGCGCATAGCTGGAGAAGCCCGCTCCCTGCTCAATACGGAGGCGCGGTGTGCCGCGGAATACCAGTCCTGGCAAGGAGAGCGCCTCTAGACTGTTGCCCTGCCAGTAGGCTTCCGGATGGTGCGTAGCGTTGGTACTGATGGTGATAATGAACGGCTGTTTTCGATAAGTGAGGCGTGTAATGCCTGCCGGCAGCTCCATTAGCATTAGCCCGTCGCCAAGGCAGTCATGTAGCTCGCGAGCTTCGCCTTCTTCGGAAAACACGATGGTTTTTGCCGGCATGGCCACCAGTGCCGACTCCCCCTTGACCCGCGCATCGCCTTGGGCGAGCAGGCGGGCAAAGGGATAGGCATTCTCGAAGATCAGCGGCTCGTCAGGACTTAAGGCTTCTCCGCCAGGCAGGTGGGCGATGTGCAGGGTGGCGCCCCAGCGGCTGACAATCAGCTGCGCGGCGTCGTGCAGGCTGCGGATGGACGGCAAAGGTCTGGCGATCAGCTGGTATTCCTCGTCCCTGAGCAGTGCTTCGCCAGCCAAGTATTCCTGCTCGCCGATGCGCAGCAGGAGCTGGAAGTGTGGCGGCAGCGCATCCACGGTCATCCCCAGTGCCTCGGCAACTTGATCTCGCCTAGCCTGAGCCTGCATCGCGAAGCACAGCTCGTAGACGGGCATGGAACCATCGGAACTGAAGCGCAGGCCGCGCTGTATTTGGAAAGGAGGCCGCCGCGACTGGGGCGTGATGCTCACGGTATCCCGGACCAGACCCTTGATCAGGCTGGCGGCGGCCTGGGAATCCAGGGCGATGGGGAAGAGCTCTTCCCACTGAGGACATTCTTCCTGCAGCCTGGCAATCGGATCCTTGGTGCCTTGCAGGGCATAGGCCTTGCGGATGTGCAGCACCGCTTTGATAAGGCTGTCGAGCAGCTCGTAGACCGGTGCCTGCTGGTAACAAGCGGGCAATAGCGCGGCTTGGGATTCAATGGCTTGACGCAATTGGTCATCCTGCAGCTCATAGCGCAGTGCCTGTTCAGTGACCATGCGCAACAGGCCGGATAGCCCACCCTGCGCCGACTCGACCAAACGCATGGGCAGGCCGCCATTCACTGCAACCAGTCCGATGAAGCGTTTTCCTTCATTCTTGATGTTGGTCTGCAGGCGCCATAGGTAGCGCCCTTCGATGACCAGCTTGCGGGTCTTGTCGTGGGTCAGTCCCTGCTGGCCGGCTGCTTCGCAGAGTGGCCCCCAGCGCCATGCACCACCCGGATATTCCCGCTTCCACCACTCGGCGGCAAACAGTAGCCAAGCCAGAGGGTAGCTGGGAGTTACTTGCTGCCCTCCGGGAAGATTCTGCAAAAGCTGGCGCAGAGCTTCGAACTCTTCTGAAGAGGTCTTATAGGCAAAAAGGGGGCGGCCATCTGGTTCTTGCAGTCCACGCCGAGAGAGAAAATCTGAGATCCATTGGGCAAGCGCCACACATAAGTCCTTTTTGTGAACGACTGAGCTGCTTCAAGGGCAATCGTCGGATCGTGTCTTTTTTTATATCTCAAAACAAGACAGTTGATCGTGCCCGGACTCAACGGATCGACTGATATTTCCGAACGTCATCGTCCTAGGTTGTTGGCGCTGGCCGAAAATTGACCCAGATGTTCAACTGCTCTTGCTCGTTTTGAGCCGGTGACCACAGGGTGATCAGTATGGAAATGATGGGCAAAATTCGGTGGATGCATTT
>JACCEA011200253.1_pt1 | contig 11838 bp, 8 predicted proteins | sample 7449851 | NCBI WGS metagenome assembly JACCEA01 (sample SAMN15323453, study PRJNA562643) | freshwater metagenome | isolation source: river surface water | place: USA:Blue River Watershed | collected 2017-08-18 | reverse complement strand
ATCAAGATTTTGACTTGCATTTGGCAAATCCATTGCTTTTTTCCAACTCTCTACTGCCTCCTTTACTCGCCCCAAACGATACAATGCATCTCCATGATGCTCCCAAACCGCCGAGCTTTGTGATTTATCATCTGCAATAGCCAATTCCAAATATCGAAATGCCTCCGCAAAATCTCCTTGCTGGTACAATACCCAGGCATAAGTATCCAAATATGTCCCTTCTGTTGGATACCTTTCGACCAGCCTTTTCGACATGCTGGCCGCTTTTGCTAATTGCTCCTTACGCAAAGACAAATAATAACTATAATTATTTAAAACATGTTCATCCATCGGATTCAAAACAAGTACCTGATCAAATGCATCGTCCGATTCTTTCGAACGACCCAAAGCATGATAAACATCCCCCATAATGGAAAACAATTGAACATTCCAACTTTCGGAAGGCTTGATAATGCTACGGGCAATTTCCAAAAACCGTATGGCATCCTGATTATCCCCTTGTAAAAAGCGCGCGAAGCCCAACTGAAAATTCAAAAAGCCTTGAGCCGGAAAATATTTCAATGCCTCCATGGCATGGGTTGATGCCTTTTGAACTGCATTTAATTCGAAATCTAATTGAATAATTCGGGCCCAAACTTCGTATTTCGGTTCACCCATCCGAGCAGCCCGTAAATAATACGTTTGACCTTCTTCCAATTTCTTTGCACTTACATATAAATCTCCCTGAATTGCTAAAAAACGGGCTTCCTCGGGATAGATCGACAACCAATGCGCGGCCAATTGGTTTGCCTGTTCCCACTTGATCGGATCATCAATTAACTCAAAAACCTTCATACTTACCTGTGCAACCATGGAAGGCAATACGTCATGATCTGCTGCAGCTACGCGTAATTGCACCAAACATGAATCAAAATTCTTTTGATGCAAATACCCATTGGTCAATAACAAGGCTAATTGCCCTTGTTCGGGATGAAGTATTTGCAAAGTCTTCAATTCCGTTTGAATCGAATCCGCCTGGCTTAACTCCCACGCAATGTCCATCTGATCCCAAGTTAAAATAGACTCCTCATCATCTAATTCAATCAAACGCTTACCTGCCTTCAAAGCTGGAATCAATTGCTTTTGCTTCAACAAGATAAATTCCTTGGTTCGAATTATAGCCGGATATTCTCCCACATAATGATCCGCACGATCCAAAGCTTGTATGGCGAGCGTTCCTTGTTCGGACCATAAATAGGCCTGCGCTAATAATAAATTTACTTCTGGATGCGATTCATCGTACTGACCTAATTTCGTCAAACAAGTAATCGCCGCCGAAATTTGCTTGTCGGCGAGCAATTGCTCAGCAAAGAACAAACCATAGTCAAGCGAATACGGGGAAAGTTCATGCGCTTTCCGTGCATGGACCAATGCGCTTTTCGGATTCTTTTCTGCCAAATAAGCTTTCGCTAAGTAAAATGAAAGGGCGGGTTCATTCGAAATGACGGTGGCTAAACTTTCCCAAACCAAAATTGCTTCCGAATAATCTTCTTTGATGAAATGCCGCATTCCTTCCTGAAAAAGGGCTTCTTGACCGGCTTTCGATTGAATCAATCGCTTACCCTGGGCAGGCAATTGCCATTGAATTGCTAACATCAACAAACATAAGAGGAGTATCCGACGCCCATATAATCCTAAAAAAATGCTCTGCTGCGTCATGTTTCCTTAAAGCTTAAGCAAATATTGATTCATTTGATTTAACCAAGCTTGTGCCCCTTTTTGATTCCAATGCGAATCAGATTTGAAAAAATAGTTTTTCCCTCCTTTGGCTAATACCTTACTCGGATCAACCAAGCGGATGCGGCCATGCATGGTCAAAGCCAATTTTTGAATCAATTGATTGCTGGGAATCGATTCAGTATTTGCCATAGCAACAGGATTTGGGATAAAACTAAACACAACCTCATCAAATCCTTTACGATGTGCATATTGTTCAATTTGGGACATTCGTCTATTCAATTCTTCAATATCTTGTGAACTTACCGAATGAAAAGAACTCCCTCGTTGCATGGAATCAACCGTTTCCGACAAATATAAAAACTGATGGTCTTTCGATAAGACAACTTCTGGAACAGTCCGATTAAATAAGGTCAAATTCCCTTGCGCTTTGAGCGATTTAATGCAACTCAATGCTTGGAAATTGAACATGCTAAACTCAATATTTTGCTCCAATTTCGGATGATACAAGGCATCAATCAATACCGCATTCAAAGACTCATTCCAGGTCATTTGCGCCTGATATCCTTCTACATGCGACTTGACACGCAACAAATCAACAACCGTCCAAATATTTCGTTCAACGGATTCAATGAGCAATACTTTTTTAGTTTGGGACTTTCTTATCACGATCGGGGCTAGATTCCCTTCCGACCACTTGCGAAAGTTTACGTGTTTGGCACGTGCAAAATTCGACGTATCCATTTGAATATAACTATACAAATAGCTATCCCCTAAAATATACAAATCCATATCGCGGAAGCTTGTTGGACGATATTGATTCGAAATCAAAGTGGTATCTTTAGCTAAACGAAAAGTGGGCAAATAAGAAAGCCCATATAAATCGCCGTATCGATATTTATCGGATCCCCAACTCCCTGTTTCACGAAACCTTGCCTTGGATATCCAGCGCATAGCTTGCTCAGAACTACTGATTCCAAGAACCCATAACAGCACTATGAACACAAAAAAGGCAAGCACTTTTTTCATTAAAACTGAAAGTAAATAAACTGCTTCAAACTAAATACCCCAAACCAATAGATCGCAACGAGCATCAAGGCTAATAGCCATCCCGCCTGTCGCACTTTTTTGTCTAAATGATAATCCCAAATCAATAATCCAAGGATTAACATCAAACTAAAAACGATTTCATAAATATGCATTCCTAATGGCGCATCCGTTCGCCAAACGAATAAACGCTTCGCATACAATTTAATTTCAGAAAAATGCGTCAAACGGAAAAAAATCCAGGCCAATGTGACTAAACAAAAAGTCCAAAGCTGCATGATTCGCAAATAGATGCCACTGGCTCTTTCAGGTGACAAAACAGGGAAACGCCGACTCAGCGAAATTCCTACCAATTGAAAGCCCCCATGCAAAGCGCCCCAAATCACAAAATTCCAACTCGCACCATGCCAAAAACCAGACAATATAAACACGAACATGATATTTAAATACCACCTAGGAATTGAAACCCGATTCCCGCCTAAAGTAAAATATACATAATCCTTAAACCAAGTAGAAAGTGAGATATGCCAACGGCGCCAAAAATCAGGAATGGATTTCGCCAGATATGGAGCCCGAAAATTCGTCATCAAATCAAAGCCCATCACTTTTGCTGCACCAATAGCCATGTCGGAATAACCTGAAAAGTCACAGTATATTTGAAATGAATAAAAAATGGAGGCCAATAATAAGTTGCCCCCTGATTGAATGGCTAAACTTCCATAGACTGTATCTACAAGCATTGCAAGCCGATCAGCAATCACAACTTTTTTAAACAAACCTTGCGCCATCTGAAACAAACCAGCTTTTACGCGTTCGCTATTCCAAACATGGTGTTCATAAAATTGATGAATCAAATTCTGAGGTCTTTCGATGGGACCGGCCACCAACTGTGGATAAAACATCACATAAAGACTGTAAATGCCAAAATTTCGCTCTGCTTTTTGATTCCCGCGATACACCTCAATGGTATAACTCATCGCCTGAAAGGTATGAAAAGACAATCCGATTGGAAGTAAAATCGACAAAGTAGGCAAATGGACTTCCCGACCAAATAAATGTGTTAGGTGAGAAATATTAGTGACGATAAATCCATAATACTTGAACACAGCCAAAACACCTACATTGGCAAGCAAACTAAAAGCTAAGAAAAGCTTTTTGGTACGCCCTTCAAACCGCTCTAAATAGATGCCCGCAAAATAATCCACAACAATCGTAAAGCCCAATATCCCCAGGTATATGGGCTGAAATGCCATGTAAAAGTAGCATGAAGCTCCCAACAAAAGCATCCACCGAAAACGATGCGCCAATAAAAAATAGGCGGATGTAACAATTCCAAAAAACACCAAAAAATGCAAGGAATTGAATACCATATGCTGCTAGTTAATAACCTGAATTTGGGCAAATAAAGTAGCATCATCCATCACAAGCTCCGATTTACTTCCAGCTAATGCAGGGGAAATCGTGATGCTCAGCGCCTGAACCTCTTGCTGAATATAAGCTCCGAAAATCTGTATGCTTTCCATCCAAGCTGATGGACCTTGTTCGACAATGATTGTGATTTTGTCCACCACATCAAAACCCGATTCCTTCCGAAGATTTTGAATACGATTCACAAATTCGCGCGCCATCCCCTCCTGCACCAATTCCGGCGTCAAGGTATTATCCAAGGCGATCGTCAATCCTCCTTCCGAAGCCGTCAAATAACCCGGCATATCTTCTGTGACGATTTCAATATCAGCTAAAGCAATTTCAAAACCCTGTAAGGTAGCCGAACCCGTTGATTCTATGTTCGCTAAATCATCCGAACTCATTCCTGTGATTACCTCCGCAACGGCCTTCATATCTTTTCCGAATTTCGGGCCCAAGGCCTTGAAATTAGGTTTCACTTTTTTGCTTAAAACGCCTGAGGCATCGTTGAGGTAATTCACCAACTTCACATTCACCTCTGATTTAATCAAATCCTCCACTTGGCGAATTTGCTCACGGACAGATTCCTGTAAAACTGGCACCAAAACCTGAGCAAGCGGTTGGCGTACCTTCAATTTATGTACCTTACGTATCGAGTGAACCAAGGAACAGATGCGCTGTGCCATGTCCATCGAAGCTTCTAAATCAGCATTTTGCCAAGCAGGATTAACTTTTACAAAATCCGTTAAGTGCACCGAAGTTGCTCCCGTTAAATTCTTATATAACCAATCCCCATAGAATGGGGCGATCGGCGACATTAATTGAGCCACAGTAGTCAAACAAGTATGTAGCGTCTGATACGCCGCAGCTTTATCGGCCGATATCCCCTGGTTCGTATCCTCCGGATTCCAGAATCGTCGGCGTGACAAACGAACATACCAGTTAGACAAATGATCACACACAAAATCCTGCACGGCACGACCCGCTCTTGTCGGCTCATACGTCGCATAAGCCTCATCGACCTCAGCAACCAAACTGCTCAATTTGGACAGGACCCAACGATCTAATTCTGTTAAATTAGTCAAATCAACACCCAGCTCATTTGGGGTAAAACCATCCAAATTAGCATACAAGGCGAAGAAATTATAGGTATTTGTCAGTGTACCGAAGAACTTATTCCGAACCTCCGTTATACCGGCTAAATCGAATTTTAAATTATCCCATGGTTGTGCGTTTGTTATCATGTACCAACGCGTTGGATCCGCACCATATTTCGACAAAGTGTCGAATGGATCTATGGCATTGCCCAAACGCTTAGACATTTTATTGCCATTTTTATCCAATACCAAACCCGTTGAAACCACATTTTTAAACGCAACAGATTCCTCCACCATCGTTGAGATGGCATGAAGGGTAAAGAACCAACCACGCGTTTGATCAACTCCTTCCGAGATGAAATCCGCCGGATAGGATTGTTTGAAAATTTCTTGATTCTCGAAAGGATAATGCCATTGTGCAAAAGGCATCGCACCCGAATCAAACCATACATCGATCAAATCCGCTTCACGTGCCATAACAACACCTAATGTACTCAACACAAATATATTATCTACATAAGGACGGTGTAAATCCGCCTCACCAGCTTGCGCAGCAGCAATAAATGCTGCATTTCCCTTTTGTTGGTCGGGGCTTAATTTCCCGGAATTAATCGCTTGATTCAAGGCTTGAACCAAGTCCTCCACAGATCCAAAACACAATTCCTCCGAACCATCTTCCGTACGCCAAATAGGCAAGGGTGTTCCCCAGTAGCGAGAACGCGACAAGTTCCAGTCCACTAAATTCTCCAACCAGTTTCCAAAACGTCCCGTACCTGTGGATTCGGGTTTCCAGTTGATCGTATTATTCAATTCGATCAATTTATCTTTCACCGCTGTTGTTTTGATAAACCAGGAATCCAAAGGATAGTATAAAACAGGTTTGTCTGTACGCCAGCAATGTGGATACGGGTGATCAAATTTCTGCACATTAAACGCCTTGTTCTCCGTTTTTAATTGGATTGCAATGCGCTCATCCACCGATAAATATTTATCACGGCCTTGTTTGATTTTCGCCGCTTCTTTTTCTTCCTCTGTCAAATAGGCTTCCTTCACCGGCTCTAAGGCATAATCCGTTACCTCCTGAACAAAACATCCTTGGCGATTGACCAATGGCACATCTTTTCCGTTTTCATCTTGAACAAAAATGGCCGGAATGTTATTTTGCTGGGCTACCCGGAAGTCATCCGCACCGAAAGTGGGAGCAGTATGCACAATCCCCGTTCCATCTTCTGTCGTCACAAAATCCCCTAAGATCACACGAAATGCAGGACTTGCTGGTTGTACGTAAGGCATCAATTGCTGGTATTCAATCCCTGCAATATCAGCTCCTTTGAAAGTAGAAACGAGTTGATAGGGAATCGCATTTGGCTTTTTCTCCGCGGCAACATAGGCCTCAAAATCGCCATTTTCTGCCGCCGCTTGGAAATAATTTTTTACCAAATCCTTCGCCAAAACCACATGAACGGGCAGGTAAGTATAGGGGTTAAAGGTCTTGACTAATACATAATCGATATTTTTTCCAGCCGTTAATGCCGAGTTGGACGGCAAGGTCCATGGCGTCGTTGTCCAAGCTAATAAATAGACTGGAGCACCAGAAGATTTCTCAAATAAAAAGGCAGATTTATCCGTATGTATTGCTTCAAATTGAGCGGTCAATGAGGTATCCTTCACATCCCGGTAGCATCCCGGCTGGTTTAATTCATGAGATGACAAACCCGTTCCAGCTGCGGGAGAATAGGGTTGGATCGTGTATCCTTTATATAAAAGACCTTTGTCGTATAAGCGTTTCAATAAGTTCCATACACTCTCAATATAGGGTGTTTGGTAAGTCACATAGGGATTCTCTAAATCAACCCAGTAACCCATTTTTTGCGTCAAATCATTCCACTGATCCGTGAATTTCATGACCGTCTCGCGGCATTTTTGATTGTATTCTTCTACCGAAATCGAACGACCTATATCCTCTTTGGTAATACCTAATTCCTTCTCTACTTGCAATTCAACGGGCAAACCGTGTGTATCCCAGCCGCCTTTTCGCTTGACTTGTTTGCCCTTTAAGGTTTGGTACCGACAAAAAATATCCTTAATCGTACGCGCCATCACGTGGTGAATACCCGGGGTTCCATTTGCCGAAGGAGGTCCCTCGAAAAAGGTAAAAGTCGGATTCCCTTCGCGTGTAGAAATCGATTGTTCGAAAATTTGATTCTCTTTCCAGAAATTTAGTACTTCGTCCGCTACAGCAGCATAATCTAAATTTTTGTATTCCTTAAAGGCCACAGTCTTGTTGTTTTTTATGAAATAATCGGCAAAATTGAAGCAAAAATAAGAAAAAATACTGGAATTTAAGGCCATAGCCATGAACAAATCACGCCTCAGACAGCTTGCACTCGCCCGACGCAAAAATGTGTCTGCGCGCATCTTTGCGCTGTTGAATGAGTCGGTCCAACAAGAATTCATGGATTTTATCACAAGCTTTCAACATCCACGTATGATCATGAGTTTTCAACCCATTGTGGAACGCAATGAAGTTCAGATGGAGGCTATTCATCAAACGCTTTGGAAATTAGGTCACCAACTCTGTTTTCCTCGAGTTGAAGGAGAAAATTCGATGCAAGCGTACCTAATGCACATCAAGGACACATGCATTTTGTCAGCCTGGGGAATTCCTGAACCCAAGCCTGAGACGAATAAAAAAGTACAAGCAAAGGATATCGACTTGATCCTTATCCCTTTGTTGGCCTTCGATGCACATGGAAATCGGGTGGGTTATGGGAAAGGATTTTACGACCGTTTTTTAATGGATTGTAGGCCAAACGCCCTTAAAATTGGGCTTTGTTTGGATGAAGCCGTTCAGCGAATCGATGATGTGGAGCCACATGACATACCGTTAGACCTTTGCATTTCTCCGATTGGCATTCAACTTTTTGATGGATTTTATCAAAAAAATCCTTTTGATTCAGAATTTAAGCCCTAATTTTGCAAGCTATATAAACCCGTTTGATTAGTGAAAATCAAGCAATTACTCTTTTTGTTTCTCTGTTGTGCTTCTTTAGAATTGAGGGCCCAACAAACGACATCAGAAAAATTGCATCCGATTGAGCAAATCCAACAAGGTTTTAGGAATAAGTTCGTTTACAAGAGACAAGTAATTGACAATCCTTTGGCCCTTCAAATTCCATTATTAGAAGCCAAAGACCCCGAAATCAGCTTTGAATTCAACAAATTTAAGCAACAGCGTAAATTGATGAATTGGATTTCCAGCATTGGGTTAGGCGTATCTGCTTATTCTTTGCTGAGACCTGGTCAGGTGACAGACGGATTTTATTTGTCTACGGTAGGTGCAGCGGCATTGGTGAATGTATATGTGGGAACTGTCAGTATGCGACACTTAAAACGTGCTTTAAAAAAGTACAATGAATTAGCGGGTGCGAGTCCGCAGCTAAGTTTATCTTATAAGCCCATTCCAAATACAAACGGCGTATGGGCGGTAGAATGGAAGTATAATTTTTAATTGATATAAACATGAAAGTTGCTGTTGTAGGCGCCACAGGATTGGTTGGCGGCGAAATCTTGAAAGTATTAGCGGAAAGAAATTTTCCTGTCACTGAAATTATCCCCGTTGCGTCTGAGCGCTCGATTGGTAAAAAGATTACTTTCAAAGGGAAGGAATTCGAAGTGGTAGGCTACGAAACAGCAATATCGATGAAACCAAACGTGGCGATTTTCTCGGCTGGTGGTAATACATCACTAGAAATGGCACCCAAGTTTGCTGCAGCAGGCATCACGGTCGTTGATAATTCGTCAGCATGGCGCATGGACCCAACCAAGAAATTAGTTGTTCCTGAAATCAACGCAAGCACCTTAACACCGGAAGATAAAATCATTGCGAATCCAAACTGCTCAACTATCCAAATGGTTGTGGTGATGAATCCTTTGCACAAAAAATACAAAATCAAGCGTGTTGTTGTTTCTACTTACCAGTCGGTGACCGGAACCGGAAAAGCAGCTGTTGACCAATTGTTCGATGAGCGTGCTGGAAAAACAGATTACAATATGGTTTATCCACACAAAATCGATTTGAATGTATTGCCACACATCGATGTGTTTTTGGACAATGGTTATACGAAAGAAGAAATGAAGATGATCTTAGAAACCAAGAAGATCATGATGGATGATTCGATTCAGGTGACTGCGACGACCGTTCGTATTCCAACAATCGGTGGACACTCAGAATCAGTGAACATTGAATTCGAAAATGAATTTGATTTGGCGGAGGTACGTGCGATCTTGGAAAAAGAAGAAGGCATCATCGTTCAAGATGATCCGAAGAATCTTTTATATCCAATGCCGATCACGGCCCATGGAAAAGATGAAGTATTTGTGGGACGTATCCGTCGGGATGAGACACAAAAGAACACCTTGAACCTTTGGATTGTTGCGGATAACTTGCGAAAAGGAGCGGCGACAAATGCTGTTCAAATCGCAGAATACCTCGCGGCAAACAACTTAATTTAATGAGAGGGCCGGTGATACCGGCCTTTTTTTTGACATGACAAGACTCAGCGTAAATATCAATAAGATTGCAACCCTTCGTAATTCACGTGGAGGAAATAATCCGGATGTGATTCAAGTAGCTTTGGATTGCGAACGATTTGGAGCAGAAGGCATCACGGTGCATCCGCGTCCGGATGAACGACACATTCGTTATGCGGATGTTCGAGCATTGAAAGAAGTTGTGACAACCGAATTTAATATTGAAGGAAATCCGATGGAGCCTTCTTTCATTGAATTAGTGATGGACGTTCGTCCGGAGCAGGTTACCTTGGTTCCAGATGCTTTAGGTCAAATAACCTCGAATCACGGTTGGGATACCATCCAACACCAAGGGTTATTGCAAGCACTTATTGCTCAATTCAAGGAAGCTGGGATTCGCACATCGATTTTCGTGGATCCGGTATTGGACATGGTGGAAGCGGCTGCGACGACGGGAACGGATCGGATTGAGTTATACACAGAACCCTATGCGGAGCAGTTTTTTGAGAATCCAACACAGGCTGTGTCGGCTTATCGGAAAGCAGCATTTCGTGCAAGCCAACTAGGACTGGGCATCAATGCGGGACATGATTTGAGTTTGGATAATTTGGCATTCTTTAAGGCCAATGTGGCTCCATTAGATGAAGTATCCATAGGCCATGCCTTGATTTGTGATGCTTTGTATTATGGTTTGGAGAACACCATCCAATTATACAAAAGGGCATTATTGTAATTTTTGGGCCTCCATTCGTGAGGCCCAAAAATTACCAATATCTATTCGCGATCGCCTGTTAAAACTACTTGGCCCCCTGCAACCGATAGTTTGATCGATTTCACTTGGCCTTCCGCGCGTGAAAAAATTACGTCAGCATCATAGCCTTGAATTGTGGCAGAGAATTTATCTTTTTCATTGCCCGCTTTCAAAACGGCACCTTCCGCAGGATTCGCATCTGAACTAAGGGCTAATTTTCCATCTTTGATTTCGATGATGATTTTCTTAACATATTCATTATCAGCCATTTTAAAGGAAGCAATATAATCCGATAAGCCGGCAACTTCTTTTTGCCCTGTTAATACTTGGCCTTGCGCTTCGATTTTCACACCCTTTACAGTCCCCGCTTCGCGCGTAAAAACAACGGTGCCACCCATGCTTTCTAAGGCAAATTCATCAGCGTTTTTACCGGGCGCTAATTCTGCATCCGGAAAACCTTCGGCAGCCATGATCACTTTGCTGTCTTTAACGGAAATCGTAATAGACTTAACGTAAGGATTTTCGGATAATTTAAATGTCCCAGCATAGTCGGCAGGATTTGATTGCGCGAGCAATTGAACAGCGGAAACGCAGATTACAAATGCTAGAGAGAATAATTTTTTCATATTGATTAATTCGTTTAATGATAAAACAAAGCTAAGCAATTTGGCAAACCCTCCTTTGATAAGTCCCAAAAAAGATTAAATATTTACCAAAATTTTGTCTGATAAATAATTAAAACGATTTTGATTTAAAAAAGTTTTGGCTACATTTGAAACGTCATCATGACAAAAAATAATCAATTCGCCCAGTAAATCGATAGGAGACACAATATGAGATAAACCTCTACGTTAACAATTTTGAAGTTTTATGATTAAAATTCAGGTTAGCGATGCGGCTCTATTATCGGCGTACATCCAAGGGGACGATAAAGCGTTTGAGACATTAGTCAAACGTAGTAAATCCAAAGTTTTTACGACTATTTACTTGATCGTTAAGGATCGCTACATAGCGGAAGACTTAATGCAAGAAGCATATATTAAGGCCATTGATGTGATCAAGTCGGGCCGATACAACGAAGAAGGGAAGTTTTTACCCTGGATTCTGCGTATTTCGCATAATATGGCGATAGATCATTTTCGGAAGGCAAGACGTTACCCGACGATAGTATTGGAAGATGGATCGAAGGTTTTCAACAGCTTTGATTTTGCGGAGGACTCGATAGAGGAACAGCAAATGAAGGCGGATCAAGTGGAGAACATTCGGGAAATGATAAAAAAATTACCT
>JACCEA011861264.1_pt1 | contig 11842 bp, 12 predicted proteins | sample 7449851 | NCBI WGS metagenome assembly JACCEA01 (sample SAMN15323453, study PRJNA562643) | freshwater metagenome | isolation source: river surface water | place: USA:Blue River Watershed | collected 2017-08-18 | reverse complement strand
TGCATCTCGTACTCGCTAGGTTCTTACGGCCTTGGCCGCGTGTTCTCTGAACCTGCCGCGCCAATCCCAACCAATCCACCCCCCACCCTCCAACCCGAGGTCAGGACCGTATCCAAAGTCATCTATCTGGTGGACCCCATCGAAGTGTCTGCAAAGCAAGAACTCTGCCTAGCGAAGAACATCTTCTACGAAGCCGGCGTCGAATCCCTTCGTGGCAAGCTCGCTGTCGGGCAGGTGACTTTGAATCGCGTCCGCGCTGATCGCTGGGGAGATACCATATGCAAGGTCGTCTTCCAACCCAAGCAATTCAGCTGGACTCACAACCGTGCCCTGTGGAACGCCACGCCGTCTGGACCCTTGTGGGAGGCCAGCAAACTCGCAACACGTTACCTCCTCATGGGAGTTCGGCTACCAGAATTCGAAGACGCCCTCTTCTATCATGCAGATTACGTGCGCCTGCCAGCCTGGGCTTCCGCAGAATACGAAATCGCCCAAGTTGGTCAGCACATCTTCTACTTCAACGACAGGAAGCGCTAATGCGTAAAGCGAACGGTTGGAAAATGCCATCCATGGTGAAAGCCCCAGAGCGCCCCCAAACTCTGCGGGAGACTCTCATCCAGACTGCCGATATTGCCAACTCGCATAAGATCCATGGGCTCATCGAGCGAATCCGTGCGCGAGTCGCCGCACTCTTTTCCGATTAATCCCCCACGAGCTATGTCAGCCATCAGCATGAAGAAACAAATCAAACAAGTAATTGAACAGAGTCCGTGGTTCAAATGGTTGGAACGTCGTTACGGTGCGGAGCTCGCGACCAGGATCATCACCGATTCCATCTCGTATTATTGCGACCGCTTCCCGTACACAACCTCGAACCAACCCATCTCCTACGCTTCGCTCCGCATCTTCAATGGATTCCGGGGCTTGTGGAAGCATTTCTGGGGCTTCAAGAAAGAGGATCTCTTCGCCTACACTGATTCCACCCCTGACGAACTCAGGGCAACCCTTGGCGACTTCTGGCGTAGCCCGGTAGTCCTCACTTGCGAAGATGCTCCCGAATCGTTGTTGCTCGGACATTCGTTGCAAGATCTGGTGCTGAACACTCTGCGATGTCCAGGCGGCGACGCGATCCGCTGTGTCGATCTGGCAGCGGAAGGCTTTATGGCCCGTATTTTCCTCGTCGAGGACCTCCCCTCCATAGAGGCGCTGACTGGCCATCCAGCACGTGAGTCCTTTCTCACCAAGGAAGATTGGTAGTCTAATACGGGCAGTTTTATAGGGAACCCCCATCTGGCAGTCAAGGAATCCCTATGAAAGACCCCATCACCTCGCTAATCACACTGCTCTACATCTTCATTGTTGACTACGTCACCAACGGAGCCACAGGGCGCTCACATGAGGTCTTTGATCATCTGAAAGAAGCCTACCGCCTAGCAGACAAGTCGTACAAAGCGCGTCTGCAGCCGGAACTCGACGATGCTATGCGGGCGGCAGGCAAGAACCCAGAATCCAAAGCCTTGGCCTACGCCGCACTCGGTGTGAGCCTCAAGAGTGCTCTCCCTGAGATCCTGCACGACAAGAACATCACTTCGCAGCAGGTTGATCTGTTCAAAGCCTTGGGTCTTTACCTCCGCTCCGATTCTCCCGCTGCACTGTCGAAGCTCAGCAAGCTGGCACTGTCCGCGACGCAAGATAGCTGGATTTCCCAGAAACGCCTCAAGGAAGAAGCTCCGCGTCAAGACGACAGTGAACTGCGCTTCCTGGTACGTAAGCTGACTGGCCGTGACGACAACAAGCTGACCCTCGACGAGGCCACTCAGGTCAAGGTCAAGTACCCCAAGCTGTACAAAGACTATCTGGCCTTGCGTCGGGTACACACGCAGTCGTGGAAAGACGCGCTGCAAGCCTTTGTGCGTCAGTCGGGCTCTACCCTTGTGACGATGAAGGAGTTTGAAGCGTTCTGCAAACAGAACAACATCGAAACGTCCCTCCCCAAAGGATTCACTGGCAAGATCGACGACTTGGGTCGGTTCTACACGATGGACCGGAAGCTGATCGATGGTGTGCCGAACACCCCTACCTTCCCGAAAGTTCTGATGAACAAGAACTACGGCAAGGCTGATGGTGGAGACTGGGTTTTCATGGCTGTCCGTGCCAATGGCGGGCCTGGTCCGTACTTCTACACTACCGAGTTCAAACAGCACCAGCGGGCCAAGAAATTTGCTCGTGTGAAAGACTTCAGCAAAGTCATCGACAGCATGCAGAAGAAGTGGTTCTTGAAGGTGAAAGACTTCGACCCCACTGACCCCAAATGCATCGCCGCAACCATCCTCGAACTCCTGTACGAATTCTCTGCACGCATTGGCGGACGCGGTAACATGGCGCACGGAGAGCCTACGTTCGGCATCTCAACGCTGCTCGTGAAGCACGTCTACCCGCAAACGAACGGCGACATCTTCTTGCGCTATCCTGGTAAAGACGGCGTGCAGACGAAGCATGTGCTGCGTCATGCAGACCGTGTGCAGAAATTCGTTATCAGCAACATCATGCAGCTGATCGAAGGGAAGCGCCCCCGTGATCCGGTATTCACCGTTGAGCGCGGTACTCGGCAACTCCTGCTCACCCCCGCTGCAGTCAATCAGTATTTCCGCTCCCTTGGCGCCCCTGCTGGTGTCACAGTCCACAAGCTTCGCACGCTCCGTGCCACGAAGCTTTTCCGAGCAGAACTCGACAAGCTGGCCCCTGCCATTGCCGCTAAAGCACCCCTACCACAGAAGACCGCGATGGAGCTGCTGAAGACCATGGCTATGAAGGTCGGGAAGGCTCTGAATCACGTTCGGCGTTCACCTTCCGGGGATCAGAAGGTGACTCCGACGACAGCACTCAAGAATTACATCGACCCTGCTATTCAGGTAGAGTTCTTCGAGATGGTCGGTGTTCGAGTGCCCCCATACTTGGAAGCAATGATCTAAACTTCACTAACCTGGAGACAAAGTGGCACACGTTGTTCCTTTCAGCAAGCCGTACATCGCACCCGTTTCGATGGTGAAAGCTACCACGGACGACATCGAAATCCCTCCTGGGTGGCAACTGTGTACTGTGCAGAGCTCCGCACGGTTCACTCCACGTGGTCGATGTTTCCCGTGCATCACGGTTCGTTCCCTCGGAGTAGGGCGAGTGCGGTTGGAAATTGACAACAAAATCCGCGGGAAGGTCGTGAGCGAAACTGCTCAGTACGAAACGCGGGGCGCTGCGCGTGAAGGGTTGATCTCTGCCCTCACTTCCTTGACACTCTAACCAAAAAGAAAGGGCTCCCACGTGGGAGCCCTTTTCGTTGATGCCGTCACTCAGTGACTAATAACGTATAGTCTGTCCAGATACACCCGACCTGGGATCTAGTGAACAGCCCACCGGTAGGGCTAAATCCTTGTAGCGGCGGATTTGCCCCAGTATCCACCTGAACATCCAAGTAGAAGTTGTCGCTCGCCGGAGCCCCTGGTGCATTACATCTGACCAGGAGTCGACGTCCATCAAACGAACACTCTAGACTAATCCCCAGATTCCATGGGCTTTGCAGCCACCCCTGACGATCTGGATTTGCCGCAGGATAGCCTGGGAATGTCCCGAGAACCTGCCTGTATGATACTGACCCTACAGGATTCGACGCCGCATACGCCGCCGTAACCGCAGGGACATCAGGAAACGAAAGTGTGTTGATTGCCAATCTGGGAAGCGGTTCGTTGTTATCCAAATAGATATCGACGTACATCACACTCCTCGTACCCCCTGACACCTTTGTCCCGATTACCAACCCAATCTGATCGTCATCGCTGTCCGTGCTACTGAGTCTCACATACTGGTACGCAGGTTTATATGCAGGATTGAATAGGAAGTTGTAGCCATTAGCGTTCACAGTGTTTGTGAGTTGACCATTGGTGACAACAAAGTTCGCATCCGGTTCGGTGGTGCCCGCAGCCAGAACCGGAACATACTTGTGGAATGTATTGTAGATCTCCGTCGCTGTTGGACGTAAGAGCAACGATGGCGTGACCTTAGTCATCGCCTCGTATACGGCGCTCACGTATTCAGCATACGTGAATGATGCCGCCACGGCGGGGAACGAGAGTTCCTTGCTTGCGTTGAGCAGCGGCCCAAGAGGGGTCGGGGGTGAACTGAATTCATTCCTGTTAATAGACCCTACAAATTCTCCCGCTGCCGTGTACGGACTCGGCACGAACCGATTGAAGTCCCATGTATAGTTGAACACTACTGGTTCATAGAGTTCTACGTGGATCAGCGGATTCTCTGTACCATTGACCGTGAGCTTGTTGCCAGTTCCGATCAGCGTGTATTCTGTGTTCAACCAATCCACTGTGATCGTCCCGGCACCGACCCCTGTGAAAGATCCTACCACGGTGTCGTTGACCTTCACGTATCCACTGGCATTGCCGAATGTTCCAGGCAGATATTTGAAGTAGACTCTACGTTGTCGTAGATTGGTCTGCGGCCATGCACTGATCGTAGTTCCCGCCTCATCTACCAATTCAACTATCGGCGGCTGCCCGACGTTATATCCGTATTGTTCGAACGTGACGTCTCCGGAAGGACTGATAACGGCAAACTTCATCGAAGTGTAGCCAGACGGAGCCGACAGATTGGTTGGCAAGGCCACTGGACTAGCAATCACCTGATTCACATATGAATCGCTGTTAGACGCGTAGACTACGTCCGTGTCGGCCATTCCTTCGAATATCGGACTGTCTCCGTGGAGAGCCTTGTTGTAGGAGACGGTTTCGCCGGGACTAAAGTCCATATACCCCTGGAAATTCGCTTGAGTAATGACTTCAAGAACGAAGTTCGCGGTAGCGTAGAAATTTTCTGGATATCTACCAGTATTCCCTGAAGGGCCGGGACCGTTATCGGTCAGAACGTATACGCCGAGCCCCTGACGTCGTGCCTGTGCAATGTTGTTGCAGCCTGCGACGGTGATATAGCGGGTGGACGGCTGCACAGTCACTACTCTGCTACTGAGAATCAAGATCGCGTCGTAGTTCATCAATTCTGCGTAGGTGGGATCCAATAGATTCCCCGCGTAGTCGGCACGATCCTTCACAGTCGACGTTACACCTAAGATCGCAGAAATCCCAGCAATTGTCTTTGCAAACCCAGATGCCCCAACCGCATCCTTGATGTAGTAGCCGTTCGAACTGTCGAGAGTTGCGTTCGCATCCCCCAGGGCCAGGAGCCGAGTCCCACCATTCAACACGAACTTCAGACTGTTGTGGAACAATTTCTGTCCCGCATCCAGCTGAGCGAACGAGGTTGCTCCGGTCCAGGTGCTATTGTAAGCCTTCGGGAAACTACCGTCGAAGACCGCCCTGCCCCTACCATCCTCAATGGTTTGCACGTACGGATATTCCGTCGGAGCATAGTTGTTGCTACTGGAGACAGTCTTCACCACTACGGGGTCGTTCCCGTCCGTGGTGGCGATGACTTGGTATCCGGCGGGTCCACTGACGGTCACCGTCTGCGGTGATGTATAAACTCCTGGACTTGGGGTGAGAGTCAAGATGGGCATGTTAGCCTCTTACAAAGCGATAGCGGAAGGTCAGGCTGGCCGAATAGTCGTTCCTCAGGTTAATCCCTGCAGAATTGTAGATCAATGTCGCCGTCCCGGTAGCGTCGTACCAGTCTGTAGTGATCTGATCCTTGACCCGAACTGTCACCGTGGCTCCAATGGGATCACTGATCCAGGGCGGTACAGTCAGGGGCGTAGTCGCGCCCGCCGCAACCGTCACCTCAATCATTGTGTCTGGGCTGGGAGTGCCGATCTTGTACCAAGCATCGCCGACTGCGATGGCGAGATCCCCTACTGCCCAATTGTTGATCCCATCCAGAGCCGTCGTACCAGCGGTCGCCACCTTGAAGATCTTACCATTGGCAGGCACTGTCAACAACAAGATATCCGGATCCCCGGGATTTGCCAACGGATCTTGGCCCCAGATCTCCATCATACCGCCGTTCTTGAGCTTGTACGTGGTCGTGGACGTGCCCCCGCTGTTGGTGACGGTTGCGACGTTGGTGGCAGCGTCCCAAGTCGTCACATAGACCCATCCACCAAGCGGGAGCTGATCGATGCCAATGCGCCCATAAACGTAGTTCGCCAGCGTCTCATCCATGGGAGGATCGCTGTTGTCAGCGTCCAACCCCGCCACCCCGCCCTGCCGATTGATCCGGTCGGTGGAGACTGCGCCAATGTCATCTGCCGTTAGTGCAACGTCGTAGTTGGAGTCGGGATTCTTCCCATTGATGGTCTGGATCTTTGTGTAAAGGTGTCCTGTACCATTGATCCCCAGGCCGTCGCCGACGGCAACCACACCGACTTCCGCAGTCGTGGCAATCTTCAGGGTCTGGATGGACCACGACGTCGCAGTAGTGCCGTTAGTCACCACCCGAGTTGCAATACCCTCAGCCTGCGCCCAGATCTGCACCACCATCCCAGGACTCCCGCCGCCACTGACCGGCACGGCTTCGAGCACTGCCGGTCCGATCGGCATCTCTGGTGCATTTGCGATGCTGGTCCGGTCGAGCGTCCAGAAGATACCCGGAACACGATACGCAGGATCGTTCAGATTCCCACCTGCGGCGATCATGGTTGGATTGATCAACCCCCGGATTTCGGGGATCGACCCAGACACATCCACATGCAGAATATTGTCTGTATCCAGATACAGGCCAGTTCCGGGAGCGATCTTCACGCCACCGATGACTGTCGGCCCGGCGAGATACGGCGGGAATGCAGCAGGGATGAGGTTCAAGTCACCGAAGTTCCCGGAGAACGCCACCTTGTGGAAGTGTCCGTATGGGGGAGGCCCATAAGTACCATCCGGAGCAAAGGCATAGTCGCCAATGCTCAGTTTCGTCCAGTCGACCCCGATGTTCCCAGCCGCGTCCAGGGTGAGAGTCTCCGAACTCGGGATGACTACGCCTGGGAGTGTCCGAGTCGCTACGGGCAGTTTAGAACGGTCCAGCGTCAGTGGATTCCGCGATTGGATGCTGAAGGTATCTCCAACGGCGGGCAACACTGCCATCGGCGTGTTGAAATTCAGACGCCACAACGAACCAGATACGTTGACGGTCTTGATGTACCGGCAGACGCCGAAGTTAGTGCCCGAAGTGAACTGAAGGATGAGTTGACCGAAGTACTCCGGATCCATGTTCGGATTGTAGTCAGCAGCGTCAATCGTGATACTCAGCGAATCGAAGCCGACCACAGTCCCGTGCATCGTATTGGCGTTATCGTAGCCACCAAAGGCCCAGAGCCCCTGTCGGTCAGTTACCGCTAGGATGCTCTGCTGCTCTACATCCGCCCCAGGCATGATGTAGATGTTCGGGTACGCGTCTTTCGGTTGCGGGAGCTGATCAGGCGAATTCGCACGTGCAACTTGGAGTTGATTGTTCGTGGACCCGAGATCCAACCAGATGACGTAGTTGTCACCGACCATGCTCACGAAGATCAGGATGTTGATCTCGTTATGCTGGTTAGAACCTCCGACAGGAATCTTGTCAATCAGCACGTCTGCAGCGAAGAGTGCGAAGAGGTCCCCATTAGGGAGGTAAAGCCCAATCTCTCCGAATTGGAACGGACCGACATTTGCATCCAAGAACACCGACCAGCGAACGATGTTAGCATTCACAGCCATTGGCGCAGAAGGCGTATCCGTCCAGACCAAGTTCCCGTGGAGGTCCGTGTCAGATTGAGCAGGAATGTAGTTGTAAGCGTCACCAAGCTTCGCTTGAGTGATCGTCACCAGAGTGCTGCCTTGGAGTGCAGCGACCCCCGCGTCGGTCAATTGTCCGATCATGTGGAAATCCTTCTAAGAGACCTCGTACCTTCTCACTTAAGAAGGCGTAAATGATGTGTATGCTTCATAAAATTGCTGTGTAGGAGAGTAATAGATGTCCTCTCGAGTCTCCCAACTTCGTCTGTTTCAGGTGTTCTTGTGGCGCTAGACCTTAAACCTGATCTGTCTGTTTCGATCAAAGCTGACCTCCAGAAGATGTACGCGACTGCAGTGTCGTCTGTCGTCGAGTACGATACGAAGGACATGAGTCGCTTACAGACGATCCGGGCCTCTCAACTGCCGTTCTGCCCACTCAGCTATGTGCTTTCAGCCGCTCGGGGCGGGCCTAACGCAGTCATGAACTTTCATATGGCCTACTTCACGTCGGTTGGAACTGTCGTCCACGAAGTGATGCAGCGCTATCATGGGAAGTCTGGACAGTTCCTCGCTGACTGGCAGTGTCCGAACTGCAAAAAGTGGCGTCGCATGTCGCTGCGTCCTAACTGCTGCGGCGTCCTTAGTGACTACCATGAAATTCAGATCAAGCACAAGTGGGTGGTCGGCCACATTGACGGCGTCTTCAAAGACAGTCGTGGACTCTACTGGATCCTGGACTACAAGACGACATCGAATGCTGCCATTGCCGCAGGCAAACTAGTCAATCCAGGGCGGGCCTATACCGAGCAGGTAGAAGCCTATGCCTACAGCATCCAGGAGCAATACGGTATCAAGATCGCCGGGGTTTGTCTGATGTTCATCATCCGCGATAATCCGACCACCCCGGAAATCTGGTCGAAAGTTCTGACTGCCGACGACTACATCACGATCGGGAAGCGACTCCAGAAGTATTACGAGCAGCACAAGAAAGCCTACCTGGTCAGCAACATGGATCAGCTCAAGTGGGCCTGGAAGAATAGGCTCTGCAAGCCCAACGAAGTCGCAACGACCGCCCCTAACTGCCTCTTCCGCAGGGGCTGTGAAGACAACGATCCCACGGAAGCCATCGCGTGGTTCGAACACGGCCTCCGCAAGGGACATCTACCTGTCAAGAAGATGGTTGAACGTCAACTCATAAAGGCAAAGAAGAAATGAACGTCAAATATCGTGGGCCGGATCTCGACGCATACACGCAACTCGAATCCCGGAAGTGTTCCAAGTGGCTCGGTAACACTTCTGGCACCCAATTCTACAATCGTTACGGCACCGACATCTTGCATCCAGCGGGTCTGACTCCTGCGGAGCTCGGACGACATGCGCGGTTCCTGACTTGCCTCGCAGAACAACTCTGGATGGAGACCCGTATAGCCCACATCGTAGCGCTCCTCATGTCCCATCTTGAGCTTGAAGTCGCCAACTGGTGGTGGATCAACCTCAAGTATCCTGAAGTCACCATGTGCCTACCCAACGGTAAGAAGCTCAAGATAAAGATTCCGGAAGCGGTGTTCTCAGATCCGACGGCAGATCTTGAGTACTGCACCTACATGCGCCATGTCGTCGAAGTCCAGAAGGCCCGCGCTGTACTTGAGGAAGCTGAAGCTACCGTGCAATCAGATACAGCCTCCAAGGCCACGTACTCTGCGGCCTGGGAAGAAGTCCTGGAGAAGAATTTACACATCCTCCCAGCGGCTGCTCGCCAGCGAACCCAGTGAGGACCAGCATGAACAACTTCAAGTCGTGCAACCGGGATTTTCTCCATACGGCCATGCTGGCATCTGGTCTGACCGACGCCTCCCCTGAGAAAGAGCTACTCCAGTTTGTCACCGATTATGCGGCCGCCCGCAAATATTTCGAACTGGACTCAGTCAGAACCGCGCTGGAATCTGTCGCTCAAAACAAGGCCGACGGAGTCTCGCAAGGCCTCGTGGATAATGGGTTGATCGCGCGTGGAATATCTATCCCTGCCGGTGGCGACTATCCTGACTTCCACTACATGCTGACCGAGCATGGATATCGGGTGCTGAAGATCCTTCGCAACTGGGAAAAGATCCTCGGCGCAGTAAATAACCAATAGTACTCAGTCAAAGAACGCAAATGCCACTCGACCTCAAGTATCGCCCCAAGAAACTCGACCACTGCATCGGCCATGCAGCCGCAGTCACAACACTCCGTGGATTCGTCAAGAAAGGCCGACCGCCGAGCCTCTTGGTAATAACCGGCCCTACTTCTGTAGGCAAGACTACACTCGGCCGCATTCTGGCTGGGGAATTGAACGGGTATGATCCCCAAGGAAATCCCTACGACTACACTGAAGTCGATGGTGGGCAGTACAGAACGAAAGAAGAGCTCACCACCCTGGTCCGCACTTCCAACTTCATGCCGCAGCGCGGGAAGTTTCGCATCATCCTGATCGACGAGTTCCAGCACGTTTTGGGCAACCCGCAGGCTGTCCCGGTTCTGTTGAAAGCCACTGAAGAGCCTTCACCCAGAACCATCTGGATCTTCTGTTCCATGGACCCGGCGAAGCTTCAGACGGACAAGAACGGGAAAGCGTTGCTGACCCGAGCAGTACAACTGCCTCTGTCGCAGCATTCCAACGAGGACTTGTTCAAACAAGGCGTTCGCATCGTCAAGAACGAGAAGTTCAACTTCATCAGCCCGGACCTTTTGAAGGTTGTAGTCCGCGAATCTAACCATGAGATGCGGACGCTGGCACACAATCTGGAATCTCTCGCGGCATTCCATTCGGGCTTGCCGAAACCGCGCCCGCTCAAACCCGAAGACTTGCAGATTGCGCTCAAGACTGCGACCGCGGAGACAGACAATCTGGTCCACCGCTACCTGCTCGCCGTGTATGGGGGATCCTTTGTGGAAGCACAGCGAGCCATCCTGGATATCGAAGATGACTTCAGCTTCGTCAATCAAGCGCTCTGGGGTGCGAAGTTCGTTCTGAACGTGGCCGTGCTGAACGGTGCCAAGCACAAGAAGATCTGGTGGAACGCCGCCAACAAAGAGTTACTAAACGCCATCAATAAGCTCCGTCAGAAACCCACTATCGGCGACATGGCGGCGGTTGTGACAATGCTCGTGAAAGTGAAGAGTATGGTCGCGCTTGGCAACCTCGACGATACACTCACAGCTGCGACCTATTCGTATTTGAAGGGGGATGACTGACATGGCTGACTTCTGCAAACAATGCTCCATTGATCTCTTTGGTGAAGACACTAAAGACCTCGCCGGACTCACAAAACAAGAGTACTGGGATGAGGCCAAGGCCGTGTGCGTCATCTGTGAAGGGTGCGGATATATACAAGTCGACCCCGAAGGGAACTGTGTGTCACCAGACTGCCTTCACCAAGGCGAAGCGGGGCACGGCCTGCCTTGGAAAGTCAGCCAAGCGAAGAGTCCTGGCAAGAATGATGATTGTGACGAGTCCGTGTAGCAATCGCTCACATTCCAACGAACTTTATCTATAGGCCATTACCTATGACGAATCTTCAAGAAGCGCAGAGCGAGATCCAAGCCTTACGCGACATGCTTGACAGCGCTCGTAGCGAACTGGATCTGTTGCGCGAGGCACTCCGAGTTCCAGTCGAACCGCACCAGAATCTGTTGGAGCGCATGCTGGTAGCAGCTTCCGCTGCCGCTGACAGTCGACGTAACACGGTTGCACTGGTCCAGCGTGTAGCCGACGACATCGTCCGTCCTGAAGTGCTGACCGACCTCCAGTGGGAATATTTCAAAGCTGGAATTCGGCATTTCCTGACAGAACTGAACATGGCGATCGCACCACAAAAGCCTCCTCTGTGAGGAGCCGGGCATGACTCTCACTCGTCGTATCACTGACATCAAGAATCCTTTAATCCGAATCTCCCTCTGGATGCCGTACTTCACGTTCTACCTGATCCCAGACACCATCATGAGCGCGTGGTTTGATCGACATGACGGTGCGCCACCCATCTTCTCTAAGCGCATGCTCATGTTCCTGTGGAACACTTTCCTTTTTGGAATTGACGGCACCCACGACCTCTTCAAGGACTGACAATGACAACCAAGACTAG
>JACCEA012390093.1_pt1 | contig 11846 bp, 8 predicted proteins | sample 7449851 | NCBI WGS metagenome assembly JACCEA01 (sample SAMN15323453, study PRJNA562643) | freshwater metagenome | isolation source: river surface water | place: USA:Blue River Watershed | collected 2017-08-18 | reverse complement strand
TGTTGCCGCCTTCGATGTCGGCGTCGGTGTTCCAGGAACCCTGCTCGGAGAAGATCTTGAACATGGAGCCGGAGATGTCGGACTTGAACTTCACTTCGTCGAAGATGAAGAACTCAGGCTCCGGGCCCACGAAAACGGTGTCACCGATGCCGGTGGTCTTGAGGTATTCCTCGGCGCGCTTGGCGATCGAGCGCGGGTCACGGTCGTAGCCCTGCATGGTGCTTGGCTCGATGATGTCGCAGACCAGAATCAGAGTCGGCTCTTCGGTGAACGGATCGATTACAGCGGTGCTGTCGTCCGGCATCAGGATCATGTCGGAGGCTTCGATGCCTTTCCAGCCGTGGATGGAGGAGCCGTCGAACATCTTGCCGATTTCGAAGAACTCGTCGTCCAGTGCGTCACGGGCGGGCATGGTCACGTGGTGCTGCTTGCCCTTGGTGTCGGTGAAGCGCAGGTCTACCCACTTAACGTCGTGGTCTTTGATCAGTTGAACAGTCTTAGACATTGTGTCCTCCAGAGGATTAAGCCCGGTCAGGAGCTCTTGTATTGATTCGGTGAAGCCCGGCGGGATAGTCCGTCAGAGCGACCTGCCCTGCAAGGGAGCAAAATGTATGCCAGTGGAAAAAAATCACAGGATCTGCGCTATTCGCCACTTTCGGGCCTGCCCGGATTATTCATGGTGAAATTTGCGCACCAAAAAAGAGCATCAAAAAACATTAAGCTCTAAATTGGTGCAATATGGCTGCTTAAGGTTTTTGGTTAAAGCTTGAGCAATTTCCGCTATAATCCGCGCCCCTCTTTTCGGCCGCTGCGCATGCGCGGTGAATTGCATGAAGCTGATCGTCAAAGTTTTCCCAGAAATCACCATCAAAAGCCGGCCGGTGCGCAAGCAGTTCATCCGCCAGCTGGCGAAGAATATGCGCACGGTGCTCAAGGATATTGATCCGGCACTGAAGGTGCTGGGTGAGTGGGATAATCTGGAGCTGCAGACCGAGGTCTGCGACCCGCGACAGCTTGCCGAAATGTACCGGCGCCTGCGTTGCATGCCGGGAATCGCGCACTTTCTGGAAGTGCACGAGTATCCGCTGATCGACCTGGACGACATCCTCGACAAGTGCCGTCAGCACTTCGGTGCCTTGCTGGAGGACAAGCTATTCAGCGTGCGCTGCAAGCGTGCCGGTAAACACGGTTTCAGTTCGATGGAGGTTGAAGCCTTTGTCGGCAAGCACCTGCGACGCGAATTCAAGGCGGCAGGGATCGAGTTGAGAAATCCGCAGGTTCTGGTGCGCATGGAAGTGCGAGACCAGCGCCTGTTCATTATCGACCGCCAGCATGATGGCATTGGCGGCTACCCGCTGGGCTCGCTGGATCAGACGCTGGTATTGATGTCCGGTGGCTTTGATTCGACGGTGGCGGCTTACCAGATCATGCGCCGCGGTCTGCTCACGCACTTCTGCTTCTTCAATCTGGGCGGGCGTGCCCATGAGCTGGGCGTGATGGAAGTGGCGCACTTCCTCTGGAAAAAGTACGGCAGCTCGCATCGCGTGTTGTTTCTCAGCGTGCCGTTCGAGGAAGTGCTCGGCGAGATTCTGCAGAAAGTCGACAACAGCCAGATGGGCGTGGTGCTCAAGCGCATGATGCTGCGCGCCGCAACCCGGCTGGCCGAAGACCTGCATATTGACGCACTGGTGACCGGCGAGGCGATCTCCCAGGTATCCAGCCAGACCCTGACCAATCTGAAGGTGATCGACGCGGCGACCGAGATGCTGGTGCTGCGTCCGCTGCTTGCCAGTCACAAGCAAGACATCATCGATACCGCTACCCAGATCGGGACTGCCGATTTCGCCAAGCACATGCCGGAGTATTGCGGGGTGATTTCGGTCAATCCGACCACCCGTGCCAAGCCGGGGCGCATCGAGCATGAAGAGTCGCACTTCGATATGGCGGTGCTGGAGCGCGCTTTGGCCAGCGTGCGCCGCATTACCGTTGACCGGGTAATCGACGAGCTGGGTGAAGACCTGAAGGTCGAAGAAGTCAGCGAGGCCCTGCCTGGTCAGGTGGTGATTGATATTCGCCATCCCGATGCGGCCGACGAGCAGCCCCTCGAGTTGCCTGGCATAGAAGTTCAGGCCATGCCTTTCTATGCCCTGAACAACCGCTTCAAGGAACTCGATAGCAACCGTCAGTACCTGCTGTACTGCGACAAAGGCGTCATGAGCCGCCTGCATGCTCATCACCTGCTCAAGGAGGGGCATGCCAATGTGCGCGTTTATCGGCAGAGCTAGGGCGGCCCGCTGGTTTGCCGAGGTGCGCCGCAGGCGCCCTCCCGACCTGCGCCGTCACACCGGCCAGCTGTTTTAACCCCGTTTTCCCCAAGGCTGCGTAGAATACCTGGCCTGGACATTCTGAATCCTAAATCGAGACTGCATCGTGATCGAAAATCTCCGCAACATCGCCATCATTGCCCACGTTGACCATGGTAAGACCACCCTGGTAGACAAACTCCTGCGCCAGTCCGGCACTCTCGAGCGCAACGAGCTCGATACCGAGCGCCTGATGGACAGCAACGACCAGGAAAAAGAGCGCGGCATTACCATTCTGGCGAAGAACACCGCCATCAACTGGAACGGCTACCACATCAACATCGTCGACACCCCCGGTCACGCCGACTTCGGCGGTGAAGTGGAGCGCGTGATGTCGATGGTTGACTCGGTGCTGCTGCTGGTCGATGCGCAGGACGGCCCGATGCCACAAACCCGCTTCGTGACCCAGAAGGCCTTCCAGGCCGGCCTGCGTCCGATCGTGGTGATCAACAAGGTTGATCGTCCGGGCGCGCGTCCGGACTGGGTTCTCGACCAGATTTTCGATCTGTTCGACAACCTCGGTGCCACCGAAGAGCAGCTGGACTTCCACGTGGTTTACGCCTCGGCCCTGAACGGCATTGCCGGTCTGGACCACACCGACATGGCGGAAGACATGACCCCGCTGTACCAGGCGATTGTTGACCACGTGCCGGCGCCAAAAGTCGATCGTGATGGTTCGTTCCAGATGCAGATCTCCGCGCTGGATTACAACAACTTCCTCGGTGTGATCGGCGTTGGCCGTATCGCCCGTGGCCGCGTCAAGCCGAACACTCAAGTAGTGGCGATCGACGTCGATGGCAAGCGCCGTAATGGTCGTATCCTCAAATTGATGGGTCACCACGGCCTGCACCGTATTGATGTCGAAGAAGCGGCAGCCGGCGACATCGTGTGTATCAGCGGTTTTGATCAGCTGTTCATCTCTGACACCCTGTGCGATCCGCTGAATGTGGAAGCCATGACGCCGCTGTCGGTCGACGAGCCAACCGTGTCCATGACCTTCCAGGTCAACGACTCACCGTTCTGCGGCAAGGAAGGCAAGTTCGTCACCAGCCGCAACATCAAGGAACGTCTGGACAAGGAGCTGCTGTACAACGTGGCTCTGCGGGTAGAAGAAGGCGACAGCGCGGACAAGTTCAAGGTTTCCGGACGTGGCGAACTGCACCTCTCGGTACTGATCGAAACCATGCGCCGTGAAGGCTTCGAGATGGCTGTGGGTCGTCCGGAAGTGATCATCAAAGTGGTTGATGGCGTTAAGCATGAACCCTTCGAAAACGTCACCATCGACCTGCCGGAAGTATCCCAGGGCGCCATCATGGAGCAGATGGGCTTGCGTAAAGGCGATCTGACCAACATGGCGCCGGATGGCAAGGGCCGTGTGCGTCTGGAGTACAACATTCCGGCCCGTGGCCTGATTGGTTTCCGTAACGAGTTCCTGACCATGACTTCCGGTGCCGGCATCCTGACCAGCATCTTCGACCGTTACGCTCCGATGAAGTCCGGTGACATGTCCGGTCGTCAGAACGGCGTACTGGTGTCGGTGGCTACCGGCAAGGCGCTGACCTACTCGCTGGAAACCCTGCAGGCGCGCGGCAAGCTGTTCGTCGAGCACGGCCAGGAAATCTATGAAGGTCAGATCGTCGGCCTCAACAGCCGCGACAACGACATGGGCGTAAACCCCACCAAAGGCAAGAAGCTCGACAACATGCGTGCTTCGGGTAAGGACGAAGTGATTGCGCTGGTTCCGCCAGTGCGCTTCACCCTTGAGCAGGCTCTGGAGTTCATTCAGGACGACGAGCTGTGCGAAGTCACGCCGAAGTCGATTCGCCTGCGCAAGAAGTTCCTCAGCGAAAACGAGCGTAAGCGCGCCGGCAAGAACTAAGTTCGGCTGGTTGCACAAGGCCCTCGCCAGTCTGACTGGCGGGGGCTTTTTTTGGCGTCGACACTTAATGCTTTGTTAAGACGCTGCCCTCATAATGGCTTCTGAACCCTGGGCGTTGGCGGATTTTCTGCGGCGGCCCGGTTTTTTCGGAGAGTCACGATGACAGTTGCTGTGTCCCCGCTTTTACCCCGCAAAGGAATTGACTGGCCTGCCCTGGGCTGGATGTTTCTGTTTTTCTGGTTCTTGTCCGGAGCCACGCAACTGTTGTTGTTCAGCAGCGATACCGTGGGTTGGTCGGGGCTGCGGCAGACCATTCTGCTGGCCGGTTTCTGGATGGTCCCATTGCTGTTGTTTCCCGCCAGAGCACGACAGCTGGCAGGGATCCTCGGTAGCCTGCTCTGGCTGTGTTCACTGCCGGCATTCGGTTACTACCTGATCTACGGTCAGGAGTTCTCGCAGAGCGTGATCTTCATTATGTTCGAGAGCAACAATGCCGAGGCCGCTGAATATCTCGCACAGTACTTTGCCTGGTGGATGCCGCTGGCTTTGGCCGGCTACGGACTGCTTGCCTGGCTGCTCTGGCGCAAGGTACGTCCCGTGTCTCTGGCGCGTCGCCCGGCGGTCATCGCCAGTGTGCTGATCGTTGCGGCAACGCTCGGTTACCCGGCGCGGTACATTTTCAAGAGCGAGAACCTTGCCGTCGGTGTGCGCAAGTTTGAGGATCGTCTGGCCTCGGTATCACCCTGGCAGTTGCTGGTTGGTTACCATCAATACCGCACCCAGCTTGGCAACATGCAGGCCCTGCTGTCGGCCAACGCCCAGCTACCGCCGCTCAAGCAGATGACCGACAGCAACGCCGGTCAGCCGGCAACCCTGGTGCTGGTGATCGGTGAGTCGACCAACCGCCAGCGCATGAGCCTGTACGGCTATCCGCGTACCACTACGCCGCGGCTGGATGCCCTGCGCGACGAGCTGGACGTCTTCGATAATGTGGTTACCCCGCGACCCTATACCATCGAAGCGCTGCAGCAAGTGCTGACCTTTGCCGACGAGCAGAATCCGGACGCCTACCTGACGACTCCCTCGATCGTGAACCTGATGAAACAGGCCGGCTACAAGACCTACTGGATCACCAATCAGCAGACCATGACCGAGCGCAACACCATGCTCACCACCTTCTCCAGGCAGGCTGATGAGCAGGTCTACCTGAACAACAATCGCGAACAGAACGCCCGTCAGTATGATGGTGACGTGCTGCAGCCGTTCAGCAAGGCTCTGGCTGATCCGGCGCCACGCAAGTTGATCGTGGTGCACTTGCTCGGCACGCACATGAGCTACAAGTACCGTTACCCGGCGGAGTTCGATCAGTTCAATGATCGCCAGGGCGTACCGTCCTGGGTTACCGATGATCAGCTGCCCACCTACAACAGCTATGACAATGCGGTGTTGTACAACGATTTTGTGGTGTCCAGCCTGATCGAGCGCCTGTCCGGCAATCAGGACAACGGTTTTCTGCTGTATTTGTCAGACCATGGTGAGGCGGTGTTCGATTCGCCCACCGATGCCGTATTGGGGCGCAATGAAGGCCGGCCAAGCGCGCCGATGTACACCGTACCGTTCATGCTCTGGAAATCGGCGCAATGGCGGGCGCAGCATTCAGCCGATTATCAGGCGATCCGCGGCCGCCCATACAGCAGCTCGAACCTGATCCACACCTGGTCAGATCTGGCCGGGCTCGGCTACAGCGAGTTTGATCCGAGCAAGAGTCTGGTCAATGCCGCGTTCAAGGAGCGTCCGCTGCTGATTGGTGACCCCTATCAACCCAAGTCGCTGATCGACTTCAGCTTGATCAAACCCAAACACGCTCAGGGCTATTTGCCCGTCGCGCCTGCGAATTGAAAGCCGATCAGCCGGGGCTGGACTGGCCCGGCGCCATCTGCGGTGGTTGCCGTAACAAGTCCATGTGAAAGGTCGCACCTTCCCCGGGCGGGCTGCTGAAGCTCAATTCGCCGCCCATCAGGTGCATGAGTTGCTGGCTGAAAGCCAGCCCAAGCCCGGTACTGTTGCCTTCGCGGGTGTTGCTCATGTTGGCCTGGGTAAAAGGCTCAAAAATTCTCTGCTGGAAATCCTCGGGAATGCCAGGGCCTGAGTCACGCAGGCTAAAGCGCAGGTGTTGCCCGGTGTAGTGCATGCTCATCCAGAGCGCAGTGCCGGGCGGACTGAACTTAATCGCGTTGGACAGCAGGTTGATCACCACCTGCTGTGTGCGGGAGCTGTCGAGCCAGGTTTTCAGGTCGTTGCAGAAACCGTCGCGGTGCAACGTCAACTGGCGCTCTTGGAGCAAGGCTGAAACGCTTTCAATGGCTTGTTCGATGTCCGGGCAGAGGGCGGTCATGCGCGCATTTATTGGCATGCGCCCGGCCTGTAATTTGAAGTAGTCGAGAATTTCATTGACCAGTGCCGCCAGTCGCTCTCCACCACGATGCGCCATATCCAGCAATTGCTGGGCGCTTTCCGGCATGTCCTTGCCATGCAGGCCGCGTAACAGGCTCAGCGAGCCGAGCAGCGAGGTCAGTGGTGTGCGCAATTCATGACTGACCATGGCCGTGAAGTTTTCCTTGGCCAGGTCCGTCTGCTTCTGCTCATTGATGTCCTGCATCGCGCAAACCAGATAGGGTGCCTGGCTTTGCTGGGAGGAGAAAAACAGGCGAAACCAACGGCCTTGCCCGGGGCCTCCGGTCAGTTGAAGGTCCAGGGGCGGAAAGTCGCTGACGGTGAGCGGACTGCCGCAGACCTTAATCAGGCCCTGACAGCTCTCGGCCGAGAGCGCGGTCAGCGCATTGAACGGTTGCTCTCCGGGTTTGCAGCCCAGCAACGGGCTGGTTTCATCGTTGACCAACAGGGTCTGTCTGTCCCGGTTGAGAGTGAAGCAGTGCATCTTTCCGGCATTCAGCGCCAGGTGCAGTTGCGAGTTGAGTTTGGCCAGCTGGCGGCCGTTCAGGCGCGACAGATGCCACATGAATCCAATCGCCACCACCGAGCCCAGTCCTAGCCCCAGGCTGCTGGGAGGCATGCTGCTGGGTAGCAGTTGCAGTTTTTCCAGAACTCCGACCCCGAGGATTGTCAGTGTGCACAGGCATGGATTGAGCCAGCTCAGCAGCCGGTCCTGGGCGTAGCTGCCAATGGCTGCCAGGTAGATCAACAGCGGGGTAACCGGATTGCTCAGTGTCGCGGCGGTGACTATCTGCACGCTCAGTCCCAGCCACATCAGCAGGCTCAGACCGATCAGAACCTGGCGTGACTTTCCTTGGCGTAGCCGCCAGTAAAGCAGGCACAGCATTGGCGCCATTGCCAGCAAGAGATAGGTGGTGCGCAGTGCGCGTTGCCACTCGCCAAATAAACCGTAAAGCAAAATGGCTAAGGGAATGGCCAGCAGCAGCGTGTTGAGGAACGCGCTGGCAAAGATCGTCTGGGTTTCCTGGTGATTGGTTGGCGCCACGCACTACTGCCCGTTGTCGGTTGTCCGCCTGCGGAGTGTAGTTCGGCGCTTGCAATAAAACCTGAATTTCAGTGCCGCGCTGAGCGCCTCATTGCTTGGGTTTGAATGCGCAGTAACCCGGTCGCGGGCCAATTTTTGGATGGTTGCGGCAGGTTTCCGGGCGCTTGTCATAGATGGTGCACAGGCGGGTTTTGCGGTCGAGGTACAAGCAGTCGTTATTGGCCATGCGCACCAGCGTGAAGATTTCCGACTTCTGGTTGTAACGCTCGACTATGCCTTCCTTTTGCAGGCGCTTGGCAATGCTTTTGCGTGGCTCGCCGCGTTCAAACTCTTCAACCAGACCGATGCGCAACAGGTCGTTGAAGCGCACCTCCACGGGCATGGTGCAGCAACTGGACATACAGCTGTGGCACATATTGCTTTCGTATCGGATCCAGGTCTCGGTGCGGTCGAGTTCGGCACCCAGAATCAGCATTGGCTTCATGATGGTTCATTGTCTTGCAAAAGGAGCTGCATGATAGCCGTGAGGCATCGCTCATGGGCAGCTATCTGCCAGTCGGCTGGGCGGACAGTCTTTGCAGTTATCCCCAGCCGATGCAGATCAGGCCGTTACCGAACGGGATAAACCACGTCCTTTGTGTAGAGTTTTCGCTTCAGGCGACGCATCCCCAGCCAGACCATGGCCACACAAACCGGCACGGCGATCCCCGTAGCCAGTGTGCTGCTGCTGATCAGCCCGATTTTCTCGGCGGATTCGGCCAGGTACTTGCTCAGGCCGACCAGGTAGTAACTGATCGCGGCGACCGACAAACCCTCGACCGTCTGTTGCAGGCGCCATTGTGCGTGGCTGCGGCGGTTCATGGTCTGTATCAGTTGCTGGTTCTGGGTTTCGATGGTCAGATCGATGCGCGTGCGCAGCAGTTCACTGGCGCGATCAATACGTCGCGACAGGTCGTCCAGCCCCAGGTCGGCGGCTTCGCAGGTGCGCCAGGCGGGCGTCAGGCGGCGCTTGAGAAACTCGCTGAAAGTCTGCAAACCCGGGTATTCCTGCTCGCGCAGTTCATCCAGGCGCTTGATGATCAGCTCGTGGTAAGCGCGTGCGGCAGAGAAGCGAAAATTGTTGTCCGCACTGAGTTGTTCGACGCGTGCGGCCAGACTGGTCAGCTCACTGAGCAAGCGACGTTCGTCATCGAGCCCTCGAATCAGATTGATTTGCTGGATGGCCGCCGCCAGTTGCTGGTCCATGGCCTTGATCTGCGGGGCAATCGCTTTGGCCGGCGGCAAGGCCAGCAGCAGCATCATGCGGTAGGTTTCCATTTCCAGCAGAGTGCGTACCAGGCGCCCGGTCTGGCAGGGATTGAGTCCCTGGTTGTGAATCAGCATGCGCCCGGCACCATCGCTGTGAATGCGGTAGGCGCTCCACAAGCGGGCCCTGTCGTCATTCACCCGGGAACTGATCAGCCGCTGTCCCTCAAAGTGCACGCGCATGTCATTAGGGCTGGGCGGGCTGGCCGGTGCGTGGGCAATTTCGATATGGGTGGCGCCGATCAGCAGGCCCGGCAATTGCTCCAGCCAGCTTTCGGGCAGCAGCATCAGTGCGGTCCTGGAAAAGGCATCCTCACCCTGACTCTGGCTGATCATCGTGTAGGTGGAAAACTCGGCATGCCGCTCCCAGCGCAGTTCAAAGCCGCCAAAGTTCTGGTAATAGCAGGAAGAGTGCGGGCTGGGCGGCAGCACCGCGTAGCGCTGGCAGAGTTCCAGCAAATGCTGGTATTCCGCGCTGGGTTGATCGCGGGCGGGCAACAGCACCAGTTGCGACAAGTGCGCCGGCGTGGCCAGAACCGGGAAGGGGCGCGCATGCAGTTCGTTGAACAGCGTCTCGCGTTCAGTATGAAAGTGCAGGGCGTTGACCCGGCTGGTCGCGCTGGCAGGGTACTGAGCGGATTCTGGCATGGCGATATCTCGGTGGTGTTGATTGGTAGGGCGTGCCGTTTGACATGCGCTACATATCGTTCGGTAAATTTAACAGCCTTTTGCTCCAAAGCCGCAAGAGCATGCGGAAAGTATTGATCTAGACTGGCTAAAGGTATGCACATCAGGCCCGCTATGGATAAGCCCTCTCTCGACTCCATCATCGCCAGTTCGGCCACGACCCAGTTGCAACTGCGGCGCCTCAGCCAGATCATTTTTGTCATCACCATTGCGTTGAGCCTGGTGGCACTGCAAAACGTTCAGGCCGGCAACTGGCGTACCAGTGGATTGATGTTTGGCACCATTGTGCTGCTGGCCATTGATTACCGCCTGGCGCGGGTCGGTCGTCTGCAACTGGCGGCGGCCCTGCTGATGGTCATTCTGACGGCCATGGCCACCGCGCTGATCTGGCTTGATCAGGGCTTGCATGATCATGCCATGCTCGGTTACTGCGGCATTTTGATCTTTGCCGGCATCCTCAGCGGCGGCCGTCTGTTTATGCTGCTGCTCGGCTTCATGCTGACCAGTATCGTTGTGTTGGGGGTGCTCAACCTGACCGGCCTGTATGTCAATCAAGTCCCGCCGTTACGTGCGGGCAATATCCTTGATGCCTCCGTCGTGATTGCGGCAGTCGGGTTTGGCAGCTGGTTGCTGGCCAGCGACCTGCGCCGGGCACTGCGAACTGTCGAAGACGAAAACCAGCGCGTGCTGGACTCGCAGCATCAGGTTGAACACCTGGCCCGGCATGATCCGCTGACCGGTTTGGCAAACCGGCTGCTGGCGCGCGATCGGTTCGATCAGGCACTGGAAATGACCCGCCGCAACGCTTCGCAGGTCGCCCTGCTGTTTCTCGATCTGGACAACTTCAAGACCGTCAATGATTCGCTCGGCCATACCGCTGGCGACGAATTGCTTTGCCAGGTTGCGCTACGTCTGCAAAAAGTCGTGCGCAGCGGAGATACCGTCTCGCGCCAGGGCGGGGATGAGTTCTTGCTGGCATTGAGCGATCTGGCGGATCGTGATGCGGCTGCCAGTGTGGCCGTCAAGGTACTGGAGTGTCTCAGTCCGCCGTTCGATATTGCCGGGCAGCAGGTTCTGGTGTCCTGCTCACTGGGGGTGGCACTGGGCCCGGACGATGGCGATGATTTTGATACGTTGCTGAAAAAGGCCGATATGGCCATGTACAAGGCCAAGGATGTGGGGCGCAACGCCTGGCGCTTCTACGACGATGAAATGAGCAGCAGCATCCAGCAGCATTTCCAGCTGGCGGCCAGCATGCGCAAGGCGCTGGCGGAGGAGCAGTTCGTGCTGCATTTTCAACCGCAGTTCGAGTTGTCCAGTGGCCGGCTGATCGGAGCAGAGGCACTGATCCGCTGGAATCATCCGGAGCTGGGGCGGGTATCACCGGTTACCTTTATCCCGATTGCCGAGAAAACCGGCCTGATAATCGATATCGGCGCCTGGGTGCTGCAGGAGGCTTGCCGTCAGGCGAAACGCTGGCACACGCTGGGGTTTACCGACCTGCACGTGTCAGTGAATCTGTCGCCGATCCAGTTCCGTCGCGGAAATGTCGAGCGGGTAGTGGCCAGTGCGCTGGAAGCTTCAGGCCTGCCGGCGAGTGCGCTGGAGCTGGAACTCACCGAGTCGCTGTTTATCGATGATGCGCTGGATATTTCGGGGGTCTTGCATCGCTTGCGCGATCTCGGTGTCAGCTTTTCGATTGACGACTTCGGCACCGGTTATTCCAACCTCGGCTACCTCAAACGCTTTGAAGTGGAAGTGCTGAAGATCGATCAGAGCTTTATCCGGCGCCTGATTGATAGCCCTCAGGATGAAGCCATCGTGCAGGCGATTACGCAGATGGCGCATAGCCTGAAGCTGTTGATTGTGGCCGAGGGTATCGAGGATGCGCAGACACTCGCGCGTCTGGTAGAGCTGGGCTGTGACCGGGGGCAAGGCTTTTTCTGGGCGCCGGGTCTGCCGCCAGAGGAGTTTGCTCAGCTGTTGCAGGAGTCAGCCAACGCCTGAGCGGGCAATTGCTGGCTGATACCCGCAGAGTATCAGCCAGGCATCCGCATCAGTTCTGCGGGACGACCCGCGCGTCGGTGCCGGATCCCTCAATGAATACAGCCTG
>JACCEA011364152.1_pt1 | contig 11847 bp, 8 predicted proteins | sample 7449851 | NCBI WGS metagenome assembly JACCEA01 (sample SAMN15323453, study PRJNA562643) | freshwater metagenome | isolation source: river surface water | place: USA:Blue River Watershed | collected 2017-08-18 | reverse complement strand
GCCCTTCTGCGTTGCTGCTGCGGGCCTCCGGCCTCTGCTGCTGGGCGGCGCCTCCTCATCACCCTCGTCTCGCCGGCGCCTCGCTCTGCCGAATTCAGCAGAATTTGATCTCGCGATCGGAACAGAATTTAACAGGCAGTTTTAAATTCTGTTCTATGCATATCACTTTTTGATATCTGCTAGAGAACAAGATGACTTCCATTCTTGAGGGTCTATCTGCCATTCCATGTCGGGTGGAAAATAAATGATAAGTTTAAAATGTTCATCTTTATATATACTTTATTGTTGTCATGGTAGGTTAACATTACCGATATAGAACATGGGTCGTGTCAAAGACAAGAAAAGAGTTAAAAGAAGTTCCATATCTGTCATTTGTTTTCAATCTTTTGTAGTCTTTGTTATTATATTGTCCCTTTGTCCAATAGCTAAATGCTACTCAGTTTTTGATTGTCGATGTTGTCCAACATGGGAAGTCACTACAGAAGACAATAACATAATGTCAAGGCGCTATTTGAATTGGTTGTCATGGAGACAAAATGAATGTTCAAACAGTAGAGGGTTTCTGGATGTGAACAAATATAGCTTTGGATATGGTTCCAGCATCAATCTCTCGTGTATTGACATTCTCAAGGCATTAGAACTTGGTGCTGTGTATCGTCCCGCTTATCCATGGCTATGGTCATCCCCGAGTGAATATGTGAATGCTTCGAGTCTTCATGCGAATACGATCAATGATGGTTGTTACAGTCACATGGATAGTTTGGACTGTTTCAATATTCCAGTAAGCTACTGTCAGTTGAATGAGACTTATGGTATGATTCCAGGTCACTTTGGAGAGCCATTGGTTAACAAGACTGATGCCGCAGCATTGATACCTGGCCCTACTGATATCTGTACTCAAGCAAAGTTGACAAAGAAATCCATGTTATGGGTATTTGGAATGATTTTACACTATCACATGAGATTGCCAGCTAAGACACATAAGGTCGTTCGAGATCGTCTGATGTCAGTATTCCCTAAAGGTACAGGAAATGCACCCAAGAATATAGATCCCATTACAGGTAAGGAATGTATGACAGCCTCTCTGCATATTCGAGCAGGCAATCCAGACTTTGGTCGTGTTCCATTGAATGGACAAGAACACTTTGACCATTTGTTAGAGTACAATAATCGTATAGCGGATCAGAACCGCATAATATGCTCTGTCTATGTCAGTGGTGATCATTTAGATCAAACTATCTTCGCCAAATATATCACTGAAGAATTTCCAAAGTCAGTGAATAATAGTCGCAGTGATGAGAAGTCTGTTTTGTGGCCATCGAAGTTAGTAACTGCACGTGAAGGGTCATTCTTATTCAAGTTCTTGCCACACTACGTGTTAGAACCTTATGAGATCGAATTCCAAGTTGCACAAATCAAGCAGCATAATAAGCTATCTATGGAGGACTTATATCTGGAGTTTGTCACTGATGTAAAGGTTTTATCAGCAGCGGATATTTTCTTTGGATCATGGTCTAACATCTTCATAGTGACGGATGCATTGCGCAATGCTTATCGTCCTGAGTTACCGAATAACAGCACTTGTTTCATTCAATCCGCTCGTGCATCGAAGAAGTTAGAATGTCGAGGTGGCGGTGATGTGCTGAAGATCTGGAGGGATTTGTTTGGTGGTTTTCTGGGTGGAGGAGTAATGTATTTCCCATAGTGATGAGAAATCTGATTTTCGAAAGTAGTCCGCTGCGTAGAACAACACCTGATAACTTTCCAGTGTAATGAATGTAACTGATTCCAATTTCAATCGGTTACTGCATAGAAGTTGACTAAGAAATATTAGCAGTTACCATAATAATTATTCTATACCAGCTATTAATTTAATTTTAATGTGATAATTATGGACATATTTTTTAATTCAAAACAGGGATGTCCTAACTAGGAAACTAATATGATATTATGAGAGTTTAAATTACATAAATCTTGTTTTCATCAATTGCATCGGTATGAATCCCGGCGGATCAATCAGTTCGATTGGACATTCCAACCTGCATAATTATCAATTTCCGGTCTCGCAACAAAATCCATCCGACGTTCCGGTGTATCCTCCTTGCACGAACGGCCGCGCGGATATTTGGATTTACGGGTCGGAACCTGGATTCCCCTCCATAGTTCTAGAATTAAAAGCAGTCCATAAATTACAAATTACAAACAAACGACAACAGACGACTGCTTTTGGGAGTGTGGTCGCAGCAGCCGGCGCCATGCATGGGCGCGCCCCAAGACCGCCTATCGACATGCTTATGGCTTAGAGCGCGCAGCAGAGCAGCTTTTCCAAATTGCAAACCGTGCTCATCACTTCCTGGGTTTCTTCAAAAATTTGCCCTGCTCGTCAAATCATAATTTTATTCATCCCGATTCGATCCTTGCCATGAATTCAGAAAAGAGAACACGCGATGAAGGGGTCGAGGTGGAGGAACAGCCCAAAATACAAAGAAGACGTTTATCCACGGATGATGTGGTGTTTTCTTTTTTTTCGAAATCGGTAGATGCAGCTCCTGGATTAGGAAAACAAGAATGTTTGAAAAACGGGCGATCTGTCTCTGAGTTCGCAGAATTACAATCGATATCCAATTGGAGACAGAAATTATCGAATTTTTGGATTGCTCCCTTTGAGTATGACGGACTTTCCTGGGCTTCGGTGGAACATCTCTATCATGCCTTGAAATTCCGCGAACAACATCCGGATTTCTATCGCAAATTTTCCTTATCTACTCCCAATTCTCGATTTAATCGAGATCCACTGCTTGCTAAAGCAGCAGGCGGGAAAACAGGAATTCTACATAAAGGCAAGAAGGATAAACAAGTAATATTACGCCCTTCCTCCATTAAAGCAGATCCGGTCTTTTTTACACCTGGAGTTGCGGATACTTATATGGAACAAGCACAAGAGGCGAAATTTTCTCAACATGAAGACTTACGAAATTTATTACTTGCAACGAAGGATGCTACTTTACGTCATATTATGAGAGGAAAATCAGTAGACTTTGTCGGATTAATGAATATACGGAATAGATTGGCGGTAGAAAAGGAACAGGACAAAAAAACTGTTTAATAAACAAGATCACTTCTACCAAACGCGTCTGTTTTTATTCTCGAAATAAAAGAGGCTTTTGGATGAAAACACGCATTTTGGAAAACGCAAACAAAGTAGGTTCGTTTCACCATGTTTGATTGCTTTCTATTTGTAGTTACCGGGCGTGTACTTGTAGTTCTCCCCACTTGGGTTGGGAAAGCTGGACACGACAATAGTCTTTGGAATACACCGATCAATATCCATGTGATTATCCTCATTTACCATTTTTCAGCTTGCAAATGGACATTCTGTCCAAGAAGACGAGGTAAAGGGCAAGAAGTGTCTGCTGACTGAGCGACCTCTAAGCAGAAGCATGTGATAATAGAATTAATTTCACTGTTGGGATTGGACTGTTCGGATATTGCACTCGAAGGGGATAGAGGAGGGCACAAATATTGACATCGTGGAGCCATAAATTGTTGAACATGATGCGTAATGACATCAGCCATTCTGTTGTAAAGAGTTTCGTATTCGTCCCGAAGTCTCTACAACTGACCGGACAAATCTTTACAATAATGTGTAGGTGCGGTTGGCATGCAATAACGAGTTGCTTCAAGATAATTGCTGAATCGCGCCGACAAAGCATTCAATTTCACTTCAATCATATCAAGATGTTTAATTGATTTGTGATAATTCGATCAGCTTCTAGAACTAAGAAGGATAAGAGTTGTCATGATTAACTGCATCAATAAGTACCTAGGTAAAGACTCAAAAGCAACAGATAAAGCAGATTATTTGATGTATAATTGAATCGTTAATTTCGGTAAAAGTTTGTGGTTGTTAAATTGGTTTTTAAAATAGAAGCCACTAAAAAACGCGTTCTTCATCTTCAAGCGTTTCACTGACTTTTGTTAGCGGGCGAGCGCCGTGCGGCCTAATAAAAAATTAATTTCGCTCACAGTTGGGATTGTACTGTTCGGGTATTGCACTCGAAGGGGATAGAGGAGGGCACAAAAATCGACAACGTGGAGTCATAAATTGTGGAACATGATACGTAATGACATCAGCCATTCTGTTGTGAAGAGTTTGCCGAAATCTTTTCAGAATTGCAACTGTTATTTCGTTCCATTGTTACTTCTTTTTGGGGCATGTTGGTTGAAAACATCTCTGGCATATTCTGTTTTTGATTGTCGGTGTTGCCCAACATGGAATGTCACCACTGAAGACAACGATATCACTTCTCGTCGATATTTGAATTGGTTGTCATGGAGACAGAATGATTGCACGAATAATAGAGGGTTAAATGTGAACAAGTATAGCTTTGGGTATGGTTCCAGCATCAATCTCTCGTGTATTGACATTCTCAAGGCATTAGAACTTGGTGCTGTGTATCGTCCCGCTTATCCGTGGCTATGGTCATCCCCGAGTGAATTTGTGAATGCTTCGAGTCTTCATGCGAATACGATCAATGATGGTTGTTACAGTCACATGGATAGTTTGGACTGTTTCAATATTCCACTCAGTTATTGTAAACTGAATGAAACGTATGGCATGACTCCCGGTCACTTTGGAGAGCCATTGGTTAACAAGACGGATGCCGCAGCATTGATACCTGGCCCTTCTGATATCTGTAAGCAGGCTCGTTTGACAAAGAAATCCATGTTGTGGGTATTTGGAATGATTTTACACTATCACATGAGATTGCCAGCTAAGACACATAAGGTCGTTCGAGATCGTCTGATGTCAGTATTCCCACACGGTGGATCCCCTTCGGTCAAAACAGATCCCATTACTGGTAAGGAATGTATGACGGCGTCTTTACATATTCGAGCTGGTCAGCCCGATTTTGGTCGTGTAGCGTTGAATGGTCAAGAGCATTACAATCATTTATTAAACTATAATGCAAGGCTAGCTCCCAGTAATCGTATTATTTGCACGGTCTATGTCAGTGGTGATCATTTAGATCAAACGATCTTCGCCAAATATATTACTGAAGAGTTTCCTAAGTCAGTGAATAATAGCCGCAGTGATGAAAAGTCTGTTTTGTGGCCATCAAGACTCGTCACAGCAAAGGAGGGATCCTTCCTATTCAAGTTTTTACCACACTACGTGTTCGAACCTGGTGAAATCGAGTTTCAAGTAAGGAAGATTAAAGAACATAATAAGCTCTCAATGGAGGACTTATATCTGGAGTTTGTCACTGATGTAAAAGTTTTATCAGCTGCAGATATTTTCTTTGGATCATGGTCTAACATCTTCATAGTGACGGATGCATTGCGCAATGCGTATCGTCCTGAGTTACCGAATAACAGTACTTGTTTCATTCAATCCGCTCGTGCATCGAAGAAGTTAGAATGTCGAGGTGGCGGTGATGTACTGAAGATCTGGAGGGATTTGTTTGGTGGTTTTCTGGGTGGGGGAGTAATGTATTTCCCAGAGAAACTCTGACGCTAGTTGTTATTAACAAAAACGTTTCGAGTTTGGTAAGTTTTCAGGTTGTAATAATTTCCCATCTTGCGATTTATACTACCATTAATGTTTTCACTTTGTTTTATTAAAAATTGATTTTTGTTGTTTTGGACATTGTGTCACTTGATGAAATTTTTCTAGTCAGCGTTTTGTTGATATTTTTGTTTTCCTCATAGTTTTAAACCAATTCTGCACTATGCGGTTCTTTGCGAATCAAGGCAAGATGAAACTCTTTACTGGAAATAAATGTCATAAATACGTTTGTATTGTTATAAATAAACTTGTTTTTTAATTTAAACAACGCGTTTTCAAATGCAAAATGTGCCTTTTTCCAGAACAACGGCCTCACCACCACATCACTGCAATCCATTCATCGACCAATCCAAATAAAAACAGAAATCAATCTAACTCCAATCTTTCCGTTGTTGCTTTTTTGTTTTGAAAAATTATTGATTTGATTCACTCGCTGCAGTTGGAAAATGAAGTTATTCTTTGCTTTATTGATCGCAATTGTTGCTGTTACATCAGCTTTCCGTCCACTGAGTAAGTTGGTCTCCCGCCCCTCCCATTCCTCATATCTCACCCATTTTTTCTTTCCCCAATTTCAAGGTACCAATAGTGGTTTGTTAGCTCGCCGTTTTAATGGACACCAACTTGGCATGGCCAAGAAGATCTCTTATCGTGAAGATAGTCGCAAGAAGCTTGTCGAAGGTATCAATATCGTTGCTAACGCTGTCAAAGTCACTCTCGGCCCCAAAGGACGTAATGTCGTCTTAGAACGTTCTTACGGTGCACCAGAGATTGTCAATGATGGTGTCACAATTGCTAGAGATATTGTCTTGGAAGACCCTGAGATGAACCTTGGTGCCAAATTAGTCACTGAAGTCGCTTCTAAGAGTGATAACAAAGCTGGTGATGGTACTACCACTTCTACTTTGATGACTCAAGAGATTGTCAATCAAGGTATGCGTGTTGTTGCAACTGGTGCTAATCCTGTATCCCTTCGCAATGGTATCATCCTTGCTGCTAAGAGACTCGCTGAACGTGTTAAGAATGTTGCCAAACCTGTGAAAGGAAACAGTGATCTGTTGAATATTGCTACTATTGCTTCGAATAGTGGTAGTATGGGTGCTATCATTGCTAAGGTAAGTCTCTCTCACACACTCACTCACTCTGTCCGACTGTCTGACTGACATTCACTGACTCTCTCTCTCTCTCTCTGTCATATTAGGCATACGAACGTGTCGGTGAAACAGGTTCTACAATCGTTGAAGAATCTCAAACTCTTAACGATGAGATTGAATTCACTGAAGGTCTCACCGTAGATCGTGGTTTTATTTCCCCTTATTTCATTAAAGACACAGAACGACAAGTCTGTGAGTTAGTGAATCCACGCATTCTTGTCACAGATAAACGTATCGCTAGTATTCAAGACATTCTACCAATCTTAGAACACGTCGCTAAAACAAAGGAACCATTGTTTATCGTTGCAGAAGATGTTACAGGTGAAGCATTATCTGCATTAGTAGTCAATAAACTACGTGGTGTATTAGACGTCGCAGTCATCAAAGCGCCATCATTTGGTGATCGTCGTAAAGCCTATCTACAAGATATCGCTATCGCTACAGGTGCCACGTATCTATGTGATGAACTAGGTCATACATCCATGGGTGACTCAGTTAGTGCGTCACATCTCGGTCATGCGGATCGTATTGTGATTGGTAAAGAAGCCACTACATTGATTACATCGGCACACTATAAGGATGAGATTGCTAAGCGTGTAAAAGAAATACAAGCAGAAATTGAACGAACAGAATCGAAATTTGATAAAGAGAAAGCAAGAGAGAGAGTCTCATCCTTAGCTGGTGGTATTGCTCGTATTAAAGTTGGTGCTGCGACAGAGACCGAGTTAAAGGATAAGAAACTACGTTATGAAGATGCACTAAACTCGGTCAAAGCTGCGATTGAAATGGGTGTTGTACCAGGTGGTGGTGCGACTATGTTACACATGTCTACAGATGACAGTCTAAGACAGAGTATTGTGGAAGAATGCCACGTCGATGAAGATATGAAATTAGGTGTTGATATTATGTTCCGTTCATTATCAGCACCAATGAAACAAATTGCAAAGAATGCAGGATATGAAGGTGAAGTAGTTGTTGATAAATGTTTAGGTAAGGACTTTGGTTTTGGTTATAATGCTGCTACGAATAGATATGAGGATTTAATGGCATCGGGTGTGATTGATCCTGCGAAAGTGACAATCAATGCATTAGAGAATGCTGCTTCGATTGCTGCATTAGTGTTAACGACAGAAGTTGTTGTGACGGAATTACCTAAGAAAGAAACACCAGCTGCTGGTGGTGGGATGGGAAGAGGAGGAATGGAAGAGTAAGTTATTGTGTATTGTATTAGTATTAGTGATGTTATCTTATCATTCTCTCTCTCTCTCTCTCTCTCTCATAGCTACATGTAATTAAATAGTTTTCTATCCCTTCACTGACTATTTTTACATGTAACCATTGTAGGTGATTTCCTCTCTTGTTGTGTACGAGATAGTAGTAGTAGGTAGTAGCGTTGTGTACAATATTGCAGTATAGGTAGTAGTGGAAGTGTAAAGCGTAATATGATATAGCATAGGATTATATGTGTAGGATTAGATTGATAAGAAAGCCTTTGTGTTTGTCTCAATCGTTAAACATTTAATTTGCAATCTATGTTTGTCATTTATTCTCTTACGCATTCAATTAACTTTTAAACTACTACACATTATGACAGTAACCCTCAGCAAAGTACAGTGACAGGTTAACGTTCTTTAGCATCTTGTGCCATTTCTTCCAAATAAACCATGATATTAAAAACTTTTCAAAATCTTTCTTATCTGTGCTAACAGAAACTAATAACTAACAGTATTGTATGCAAAACAAAGACATACAGAACAAAACTATATTGTAAAAAACTACAAAACTAAACTTTGATTAATTTTCTTCAAATTTCTTATCAATCTCACTTATACTAGTGGTACCAACAATATTAGATTCAATCACTGTTGATTCAGTTACTCTCTTTAGTTCTTCTTGAACTGTTACTGGGCATTCAAATGTATTGTTTTCATCATCGACAAATTCGACAATGTTCACAGTGTTCAGATCATCCACTTGAAACTCTATCTGATCGCTTACTATCTCGGTTACTGCTACATCAACAGTAGGTCCAACGGCATCTTCAGGATTATTGTCTGTCATAATGATAGCGCCATTGGTGAGATTATCAACAATCAGCTCGTCATTCTGTGTGGGTAGAATATCTACGTTACTACTGATGACTATCGCATTAGCATCCTCTACAATGATCACTTCTGATGTCTCAGTGTTTAATCCATCTTTCAGAGTGGGACTCATTTCAGAAAATGAACCCTTTCCTCTACCATTAGTAGTATCATCATAGTGTACAGTCATCAGTGGATTGGCACCATCTAGTATCACTTCTTCATTGTGAATATACTCGGTGTCATCACTTTCATTTACAACCATGGGATTTGCGGTAACGACGGTAATCGTCTCTTGCGATTCATTAGGGTCCTTTACCACTTCTGACGACTTAGATTCATCAACACCATCATCACTGACCTTATTGGTAGGAGTTGGTAAAGTGTTTGTAAGTGGATTACTTGTTTCTTGTACAACATCACCGCCATCTACAACCATTTCATTTGTCTCATTGTCATGATCATTATTATCAATAGTAACTTCAACTTGATGACTAGCATCAGCTTTTCTTGGATACATATATTTATGTAATAATAAAATTAAATATAATGAATAAGCAACACCTTGTATAAGAAATTGTGTTATCATTGCACTAACAATAGATTGATTTTGTTTAATATCCCAACCAACAAATACTAATAATAATGTTGCAATATTTTGCAACAAAATAAATGCAATTTGAATAGCACGCGATTGTCTTATAAATAAATAAATACCAAGAAATGCAACTTTCCACACTGGAATATGTGGATGATCATTACCAAGTAATGCACGATAATCATCTTCCCAATAATTTCTTGCACGTGAAAATGGATCTTTAACAACTAATGGTATTAATTCATCTTTCATTTCTTGTGAAAAGATTGCAATCGGGGTACCAGCCATTTGTACTGCTATCGTAGACCATACTGTACAGAATGGTATTAATTGTAATAACACAACTCTCATTGATACCATTGATGATACATAGCGTTCAAATACAAACTTTTTATCATTTGATACACGAATAATTGCATCATGTACTTCAAATGCATGATTAGCTAATTGTGTCACTTTATGGGATATACCATCAGATTTTTCTTTATTTACTTTTTCATTCGCTAAAGACTCTTTTAATGCAACTTTATGCTCTAACATCTCTTTAGTTAATTCCATTAATTGTTTTGATGCCGTTGTAGTTGAATGTGCTAATAACTTTTGACTTTCAACATATTTATTTAATTCATCACGTGCTGTCGTTTGATGTATAGTTGATACAATAGATAAATTATCATTAATAGCATTAACCATATTATCATACGCACGATAATCTTCCATTAAATGAAAATCTTTCACAATTTCTTCTGTCCATATACCTATACTTAAATATGCGATATGTACATAATTTTTCCATACACGTTTCCATACTAATTTACCATGTGTTGAAAATAATTGAAAAAATATTAAATAACTTGCTGGTATACACAATCTTAATCCTATTAATTCACATATATTATAGCATATATCCTCACAGCGACTACTTAATGATATTTCATTGTTATTATTATCATCATTATCAGGTTGTGTGGTAGAAAGACTATCCGTAATAGAATCAGATGTAGAAATTGCTCTAGTTTCAATATCATTTGAACTTACCATATTCGATGATGATAGTGTAGTATTTTGTCCATCGTTATTTTGACGTCGTCGATTTGCTTGCCATAATTTTATCTTCTTACGAAAGATGCCAATATATTTTTTAACACGTCGACGTAATGATAATTGTACTTTAACTGCAGTATGTACAAAACTTGGATATTGTTTCATTTCTAATTCTTGTAATATTTTCACTTGTTGTAATTCTTCTTGAATTTGTTCTTGTTTTTCTTTACGATACGTTGTTGTTACATCACTCCATGCAACAAACCACGGTGTCCATGGTAACATAGCAGCTTCAAATTGTTCTTTAACATTATCTAAAATACCTTTCACATCTTGTAAATATTCATCTTCTTCAATTGGTATACGCAATAAAGTAAAATGATCTAATAATGAAAATTTACGAATACGATAAAATAGACGTTGAATAAATAATGATATTATTTTAAAATATAACCAATCGAGTGAAAACAATGCCCCACCGATTGTAACAACATATCGCAATATCGTTTGTACCATTGGTGATGCATAAGATGTTTTAATCGTAGAATTGCGATCATATACAGATGAATCACGAAATACATTAGTTGCACGCGATACAGAGGAACTTTCTATATCTTGTTGAAATGAGGATGATGCAACAGAGGAGCCCTGATAGTCACTCACTGATGGTATGGAGGATGCTCGTAGATCATCTTGAAGTTTCTGAAGCTCAACTGAGGGCATATCGACACTATTCATGCCATTGCTGTTCTCATTTACTGTCATTCCAATTATTGGAGGTTGTTGAGTTGTTTCCATTGGTGGTGGAACGGGTAACTCAAAACAAGGGACTAAGACTTGTGCGAGTAAATAAATCACAGGAGAGATAACAGTATAGACAAACAATGTCGTTGCGATTGCTAAGAATGTATCAGCACCACCTGATGCATAATTATCACAATTTTGATTACTAGGACTACGACCATTCTCACTAAAGAAATATCCTACTGAGACAAAGCTAAGTAACAATTGCATGATCTTCAATGGTTGTGGAATAAAGTTGAAAATAATAGCGATTAAAACAGTAACTACGCTTGAGATTGTATTGCGACTGACATAGTATTGATTGAATATCGTACTTGCTGCCTTCAATGATACTTGGGTAAGTGATACATCCCAATACACTTGAGCATTTGAACGAATTAGAATCACCACAACACCGACAATAATCAAATTCATAAGTAAATACAATGGCGATTGCGCGCCAGAACATGACACATCAACAGCGGAAAAGTTTATATTGATAGACGCAATCGCATCGGCAATAAATACAATAGGATATAAGAGCACAGCAAGAGATTTCAATCCCAATCCGGCAGCAACAGAGTCAATCAAATAATTTGCTTCACGTTTGAATTGTCT
>JACCEA012396022.1_pt1 | contig 11849 bp, 10 predicted proteins | sample 7449851 | NCBI WGS metagenome assembly JACCEA01 (sample SAMN15323453, study PRJNA562643) | freshwater metagenome | isolation source: river surface water | place: USA:Blue River Watershed | collected 2017-08-18 | reverse complement strand
TTATCGCGCAACGATCCGCCGCCAGCAATACCGGTAAAGTTAATACCTGCATAACCACCGACAACACTGGAGATGTTGAGAGAACCATAGGTTCCTGGTTTGCTGATGCCAAGATTAGTGAATTGTGCTTGTAGCTTGCCGATACCGGTGAGTACACTGTCGAGACTTGAAACAGCCGATATATCGACTGTAGATAACCCATTCAGAGTTACAATTCTAACTGCGCTAGCCAAGTCTTGCCATGACTTATCACCGCGATAATATTTATCAGTCGTGCTGGTAGCGAGCGCCGGTTCTTTAAAGCTAAGGCTCGAAGCATTCCAATCGACCTGCTTCTGTAGTTTGCCAATAGCGGCGAGCAACGTATCTGTTGCCAGCACCGTCGAATTAACAGATACGTTTAAACCAGTTAATACTGCACCACGTACATCGGTAGCGAAATCTCTCCAGGATTTATCGCCGCGGAAATATTGGTCAGTCGTTCCTGATATAAAGCTATTTTCCTTACCTGTTACAGTGCTAGCTAAATCAGTAATCTGCTTTTGCAACTTGCCAAGAGCAGACAATACAGTATCTGTGGCAGCAATAGCCACATTTGTTACCAGTGAAAGACCGGTAAGAATTGTAGCCCGAACACGATTCTCAGTGAAATAAAGGCGGGTAGCTCCTTCGGTAACTTCATCAGTGGAACCAGGCGAAGTCGGAATACGAGTAAAGACACTACCCGACCAGCGATATTGCTCTGTAGCATTATTGCGGGTCTCGTCTGCCAGAACTAAATAAATCTTGCCAGAATCTCCAGTAGCTGGTAATGCTGACTTAGTAGCGTATTCAATAACATCATCCACATAGCTGGGAAGTTGTGCGGAAGGTACTTTGGAATCAGAACCAAGGGTAGCTACGCCATTGGCAGCCCCCTTTTCAGTATTGTTAATTTTGCCGCCAAGAGCAGTAGACATAGCCGTCGAAACTGGCTTATCGGCATCGCTAGTGTTATCTACGTTGCTAAGACCAACAGCAGATTTATTCATAGTCTGCCAAGTCTTGTCTCCGCGCATGTATTGAGAAGTAGTGCCTGGTGCTATGGCGGGTTCTTTAATAGACAAATCTAAAGCATGGGTAGCACTCGATACTAGTGATTTGTCTTTGATTGCAGGAAAAGTCATGTTAAATTAACCTATTGTAAATGCCGTATTTTAATAGCAGCAGTCCGGCGAATATCTAACCATAAATAGAAAATATCATCTAAACGCATTCTTCGCTGAAGCCATTCATAAAAAGACGATATAAACCTACACACGATCAACATTTCGACATAAAAGCCAGGAGGGTTTCCTCTCCTGGCTTTTATGCTGTTATTACAGTGCCGTAACAGAACCATTGATCTCTAAGCGGTATTGTGCACCATCAACCGTGCTGGTAATGATTCGAGGCGAGCCAAAGAAATCTTGCATTTTCAGACCGGTGATTGCTTGAATCGATCCGTTCTTATAAGCATAAACCGTATTGGTTGAACCATCGATAATAACAGTACCGGGAGTAGCAGCGGATGCAGAAACGGCTGCTGTAGTCAGAGCTGTAGTTTTATAAATACGTGCAGACAATGATGTTACAGTTTGCAATCTGTTGAAAGTGAAGTCTCTCAAAAAAGAAGCATTGTTTGCTTTAGATATTTTCTGCTTTTTTAAGCTGACTGGTAGATAGTCGCTAATAGCGTTATACATTTTTAACAACATACCATTCATGCCAGTGATGCCGTACATAGAGCGGTCATCCTTTACCAACTCATTCAATGCAATGCTTTTATTGAGTTTTGTTGGTTCTACTCTGTTTGCAGTCAAAGACTTTGAATAGCTAAAAGGAATGCTTATCGCTATTTGCAACGTATCGGAATTACGGACCGGAGTATTGGCAGCACTACCAGCATACCAGTAAATGTTTGAAATTCCACCGCTGTAATATACTTCACCAATTCGTTTCCCTTGCAGTAGAATTTCTCCCCACACTGTTCCTAAAGTAGAGCCATCAATATTCGGTAAAATACTTGCCTTCCCTGCAAGGTCAGTCCAACAAACACCAGCATTTATTTCTTCAATGCTGGTATTGCGGTTGATTGACTTCATGAAGACAAATTCTTGTCCTTGGATGTTATACACGATCCGAGAAGTGATTACCGAACCATCGGATAGCGTAGCAAGAATATTGATGGTATTTAAGCCAGTTGTGTCTGCAATAACTGGACTTACGCTACCGGGAGCAACAATTGTGGAAGGCGATACAAATACTCTGGATTCTGAACCTCCAGCAGGCATATTTTCGGCATCTGTAAGACCGTTGTACAATGGATGATCGCCATATGTACTGCGGAGAAAACCTACGTTAACTGGAGTGCGATTATAGTCACCAGAGAAATAAGAACCGAACTTAATAAGAAGCTGGTTAGCTGTTGAGAAAAAACCAGTTAGGTTGGCAGTGGCTGCGTCAATATTTTCTAAAATTGGTCCGTGATCGGAAATGACGATAAGACCATTACCATTTTCTCGGTATGTGACTAGGTCATTTATACACTGAGGAGTAATGTAAGATGTGCCGGACGAATAAATCGACGACATCAAAATTACACAAGCGTATTGTTCGAGTTCAGAAAGCCTAGCATCTAGCTGAGTACCATAGTCGTAGCGATCCTTGATTGTCAGAGGATAACCCATCATGGCGCAGAGACCGGTAAAGCTAGTGTAAAAACCACCTTGCGTCGTTGAAATAGATTTAACAGCATAGTGGGGTGCGTCGGTGGTTGCATCACCAAGCAACAAAATCTTTTTATTGCCTGCCTCTACTTTACTTTGATTCTGTACAAAATTAATAGCGTTATACAAATACTTAAATTGCGAATTTAATTCAGCAAATGTGGTAGCACCATTCCAGTAGTTGTTATAAAACTTAGGAAAACCACCATCGTACACAACACGCCCTCGACCATCCTCTGTTACTGCTAGAAAAGGATTAGCCGGAGTTAGCGTGTCGTACGCAATGTATTTTGAAATACTAGGCGGTGCAGCATTTTTAGTGATGGCGACACCACTGATGTCGGCACTAAATGTGAAAGTAATTGTCTGTGGGTCCATATAAGACCCAGGCGCAATGTTTGGTGTAATAGTTGCCATGATCGAGATTTGTTTAGTATTCATCGCTGATTTTTATTATCAGCGATGAATACTTTAAAGAGTTTTACGATGAAGAATGATGCGAATCATGAAAGATAAAGTATCGGTATGCTGGTTAACAATGCGGATCTTTCCATCTTCCTTAAATCCAAATCCTGCAACTGCACCAGCATCGACATAGTAGCCATTTGTACCAGAACCAACATCGGTATCTAATACAAACACCTGCACTTCGGTTTTGGTCAAATCACATTTAGCTGCTTCAGAGGCGCCAAGTGCTGTAACAATATCGTAATCCCAGATCTGACCGCTGGTGAGATTCTGTTTCGAATTGATTTGTGAAGTAGCAGCTTCGAGAATCTTCTTAGGACCATCACTTTCCATAAAGTAAAGCTTGCCTGTAACCTTGTTGTGCAGTATACGACCGACACCAACTTCTTTATAAAGAGATTTAGTAGCATCAACAACCCAAGCAGTACCATTGTAGATATACGCAGTATTAGTGCGAAGATCATAAATTACGTTAGCTGTTTCGCTAAACAACAACACTTTGTAACTAGCAGCAGCTTGCGAAAAAGCAGAAAAGCCGTATGCGGTCGGTCCCCTAAAAATAGACAGAACAGCATCGCTTTGGAGATCGACAGTAAGTTTGGTATTATTGTCAATGGTTGCAGTAACATCAGAGAATTGAGAAGTCCATGCCTCGATAATGTCACCGTCGCGTTTGATTCTCACTTTTGTGCCGTATGGATAAAGATTCCAGCCACTCGAACCTTCTGTTCCTGCTAGGCTACTACCGTCGGCAATGACTTTTTCATCACTCTGATTGTAGTTGTAAACAATTAGCCAACCAGCAGCTGTGCCGGCAAGAACGTGGCCTTCCGCGGATTTAGTGCGAATAGCTGAAAGAGAGTGCTGACGACCATTGGTATCGACGGCAAATGCAATAACCAATCCGATCATGTCGTTATCGCTGTCGGTAGACGTCAATATTACTTCATGAACGTACTTATCATATTTTTTCTGGCTGATGAAACCAACATAGCTGGAGGAGTTGATTCCACACTTAATGGTATCTGTTGCGGAATCATAACTCCACGTATTCAGCTCAGAAGCAATCGCTGGTTGATTAGCGCTAGTGGTATGAGAGAAACGAGTCCATTCATTAAACACCGTAGCCATTGTGGTAATACGGGATTTCGAATCGTTCAATTCAGCATCTGTTTCAATAAATTCACCGGTTTTCAATATCTGACTCATCTCCGCCGATCGGCTATTATCGTCTTTAATGAAAGGCACCGTGCCTTTAGCGCCGACTGGAAATGATTTCGAAACTTCCCTTTCAATACGCTGATTGACTGTATTGTCTTGCACCAGCGTTTTATCTTTAACAGACGGGGTAACCATTTTTTATTTCAATCCAATTTTAAATTATGTTTTACTAAAGAGGCCTTTACCACAAAGACCAATCTTCAACCATTAATGACGCAGACTAAACTCATAGTAAAATCGGTAAAAATAAACAGCGGCATAATGACGACATAAAGGGAGAGGAAGCTCTCTCCCTTTTTTGATGGTGCGAATTAATTCACACGAGATGTGAAGAATTGATCTTGCTGCTGGCAACGTCCAGCGCTTGAAAATAATACATTCTCAACGATTCTTGCTGCTGGCTCGATGTGCGCTTGCCAATAGTCGGTAGGGCTCGACAATTGAGGCCTAAAGAAATTTCCGTCAAGAACTGAAAGATAGGGGAGATTACGCAGGGTGGCTTCTTCTGGCGATAGAAGCAGTACAACTCTATCTATGCCGCCAACTACAAGGTATGTGCTCTTGTGATCACACTTGCCGATGTAACCAATGCGGCTGTTACAGTGATAGATAGTCGGATGATCACGATAGTGCTTAACAAACGCTTGATCGCATGTGTGACATTGAGTAAAGAAATCTCTATCAATAATTTCTTCACACCACTGCAAGCGATTAAGGAGATTGTTGTAAAGTGTGTTATAGGTAATGAAGCTCATTCTTTCTTGCAGGGAGCCACAATTTTTAATTTGTTCACACATCTAGACGTTCTCGCTTCTCTAAAGGCTTGGTTATTGCATCCTAGAAACTCTTCCTTACGAAAGAGGGCTTAAACATAGTCAATTGACATTGACACATACCGGCATTTAAGCTTTTATTACTGACCAAAGACCTTTAGATCAGCATTAGCCCATTTTCAAACTCTTCCAGACTTTTCCGTAAGATAAAGCTGGTAGTAAAAAAATAACTATTTCGAGAATCATGACGAAAAAGAGGCAAAACTACATAACTAAGACAGAGTTCAATAAAGCGCTTCTAAGCCTCTATTGAACCTCTATCCTAGCCTTTCCTTTGTCGTATCTAAACAAACCAATTACGGCGCTTCGTAGCCTGTTTATGAGCCATCCTAGCACGTTTTTCAGCATGGAATTTGGTCAGAGTTTTACGACGTTGCTGTATTCCAGCTTCGTTGTACTTGGCCTGATCCCTTAATGCTTTTTTGTACTGTGCCGTACGTCTGTGATCGCTATAATAAGCCATGTCGGTGAATGTGAGGCCGCTAATCGGCTGTTCACATGCCACAACAACTTTCACAGCTAAGTCATTCAGTGCGCTTGCAATAGCCCTACCCAGGCTGTGCGTACCAGCACCGACTACCAAAACACGAGTCATTGTTCTACCTTGTTAGAAGACTGAATAGGGAGGGTACATGTACCCTCCGAGTTAACTAGCAAATTACCCCGTATGGCATGGGTAGGTGTCTCTATAACCGAAGCTATAGAGACGTGTCTCGAAGCAGTAGTGAGCTGCTCCAATACAAAGTGAAAGGAAGGTAAAAAAGATGCTTCCTACTCAATTACGAGGTCGGCCATTTGGGTGAGGTTTTCAGTACTACCAAAGCGAGATTGAATCTGTGGATTCTTGCTCAGTGCAGCCACTTCTTCAGTAACTTGATTGGTGTGGATGAGGACTTTATCTCCTCGCTCGGCAAAACGCTTAGCGTATGCCAGGTGCTCAGGTAAGTGAGCTCTAAATATAACAATTTTGCTCATGATGGTGATGGATTGGATGGATTAAATGGAATGTTACATACCAATAGTAGGATTGCGGCATAAAAGAAAGAGAGGGAGTTAGCCAAAACTTCTGACTAACTCCTTACCCTTACATTACCTGACCAAAACGCGATCTTCAAATCCCAGATCATTAATGAACTTCTTCAGTTCACTCGGAGCGAAGGGATTCTCAGAAATTGCTAGACCGGCATCACGAAACAGGTCTTGAGCCATCTCAGAACAGATTTCAGCGCCATCGTCGTCCTTAGCAGTAATGCCGAACAACACGCGCATTCCGATTCCAATATAGTCAAGGAATCCATACGGAACACTCCCTACTTTTTCAAGCAAAGGTTTCTCGATCAGACTGAAGTCAACAGGACACTTAGTCACATCGAAATGCAGGTCGGAATAGAACGAAAGAGGAACTAAACGCCGCCCGGCCGGCTGGGCCTCACAGATGAAGAGGCGCGGAGCGCTATTCACACTACTGAGCCAAACAGCTATTCCTGTATGGTAGTATGAAGAATTCGTAACCGCCTTCGTAAGCTGACGGAAAAGCGCTTTTCCGTTTTTGTGACCAGTTATGAAAGAAAGTACATCGCCATTTTGAATGTTTCCCCTGGCTTCTTCATAACTCATTACTGGTGCTTGCTGCATCATCCTCTCCGACTAGTAGGTACTTCTGTAATTTGTACAGGAGCACTTAAGATTTCATTTGCTCGCCCAACTCCAAGGAGTCCGGCTGTTTCCAAATCATTCACACCAGCCTGCGTATCTGCTCGGTCTAAGTCAACGTATGCTGCTACGTTAACATTCCTTACGTAGACACGAAGTTTAGCTGCCACTTGCCTGTTCTGCATTGGGGCAGTCTGATCATCCAGAGAAGCCAATTCAATGGCAACCTGTTCTGCTTGCGTGAAACGATTAAAGAATGCTAATGGAGTGATTTTCCGACCGAGGCCAGTGGCCATCAATTCCAAATAACTCGGATTTGATGTTTGTCCTTCTTCGACATAGCCTTCGGGTATCGCATCGGCGATAGGAATCAAGATGATCGGCTGACCTTCTTTTGTGCAAATTCTCCACATGAAGTCATGCTCCTTTTAAGTATTGGTTTCTAGATACAGTCTGTTAATTGACAAGAGCTTAGGCGTCGAACCAGAAGTAGATTGAACCTGCGCCTGAATGTTCATAAACGCAGCAGCATCTGGCAGAGTTGCATTCAGCAATACGTTGTCCATGTAAACTTCACCAGTAAGCGTATCTACAATCCGCACATAGGCTTTGTCATCATTAGGCCTGCAGTAGAGAATCAAATCAAGGATCTGATCAACAGCCGGAGTAATACCGGTGTTTATCTTAGTTGCAGTCGTTCCATCAGAGCAAAGAATCTGTAGCGTGCTATCGATGCTATCTTTAATCAGTGCTATTGAATTCACTATCGAGGACGGTTCTACGCTCAATGAACCATTAAGCGAGGACAAACCAACAATCAAGCGCTCATTAGGAGCGTAGGCTTCGAGCGCAAAGCGAGCAAAGAAGAAGAAACCTCCAAGATCAGCTTTATCTCCACGCCAAGCAACCGGCGTGAGCGTCTGAACACCAGAAGACCCAGAGCCATTAATGCCGGTGCTAAATGCGCTACGCTTCATTTGCGTTACGGCATTGGTGCTCGCCAATGCCGGTGTCGAGCTACCTGCGCCACCACCGACGTTCTGGTTAGAGAATGTTGCACCAAAAGCAATAGCGACAGTAGAGCCACTACCAGACAACCACATAACCACGTTGTTGCCAAACAAAGCAGGCTGGACTGCTGACTCTAGTCCATTATTCTCTACCCAGTGTGGCAATAGACGCCCGCCGCGACTCTGTGCGTAGAACGCCAGGTGATTGAGATCTGGTGCAGCCGGTTCTTTGGTAGCAATCAGATCAAGATACTGAGTCGGTTGCTTAGTCTTTTTGTACGTATTGTCGATAGGCTCGGCAAAGAAGATGCTAGCCTTACCTGGCGTCAAATAACCATTGTCGCAGCGGAACGTTACCTTATAAATAGGCACACATTCCTTAATCGGCATATTGGTTAAATCCATGCCAGATAGCGTTTCTGCTAATGCGTGATCAAGAGTTGCATGTGCTGTCTGACCCATGATCGCAAAAGCATGCGGTGCGTTTAGCTTTGTGGCACCGTAAACCCAATAATTTACGTATTGCCCGTGTTCAAGATCTGATGGAACACCGTCATTGTCATACTGGATGTTTGTGCCATATGCGTAAGGAACTACCGAAGTACGACTAAACGTCCAAGACGCTGGCCCAATCGCATCGCGATTAAATAACACATACGGACCAGCAGCAGCAATGGCTGCTGTAGAAACAGTAATGTCTTCATCGGCTACAGATCCGGCCGAAAGAGCCCATTGAACTTTTGATACATCGCTACCATCTTCCAGGGTGTATCCGCTCATCAACAAACCACTCACCAACTTAGTGCCTTGAGTATTGTGCAGGTATTTGTGGATAGCGATATTACGCTGGTGACCGTGTCTTTCTTCCCAAGCTACTCCATCAGTCCCAGTCCAGAAAACGTAACATACTGGAATGTTATTGTCCAGATTCCATGCAGACTCACGCACCTTCAAAATACCACTAGCGTCTTCAAATAGGAAGTAGTACGCTTTCTTTCCGACAGAGTGTTGTAGCACAATGGTTTCTGGTCCAACTACTTTACGACCTTTGTACCAGTAAACAACTCCGCCTGGCTGGCTAAGCGTCAATTCGCGAGTAACCGGATCATAGGTCATCGCGCTGTCAGTACGGTTTGGAAAGCCATGACCGAGGTGGGCAATGCCTTCCACCCATTGTTCAGAATCAGCATCAAAGACAAGAATATCGGCATCTGCACGTGCAGCATCGATATTGAAAGTCGGTCGATCACCAACACTCTTCGGATATGCGAGATGCTCATCAGCAGCTTTATGCGCATCCATCGTGTTGGTCAGTTCAGTAGAACGCGCTTGAGATTCGGCAGCGATAGCAGCACCAACTGCTTGTGCCAATTCTGCATCCGTTGCCATCTCAGAAGCAGCTTGTCGTTCATTTAGTTTTGTTTGTGCCATGTTTGCTCCTTAACTACCGAGTTAAATATTTATTATTCTTCTAGGTTAAAAAATAATAAATATTTAACTAAGAAAGAAAAAGAGTGAGTGTCAAAAGACACTCACTCTTTTATACTATCGCTTATTACGGCTTAAGCGTAGGAGTTACCTCAGCAGCGATACGCATACCACCATTCACGGGATGCTTTACCAGTACCGATTTCTTTCCAGGATTGTAGCAACGGAAAGAATAAGCACCAGTGGCAGCATCTGACATAGTGCGACCGACGATGCGCATGGATTGGTTATCCACAAGAACGACTTCAGTAGAGATACCAGCTGCGTCTTTCTTTACATTGCCGTTCACCTCATATGCTTGAAGCGAGAAAATGAAGCCGTCATCCAGGTTCATGTCTCCGTTTTGCGAGACACGACCAAGAAGAGCTTTTTCGCGAATGTTCTGCATGCGCAGCGACCCGTCGCTCAAATTGAAGACTAGCAAGGTGCCATCCAGAACGTGGACGGTATCACCATCACTATCGGTCGTGCCATTCTCATAGCGCTCCACAAAATCAATAATGAAATCATCGTTAGCGACGAGATGACTAGTTCTAAGACTAGTTGCACTCACATCCGGAGAATACGTCTGGGTTGGCATCATGGTTTCTGTGATCGCCACAAAGTCAAGAGCGTATGACTTATAACCAATCGAACCACCCGGAAGGTTGTAATCTTGCTGAATGATAGTTCTATTGGTGGTGCCAAGAAAACCAGCCGCAGCGATTTCAGCGGAGGGTTGATAAGACTGAGCCAACACCTTGCGGGTAAATGACGAACCATTCCAAATATCAACAGAACCTGCTTCACGCCCGGTAATGACAACATCGCCATTCCCTAACACAACGACCGGCGAGTAAGTGGGGTTGATACCAGCATTCAGATTGTAGTAATCTTCATTACTAATAGTCCGAAGCAACTGTGCGCTTGCAACAGGTGAGTCAATAGGGTTAATGGAACGAATGTTAACGGCGTCAAGAGTAACTAAATACTCCTTCCACACCCACACAGGATCTTCATAAACCTGGATTGATACAGGGATGACGATCTTATCATTTTGCACGAAAAAGTTCGGCGCATCAAACCGCTTTACAACTTCATGGTTGTAGACCGTGTTTGCCCGTGGATCATAGTACCGAGTCTGTCCTTCCAGCTGGAAACTAATCTGGAGGTTGTAATACTGATGCGGAAATACGGCAAGCTCTTGGCCAAGACTACCAATTACCTTCCATTCACCATACGGGTTATTAACAGGGTCAGTAGTGCGAAGCACTGCGCCGCCACCGATCGGAAAATCATTGATGACGGTATATTCGCCGACGCCACCACTACTATTCAGATATGGTACACCAACACCGATTTGTGCCGGAATAAGATCGTTAGCAGCGTCAGCAAGCTGACCATCGTGCAGGTATTTCGCCTGACGACCACCATCAGTATCAAAACTGATATACGTGGTGCCATCGGGATCTTGGCGCAGATCTTCAACTTGTTCTGTGTGATTAAATTCAGTGCAGCTAATCGCCCAGTCAGTCAAGTCAACATAGGTGAGTAGTGTTGAATTATCGCAGAGCATAGCCAGGACGTCGCGATTAGCCATTTGCAGCCTCCTTCACACTAACAAACATTTTTGCATTTACTTGGTGTTTCATGACGACGCCGTTCTCATCAGTAACAGAAACACCAATGTAAGACATGGATGAGAACTCAACGATACCGGTGCGAACGACACCAGTTATGTCGGTAAATTCAACAGTTTTACCCACTGCAGGGGGTTCTTTAAAAAGCTCTTTCATACCTCACCTCACTAAAAGGAGGCGATACGGCTAATACCGTATCGCCTACTATTAAGGAACTAAAACAGGGGTTAGCTCTGCCGCAATACGAAGCCCCTTACTTACAGGGTGCTGCGCAAGAATGGACTTCTTACCAGGTGTCCAGCAACGGAAGCTATAAGCCCCAGTAACAGGATCTGCCTTAACTCGCCCAACAATGCGCATGGATTCATTTTCCATCACAAACAGTTGAGTTTCGACTTTGGCGCCATCGAGCTCGACAGTGCCGCTAATCTGATATGCCGGCATTTGCGTCACAACTATATCCATGACGTCTAGCTCGGCAAGCGGACAAGGAGCATTTACTGTCACTTTATCAGCAAAATTATGCGATGTAGTAACACCTGTCAACAAATCAACAACCGTGAAAATGTGAGTCACGATCGGATTAGTTTCGCCGAATGGAGTAAGCGCATATGTGTAAATGACCAATGAATCGCCGTCTCTCTCATCATCACCCCAGATCTCCCCTTCGCTTGCAGGAAGTTGCGTTCCATTAAGCGGCGGGATAACCAGCGTAGAGGTATCGAGATTATTGGTCACCTTCCGGACGGTCAGACCGGTGTCGCGCAGATCTGAATGGCTGGCCCATTCCCAGCTGTACATCCTATCATT
>JACCEA011565519.1_pt1 | contig 11849 bp, 11 predicted proteins | sample 7449851 | NCBI WGS metagenome assembly JACCEA01 (sample SAMN15323453, study PRJNA562643) | freshwater metagenome | isolation source: river surface water | place: USA:Blue River Watershed | collected 2017-08-18 | reverse complement strand
GTGATTGAAGCCTATCTGGGCACCGGGGGACACTGAGATGGCCGACACACTGCTCAAGGTCAGGGGTCTGAAAGTGGCCTACGGCGGCATCCAGGCTGTCAAGGGCGTGGACATGGAAGTGCGCGAGGGCGAGCTGGTCTCGCTGATCGGCTCCAACGGCGCCGGCAAGACGACGACGCTCAAGGCGGTCACGGGCTTGCAGCCCATTGCCGAGGGCGATGTGCTGTTCAAGGGGCGCTCCATCAAGGGGCAAGGCGCCTGGAACCTGGCCAAGCAGGGCCTGGTGATGATCCCGGAGGGGCGCGGGACGTTCACCCGCATGACCATCACCGAAAACCTGCAGATGGGGGCCTACATCCGCAAGGACACCGAGGCCATCGCCCAGGACATGGAGATGGTGTTCGGCCTGTTCCCCCGCCTGCGCGAACGCAAGGACCAACTGGCGGGCACGATGAGCGGTGGCGAGCAGCAGATGCTGGCCATGGGCCGCGCGCTGATGGCCCGCCCGGAGGTGCTCTTGCTGGACGAGCCCTCGATGGGCCTGTCGCCCATCATGGTGGACAAGATCTTCGAGGTGGTGCACGACATCCACAGCAAGGGCGTCACGATCCTGCTGGTGGAGCAAAACGCCAGCCGTGCCCTGGCCCTGGCCAACCGCGGCTACGTGATGGAGTCGGGGGCGGTGACCATGACCGGGCGCGGCAGCGATCTGCTGGCCGACCCCAAAGTGCGCGCCGCCTACTTGGGCGAGTGAGTCCCGCGCTCCTTCAAAGAGCCCGGCCCTTGGCCGGGCTTTTTCATTGGGGCTGCAGCACCAGCGTGTGCGCGGGCGGCTCGGTCGGCCACATGGGCACGGCGCGCCCCTCGCGCCACAGCGGCAGCAGGTCGCGGTACGTGGCACGCCAGGGCAGGCCCGACTGGCCCGTGGACTGCACCATGCGGGAGTGGGCCGGCGTGCCCACGTCCATCAGCGTGCGCAAGCTCGGCCCGTGGTCATCGGTGTACAGGGCGCCGGCCCAGTCGGGCCGAAGGTTCACGCGGGAGACGTTGACCGTGTAGGTGTCGCCGCCCACGGGCGTTTGCAGTTCGAACAAGGGGCGCAAGGCGGCCACGCGCGAGAAGGGTCGGTGTTCGCCCTTAGCCACGTGCGCCTCGCCCCAGCGCCAACGCCCGACATCGGGGCCGAAGCGCGCTTGCAACTCGTCCAGGGCGCGCGTCAGGGCCGCGTTGGCCTGGTCGGCGCAGCTCTCGGGCTGGGGCGTTCGGCGGTCGTCGCACCAAGCGGCATCGTTGGCCGCCAAGCGCTCGTGCAGGGCGTCGCGGAAGGAACGCGTGGCGAAGGCGCGTTCGAACAGGGCCTCGCCCAGGTCGTCCTGGAACACCCCGACCGTGAGTTGGCGGACCCAGGCCCAAAAAATCAGGGGGGCGGCTTGCTCGGCCTGCATGCTGCCGTCGAATTCTTTCAGGGTGGCTTGCGCGGCGGCGGCCAGGGGATGCGGGCTGCGGGCGGCCCGGAGCCAGGGCAGCAGGGGGACGGCACCGAGGCTTTGCACGTCGGCCTGCATGGCCGCGAAGCTGTCCAGGCTGTGCTTGGGCGTGGCCTGCAGCAGTTGCTCGATCCGCTGCTGCCGGTAGGGCAGGGCCCATTCGTGCGTCAGGTGGTGCGGGTAGTCGTCCGACACGGTGCGCTGGTTGGCGGTGGCGATCCAGCCGCGGGCGGGGTCCCGCTCTTGCGGCATGGCGTCCAAGGGCAGGTAGCCCTGCCAGTCGTAGCGCTCGTCCCAGCCCGGCGCGGGCGCCAGGCCGTGCAGGTCGTTGGCGCTGCTGCGCACCGGCACCAACGCCGACGCGATGAAGCCGGTGCGCCCGGTCCGGTCGGCCACCAGCATGTTTTGCATGGGGGCGGCAAAGCGACGCGCGCCGGCAAAGAACGCGTCCACGCTTTGCGCTTGGTTCAGGGCGATTCCGGCGGCAATGGGGTCGTTCTGCGGGTCGAGGGTGGCCCAGCGCAAGGCCAGGGCGTAGTGCTTGCCGCTGGGGGCCAGCAGGTCGGCGCCAGGACCCGCGTCGGAAATGAAGGGGCCGTGGCGCCCCACGCGCACGCGCAAGACCTCGTCGGGGCCGCCCTTGACGCGGATGCGCTCCTCCAGCACCTGCGCCGGCATCCAGCCCGTGGGCGTGCGGACTTCGGTGCGCCCGCCGGCCTCGCGCCACTCTTCCAGGTACAGGTCTTGGGTGTCGGGCCCGGTGTTGGTGAAGGCCCAGGCGATGTGTTGGTTTTGCCCGAGCACGACGAAGGGCAGGCCGGGGAGGGTGCCCCCCGCCACCTTCATGCCGGGCACCTCCAGCCGCGCCAGGTACCACAGGGCCGGGCTTTGCAGCTTGAGGTGGGGGTCGTTGGCGACCAGGGGCATGCCGGTGACGCTGCGGCTGCCCGCGACCAGCCAGTTGTTCGAGCCCGACCCTTCCACGCCAGAGCGCGGTGCGTGGCCTTGCAGCGCAGCGGCCAGTTTCTCCGTGGCCTGCGGGGCCAGGCCCAGTTCCCGGTACAACGCGGGGTAGTCGGCGGTCTCGGGCAGTCGGTCGCCGGGGTAGGCGGGCATCAAGGTGTTGATCCGGGCCAGGGTGCTGCGCCCTGGCGTGCCCGGGCGGCTGTCGTCGGGCAGTTGCAGGGCCAGGCGCAGCCGCAAGAGCTCCTGGTTCCAATTGCCGCTCAGGTCCCAGCTCATCATGACGGCCCAGGCCAGGCTGTCCACCGGGGTCCAGTCTTGGAGGGGCAGGCCCAGGATGATCATCTCGGGCGGGCGGGCTTGCGCCGCGCGTCCGGCGTTCACACCCTGGCTGTAAGCCTTCAGCAGGGCCACCGACTGTCGGGAGGCCTCGTCGGTTTGCGATTGCAGCCAAGCCCAGCGGGCTTCGGCCGATCGACGCACGCCGAGCGCGCGCAGGAAGCGGTCGGTTTCGAGGGCATTCGGCCCGAAGGCCTCGGCCAACTCGCCCCGCCCGATGCGGCGCTGCGACTCCAGTTGCCAAGCACGGTCTTGACCGTGGACGAAACCCAGGCCGTAGGCCATGTCGGTCAGGCTGGCGGCAGTGACGGTGGGCACGCCATGCCCGTCACGGGCCAGGGTCACGGGGGCCGCCAGACCCGGCACGGTGCGCGCGCCCGACTCTTGGGGTTGCGCGCGCAGCAGGTACACGGCCATGGCCGCCAGGACGAGGCCGAGCAGGGCCAGCAAGAGCCAGCCCAGCCGGCGAATCCAAGTTTTGATCATGGGCGGCAGCCTAGGGCCAGGCGGCGGCGCCGCCCATGCGGATCGGCCCCAGCACGGGGCCGATCGGGGCTCAGGCGCGCACGAGCAGGCTTTGGGCCCAGGCGTCGGCTTCGGCGGCCGGGGTGCGCCCGCTGACCTTGATGCGGGCCAGCAACTCGGTCACCCGCTCGGCGATGCGGCTCACCTCGGCCATCACGGCCTGCTCTTCGCCCTCGCCGCGGTACTCGCGGGCGACGGAAATGATGCCGCCGGCGTTCACCAAGTAGTCGGGCAGGTAGGCAATGCCGCGATCGGCCAGCAGGTTGCCGTCGGACGGCAGGGCCAGCTGGTTGTTGGCCGCGCCGCAGACCAGCTTGGCCTGCAGCGTGGGGATGGTCGTGGCGTTGAGACTCGCGCCCAGGGCGCAAGGTGCGAGGACGTCCACCGGAGCGGCCAGGATCTGGTCCACCCCCACCACCGTGGCGCCGAACTGCGCTTGGGCCTTGGCCGTCTTGCCGGGGTCGATGTCGGCCACCGTCAGCTTGGCGCCGGCCTGGTGCAGGAACTCGGCCAAATGCCAACCCACAGCGCCCAGGCCTTGGATGGCCACCGTCAGGCCCTGCAGGTCGCTGCGGCCCAACACGGCCTTGGCGCCCGCCTGAACCGACACGAACACGCCCCAGGCCGTCTTGGGGCTGGGGTCGCCGCCAAAGGCGCCCTCGCGGGGGATGCCGCTGACGTACTTCGTGTGACGCTGCACCACGCGCATGTCGGCCGTGGTGGTGCCCACGTCCTCGGCGGTGATGTAGGCGCCTTGCAGGCTGTCCACGGCGCGGGCGAAGGCAGCGAACAGCTGCTCGCGGTTGAACTCGCCCTTGGGCTTGACGATGACCGCCTTGCCACCGCCGAAGGGCAGGTTGGCCAGTGCGTTCTTGTAGCTCATGCCTTGCGACAGGCGCAGCGCGTCGTGGTGCGCGGCGAGGTCGTTCTCGTAGGCCCACACGCGGCAGCCGCCGAAGCCCGGGCCGCGGGCGGTGTTGTGGACGGCAATCAGGGTGCGCAGGCCGCTGGCCTCGTCGGCAGCGATGAGCACGCGTTCGTGCGGGGCTTGGTGGGGCAGGCCAAAGAAGGAGGGCATGGGTAACGCCTTGGTAGGTTGCGGGTGGCAGGGAACGGGCAGCGTGCCTGGCTTGTGGCCGGGCCGCCGCGGCGCGCATTGTCAGGGGCCTTGGAAGCCGCCCGCGCGCAAGGTCAGCACCAGGGTGTCCCGGTGGCCCACCGGCGCCCCGTCGGGCTGGATGGGCGTGGCTTCGTGGATCATCCGGGCGTCGTCCAGCAGCAGCAGGCTGCCGGGCTCGGTCAAGGTGAAGCGCAGGCCGTGCGGCCCCTGGGCCTCAAAGACCCGGGTTTCACCGCCTTTGACGTGCTGCCGACCGAGCAGCATCACGGCCACCAGGTCCACGCCGTCGCGGTGCGCCCCTTCCGGCGTGGGGCGGCCGATGCCGTCGGTGGTGTCGATGCGGAACGGGTGGGCCTCGAGGTACCAGGGCTGAGCGCCGCGCAACGCACTCGTCGCTTGCGCCAGGCGGCGCAAGAGGGCCGACCAAGCGGGCGCGGCGGCCATCGCCGGTTCGATGGGCTGGAACCAGCGCTCGATGCCGCCATGCAGGGCGTTGTAGTCCAAGCTCTGCCAGTGCGCGCGGTGCGGCACCTGGGTCAGGTGCTGGCCGTCGATTTCCCAGCAGCTGTGGCGGCGGCGGCGGTAGCGACCGCCATCCTTCAGGTGCTGGTCGGGCGGCAGGGCGTCCCAGAAGGGGTGCAGGGCCAGCAGGCTGGCCAGCGGCTGCCCCATCCACGTGGCCGTGTCGTGGGGGGCCAGCACGGCATAGCCGGTCTGCCGCAGGCTGTCGTCAACGCGATCGGCCGGGGTGAAGGGCGGCTGGAACATCAGGCGCCGTGCTTGTCGGCTTCGCTGGTGAAGGCGTCGGCGTAGAACTGCTCTTCCGGCAAACCGGCCTCGAGCACGAAGTCTCGGCGGGCGCTTTCGACCACGATCGGGGCCCCGCAGGCGTAGACCTGGTGCCCGCGCAGGTCGGTGTGGTCCTCCAGCACCGCGCGGTGCACGAAGCCCGTCCGCCCGGTCCAGCCGTCGTCGGCTTGGGCATCGCTCACCACCGGCACGTAGCTCAGCCAGGGCAGGCGCTCGGCCGCGGCCAGGGCCCAGTCGTGCAGGTACAGGTCCTGCGGTCGGCGACCGCCCCAGTACAGCCGGGCCGGACGGGTGTTGCCTTGGCGCTCCAACTGCTCGATCAACGCCTTGATCGGCGCGAAGCCCGTGCCACTGGCCAGCAACACCATGGGCTGCTCGCCCTCGCGCAGGAAGAAGCTGCCGAAGGGGCCCTCGGCCCGGAGGATGTCGCGCTCCTTCAGGTTCGTGAACGCGTGATCGGTGAACTTGCCGCCCGGCATGTGGCGGATGTGCAGTTCGGCCTCGGCCGAGTTGCCCGGCGCGTTGGCCATGCTGTAGCTGCGGCGCGAACCGTCGCGCAGGATGAACTCCAAGTACTGCCCAGCGTGGTACTGGAAGTTTTGCGTCGCCGGCAGTTGGAGCTTGAGCACCAGCACGTCGGGCGCGGGCTTGCTGAGGCTGCTGACGCGCACCGGCATCTTGACGACCGGATGGACGCCTTCGGCCGGCACGCTGCGGGCTTCGAGCGTGCAATCGGTTTGCGGGATGGCGCAGCAGGTCAACACGTAGCCCGCGGCCTCTTCCTCGGCGCTCAGGGCCTTGGCTTGGTGCGCGCCGTGGATGACGCGGCCTTCGAGCAGTTTGCTTTTGCAAGAGCCGCAGGCGCCGTCTTTGCAGCCATAGGGCAGGCCGATGCCTTGCTCGATCGCGGCGGCCAGCAAGGTGCCATCGCGTGCCACGGTGAAGCTGCGACCGGCCGGTTGAACGGTGATGGTGAGGGACATGGTGTCGAAGGGGAGAGGGCGGGGCTTCTAGACTGGCGCGCATTGTCCCAGGGAGATGGAATGCGCCTGTTGATCGTGGGGTGTGGCGACGTGGGGCAGCGGGTGCTGCGCCTGCTGCCGCGCGCGGTGTCGGTGGCGGTGCTGGCCCGCACGCCGGCCAAATTGCGCCATTTGGCGGTTCCCTTGATCCAAGGCGACCTCGACGACCCCCGCAGCCTGCGCCGACTGGCCGGTGGCTTTGACGCGGTGATGCACCTGGCGCCACCGCCCACCCAAGGCACGACCGACCCGCGCACCCGCGCCTTGGTGCAAGCCTTGTCCCGCTCGCACGCGCCCCGCCGCTTTGTGTACGTGTCGACGACCGGGGTGTACGGCGACTGGGCGGGCGCGCGCATCGACGAGACCGCGGCCCGTCGCGCCCAAACGCCCCGGGCGCAGCGGCGTGTGGACGCCGAAGACGTGCTGCGCGCCTGGGCGGTGCGCCAAGGCGTGGGATTGAGCCTGCTGCGCGCCCCCGGCATCTACGCCGCCGACCGAGAAGGGCACCCGCGGGAGCGACTGTTGGCCGGGCGGCCGGTGTTGCGGGCCGAGGACGACGTCTTCACCAACCACATCCACGCCGACGACCTGGCCCGCGCGTGCTGGCGGGCCCTGCTGGTGGCCAAGCCCCTGCGGGCCTTCAACGTCGTGGACAACAGCGAGCGCCGCATGGGCGATCACTTCGACCTCGCGGCCGACACCCTGGGCCTGCCTCGGCCGCCGCGGGTGTCGCGCGCGGAAGCGACCGCCTTGCTGAGCCCGATGCAGATGAGCTTCTTGAGCGAAAGCCGCCGCATCGGCAATGCGCGGGCCAAGCGGGAGTTGCGCTGGCAGCCGCGCTACCCGCTGCCGGAGTCAGGCTGGTAGCGCTTACTTGACCTTCAGCCAGTGCGTGAACTCGCCGCCGGCTTCGGATTGGGCCAGGAGGGTGTGCCCGGTTTGCTTGGCGAACGACTGGAAGTCGCGCATCGACCCCGGGTCCGTGGCCAGGATGCGCAGAACCTGACCGCTCTGCATGTCGGCCAAGGCCTTCTTGGTCTTCAGGATCGGCATCGGGCAGTTGAAGCCGCGAACGTCGATGTCTCGGTCGTGGGGGTGATCGCTCATCAAAGGTCCATCCAAAGCGGCTCGTGGCCGCGGGAGCGCACGAAGGTGGCCAGGGCTTGCCCCGTGCCTTGGGGCCAGCAGCGCACGGCCTGCGGGGCCAACAACTTGTACTCGGCCAACTCGGGGCTCAGCACGATCGGTCCCTGGGCGGGGACGTGGTAGGCCACGATCAGTTGGTTCATCTTCTGAAAATCCCACACGCCCAAGAGCGTTGGGGGCCCGGCCGGCTGGAGCGCGGTTTCCTCCGCCAGCTCGCGCAGGATGCCGGCTTCTGGCGTTTCACCGGCCTCCATGAAGCCGGTGATCAGGCCGAAGAAGCGGCCCGGCCACGCGGCGTTGCGCGCCAACAGCAGTTGGCCATCGCGGTCCACGCATTCCACGACCGCCGCGAGCACGGGCGTGGGGTTGTTCCAGTGCGTGAAACCGCAGGCCGGGCAGCGCAGGCGCTGCTTGTCGCCCCCGTCTTCGGCCTGGACGATCCAGGCCAGGGGCGTGGCGCACTCGGGGCAGAACTTCATGCCGGGAACACGCCCGTGGACAGGTAGCGGTCGCCGCGGTCGCACACGATGAACACGATGGTGGCGTCCTTCACGGTGCGCGCGATCGACAAGGCCACGCAGCAGGCCCCGGCCGCCGAGATGCCCGCAAACAGGCCTTCTTCGCGGGCCAAACGGCGGGCCATCTCTTCGGCGTCGGACTGGCTGACCAACACGATCTCGTCAACGCCACTGGGCTCGTAAATCTTGGGCAAGTAGGCCTCGGGCCATTTGCGGATGCCCGGGATGCGGCTGCCCTCGGACGGCTGCGCGCCGATCACGCGCACGCCTGGGTTTTGGCTCTTGAGGTAGCGCGACACCCCGGTGATGGAGCCCGTCGTGCCCATCGCGCTGACGAAGTGCGTGACGCGCCCCGCCGTGTCTTGCCAAATCTCAGGCCCGGTCGTTTCGAAGTGGATGCGGGGGTTGTCGGCGTTCGCGAACTGGTCGAGGACGCGGCCTTTGCCCTCGCGGGCCATTTGCTCGGCCAGGTCGCGGGCGTACTCCATGCCACCGCTGCGGGGCGTCAGGATCAGCTCGGCCCCGAAGGCCTTCATGGTCTGTGCGCGCTCGATCGACAGGTCTTCCGGCATCACCAGCACCATGCGGTAGCCGCGGATCGCCGCGGCCATGGCCAGCGCGATGCCGGTGTTGCCACTGGTCGCTTCGATCAAGGTGTCGCCGGGGCGGATGTCGCCGCGCTCCTCGGCCCGGCGGATCATGCTGATGGCCGGGCGGTCTTTGACGGAGCCTGCTGGGTTGTTGCCCTCGAGCTTGCCCAGCAGCACGTTCCCCCGGGCGGCCAGCTCGGGGCCGAGGATTCGGGAGAGTTGCACCAAGGGCGTTTTGCCGATGACGTCTTCGAGGGTGGGGTAGCGCGGCGCGTCGTTCATGCGCACGATTGTGCCGCCGGCTTCGAAAGCCGCTCAGAGCTGTGGCAGAATCGCGGGCTCCGAGCAAGGCAGTGTTGCCTTGCGACGCAGCGACACACCGCTGCGAGCAACCTGCCCAGGTGGCGAAATCGGTAGACGCAGGAGACTCAAAATCTCCCGCCGCAAGGTGTGCCGGTTCGAGTCCGGCCCTGGGCACCAAGCCTCTACGGCTTCGGGCGCGCTGCATGACAGCCCGCCTACACTCGCGCCGCAATCCATTGGCGCGACGCATGCATCCACTTCCCCCCATCACCAAAGCGCTGATCCTGGCCTGTGTCGGGTTCTTTTGCTTGGACTTCTTGCTGCCTGAGGTGAAGTACTGGCTGGCCCTGTGGCCGGTCCAGGCGGCGGCGTTCATGCCCTGGCAGGTGCTGACCTACGCGCTCATGCACGGGGATTTCGGCCACCTGTTCTTCAACATGCTGGGCCTGTACATGTTTGGGGCGCAGGTGGAGCAGTACCTGGGCCCTCGGCGCTACCTGACCTTGGTGGTCGTGAGCGTGCTGACGGCGGCGCTGGTGCAGTTGTTGGTCACCTTCGCGGCCGGGTCGTTCGCACCCACCGTGGGCATTTCCGGCGGCGTCTTCGGGCTCTTGCTCGTCATGGGCCTGGTGTTTGGCGAGCAGATGGTCATCCCCTTGATCCCGCCCATCCCCATGAAGATGAAGGTGCTGGTGGTGATCTACGGCGCGATGGAGCTGCTGTTGGGCGTCACCGGTCGCACCGGCATCGCCCATTTCGCCCACCTGGGCGGCATGCTCGGGGCCTTTGCGCTGATGCAGCTGTGGCGCCGCCCCAAGAAGCGGCCCCCGCTGCGCCGGGTGCACTAAAGCGTCAGGCCGCGCAGGTAGTCGCGAAAGCCCGGGCCGAGGGCCGGGTGCGCGAGGGCCAACTCCACGTTGGCTTCCAGGAAGCCTTCTTTGCTGCCGCAGTCGTACCGCCGTCCCTCGTAGCGGTAGGCGAACACCTTCTCGCGTCGCAGCAAGCCGGCGATGCCGTCGGTGAGTTGGATCTCACCGCCCACGCCACGGGGTTGGCTGGCGATCTCGCGCAACACGCCGGGCGTCAGGATGTAGCGACCGGCCACGCCCAAGCGGCTGGGCGCGTCCTCGGGTGCGGGCTTCTCAACGATGCGGCTCACGTCCACCAATCGCTCGTTGACGTCGGTGCCGGCCACGATGCCGTAGCGACGGGTGTGGGCGGCTGGCACCTCTTGGACGGCCAAGATGCTGGCCTGCCACTCGGCGAACTGCTCGGCCATTTGCTGCAGCACGGGCTTGTCGCCCACCATGAGGTCGTCGGCCAGCAGCACCGCGAAGGGGTCGTTGCCGATGAGGCGCTGCGCGCACAGCACGGCATGCCCCAGGCCCAGGGCCTGCGCCTGGCGCACGTAGATGCACTCCATGTCGTCCGGCTTCACCGAGCGAACGACCTCGAGCAGCTCCCGCTTGTTGGCCTGCTCGAGCGCCACTTCCAGCTCGAAGGTCATGTCGAAGTGGTCTTCGATCGGCCGCTTGTGCCGCCCCGTCACGAAGATCATTTCGCGCACGCCGGCCGCATAGGCCTCTTCCACCGCGTACTGGATCAAGGGCTTGTCGACCACGGGCAGCATTTCTTTGGGCTGCGCCTTGGTGGCGGGCAGGAAGCGGGTGCCCAGCCCCGCCACCGGGAACACGGCCTTGGTGACGAGGGCGTTGGCGCTCATGGGCTCATCCCAGGCGCGCCGCCATGGCGCGCTGTTGCGTGAGTTGCTGTTCGAAATCGGCGACGCGTTGGCGCTCTTGCGCCACGACCGCCGCCGGTGCGCGGGCCACGAAGCTCTCGTTGCCCAACTTGGCGTGCGCCTTGGCGATCTCGCCTTCCAAGCGGGCGATCTCTTTGGCGACGCGCGCGCGCTCGGCCTCCAGGTCGATTTGCACCTCCAGCGCCAGCTTGGCGCTGCCCAGCACCAGCACCGGCGCCATCTGCGTGGCGCCGGCAAAGGCGTCGGCGTCGAGCAGGCGGACCTCGCTGAGCTTGGCCAAGGCCTTGAGGACCGGGGCCGCCTCGGCGAGGAAGCCGTCGTCGCCCTGCACCAACAGGGGCACGCGCTCGGCCGGGCTGAGCTTCATCTCGCCGCGCAGGCTGCGGCACACGCCAACCGCCTCTTTCAGGCGGGCCACCCAGGCGTCGGCCGCCGGGTCGATGCGCTCCGGCTGGGCCACGGGGTAGGGCGCTTGGGTCAGGTAGGCCACCGTCTTGCGGCCGGCCACCGGTGCCACCGTTTGCCACAGGGCCTCGGTGATGAAGGGCGTGATCGGGTGCAGCAAGCGCAGCACGGTTTCCAGCACGCGGATCAGCGTGCGGCGCGTGCCCCGGGCGGCGGCCAGGTCACCCGCGGCCTTGGCCTCTTGCAGTTGGACCTTGGCGATCTCCAGGTACCAGTCGCAGTACTCGTCCCAGACGAAGCTGTAGACGGCGTTGGCGGCCAGGTCCAGCCGGTAATCGGCGAACCCTTGGGCCACGGCGGCTTCCACGCGCTGCAGCTCGCTGGCGATCCACCGGTCGGCCTGGCTGAAGCGGTTGTGCCCAGGCGGGCAGCTGCCTTCGACCAAGCCGCAGTCTTCGCCCTCGGTGTTCATCAGCACAAAGCGCGTGGCGTTCCACAGCTTGTTGCAGAAGTTGCGGTAGCCCTCGCAGCGCTTGCTGTCGAAGTTGACGCTGCGGCCCAGCGTGGCCATGGCAGCGAACGTGAAGCGCAGGGCGTCGGCGCCGTAGCCGGGGATGCCCTCGGGGAATTCCTTCTCGGTGGCGGTGCGGACCTTGGGCGCGGTCTCGGGCTTGCGCAGGCCTTGCGTGCGCTTGTCCAGCAGCGGGGCCAGGGCGATGCCGTCGATCAGGTCGACCGGGTCCAGCACGTTGCCTTCCGACTTGCTCATCTTTTTGCCCTGGGCGTCGAGCACCAGGCCGTGGATGTAGACGTGACGGAAGGGCACTTTGCCCGTGAAGTGTTTCGTCATCATGATCAT
>JACCEA011439286.1_pt1 | contig 11850 bp, 9 predicted proteins | sample 7449851 | NCBI WGS metagenome assembly JACCEA01 (sample SAMN15323453, study PRJNA562643) | freshwater metagenome | isolation source: river surface water | place: USA:Blue River Watershed | collected 2017-08-18 | reverse complement strand
GGCAGAATGAGTCTGGGCGGGCTTAGCCGCACCCATTTTTAACTGGGCATCGCCCGCAGGCGCTGTGCGTTCAATCCGCGCCAGCAGCGCCGTCACGTCATTGCGCATCGGCGCCATAAAGCTTTCGGGATAAACACCCATCCACAATGTGGCCGCCGCAATGGGGGCCAAGGTCAGCCATTCACGCGGCGTCATGTCGCGCATTGAGGCTGTGTCCTCCCCTGCGGCTGTGCCAAAGGCAACGCGGCGATAAAGGTACAGCATATAGGCGGCGCCCAAAATGATGCCCGTGGTGGCAACGGCGGCCACCCAGCTATTGGCCTTATACGCGCCGACCAGCGCCAAAAATTCTCCCACAAAGTTCGCCAGACCCGGCAAGCCAATGCTCGCCATGGTGAAGAACAGGAAGAAAATGGCATAATAAGGCATATTGTTCGACAAGCCGCCATAACGGGCAATTTCACGCGTATGGAGGCGGTCGTAAATAATGCCGACGCATAGGAAGAGCGCGCCTGAAACAAGGCCGTGCGCCAGCATCACCAGCAACGCGCCTTCAATGCCCTGCCGGTTAAAGGCAAACAGACCAATGGTCACAAAGGCCATGTGCGCGACAGAGGAATAGGCAATCAGCTTCTTCATATCTTGCTGCACCAGCGCGACGAGCGAGGTGTAGACGACGGCAATCATCGACATGCCAAAGACCAGCCAAACCAGCTGCGCTGACGCTTCTGGAAACATCGGCAGCGAGAAGCGGATAAAGCCATAGCCGCCCATTTTCAGCAGCACGCCTGCCAGAATGACCGAGCCAGCGGTTGGGGCCTGCACGTGTGCATCGGGCAGCCAGGTGTGGACGGGCCACATTGGCATTTTGACCGCGAAGGACGCGAAGAACGCCAGCCAGAGCCAAGTCTGCGCTTCAACTGGGAAGTTATACTGCATCAGCGACGGGATATCCGTCGTCCCTGCTTCGCGCGACATCCACAGCATCGCCACCAGCATCAGCAGCGAGCCGAGCAGCGTGTAGAGGAAGAACTTATAGCTGGCCTTGATCCGGTCTGCCCCGCCCCAAATGCCAATGATGAGATACATTGGGATGAGGCCGGCTTCGAAGAAGATGTAGAAGAGGAACATGTCCTGCGCGGCAAAGACGCCAATCATCAGCGCCTCCATCAGCAGGAAGGCCGCCATATATTCCGGCACGCGCTTTTCGATCGAGTCCCAGCTGGCGAGAATGCAAATTGGCATGAGGAAAACCGACAGGACGATCAGCATCAAGGCGATGCCATCAATGCCCAAGGCCCAAGCAAAGCGACCGAAAATCGGCGCATTTTCAACAAACTGCCATTGCGGGCCGCCAATATCAAAGCCATCCCACAGCAGAATGCCAAGGCCCAGCAGCACCAAAGTGGTGCCCAGCGCAGTCACGCGTGCGGCCTGCGCGCTGAGGAAAATCGTCAGCAAGGCTGCCGCGATGGGCAGCAGGATCATGGTCGAGAGAATGGGAAAGCTCATCGCGTCATCGCCCAAGTTGCAAGGCCCACGAGCCCAAGGAGCATCACGAAGGCATAGGAATAGAGATAGCCGGTCTGGAACCGGACAGCGAGGCGGCTGCCCTGCAGCACAACTTCTGCCGCGCCATGCGGGCCGAAGCGATCAATTGTCCCTTCATCGCCCTTCTTCCAGAAGAGGCGACCAAACCAGAAAGACGGTTTGACGAAGAGCAGATTGTACAGCTCATCCCAATACCATTTGTTCAGCAAGAATTTGTAAATGGCTGGGAACGTCGCCGTGAAGCGCGCCGGGACAGTTGTGTCCTTAATATAGGCCCACCATGCCAGTGCGAGGCCAAGGATCATGACAATCGTGGCAGACAGCTTCACGAGCAGTGGCACCTCATGCATGGCGTGCATCAAATGCGCATCAAAAACGAGGCTGCCTTGCCAGAATTCAACACCCATTTCCGCATCGAGGAAGTGGTTGTGCCAGACATAGCCGGCAAAGACCGCGCCCAGAGTAAGGACAATCAGCGGCACAAGCATTGGCAAGGGGCTTTCATGCGGATGATAGCCCAAAGTGCCATCTTCATGATCCCCATGCGCATGATGCGCGTCATGATCATGGCCATGGCCATGATGATCATGCACCGCGTGCTGAATATGCTCTGACTGCGCCCAACGCGGCGTCCCAAAGAAGGTCAGGAACATCAAACGCCAGCTATAGAAGCTGGTGAGCAAGGCGGCGAACACGGCAACGGCAAAGGCAACGCCGCCTGCCTGTGTGCCCGTGGCAAAGGCCGCCTCGATAATCGCATCCTTGGAATAGAAGCCCGCAAAGCCAAAGACGCCAATGACACCAACGCCCGTAATCGCCAGCGTCCCTGCCATCATTGCCCAGAAGGTGAGCGGGATGTGCTTACGAAGGCCACCATAATAGCGCATATCCTGCTCATGATGCATGGCATGGATGACTGAGCCTGCGCCCAAGAACAGCAGCGCCTTAAAGAAGGCGTGCGTGAACAGATGGAACATCGCCGCGCCATAAGCGCCAATGCCCGCGGCAAAGAACATATAGCCCAATTGCGAACAGGTTGAGTAAGCAATGACGCGCTTAATATCCGTCTGCGTAGTGCCGACCGTTGCGGCAAACAGCGCCGTGGCCGCGCCGACATAAGTCACCAAATTGGTTGCCGTTTCCGACAATTCAAACAGCGGCGACAAGCGGCAGACCATGAACACGCCTGCCGTCACCATGGTTGCCGCGTGGATCAGGGCCGAAACGGGCGTTGGGCCTTCCATCGCGTCAGGAAGCCAGGTGTGGAGGCCAAGCTGGGCGGATTTGCCCATCGCGCCAATGAACAGCAAGATGCAAAGCAGCGTAATTGTATCAATGCGATAGCCAAGGAAGCCAATGGTCGAGCCCGCATAAGCTGGGGCCGCTTCCAAAATCGCCGGGATTGAGACGGTGCCAAACACAAGGAAGACGCCAAAAATGCCCAGCGAGAAGCCAAAGTCCCCGACACGGTTGACGACAAACGCCTTAATCGCCGCCGCATTGGCGCTCGGCTTGTGATACCAGAAACCAATCAGCAGATAAGAGGCAAGGCCCACGCCTTCCCAGCCAAAGAACATCTGCACCAGGCTATCGGCCGTCACCAGCATCAACATCGCAAAGGTGAAGAGCGAGAGATAGGCAAAGAAGCGCGGCTGGCTGGGGTCTTCCGACATATAGCCCCAGCTATAGAGGTGGACGAGGCTGGAGACGCTGGTCACGACCACCAGCATCACTGCTGTCAGCGTATCGACGCGCAGCGACCATTGGACATTCAAATCGCCCGAGCGAATGAAATCCAACACAGGCACAACATGCGCTTCCGCGCTGCCGCCCATAAAGGCGAGGAAAATCGGCCAGCTCAGTGCGCAGGAGATGAACAGCGCAGCTGTCGTCACGGCTTTCGCCGCGACATTGCCAATCATCCGATTGCCAAGGCCGGCAATGATCGCCGCCAAAAGCGGCAGGAAAACAATAAGCTTAATGGTTTCCACGACGCTTAACCTTTCATCCGGTTGACATCGTCAACCGCAATCGACCCGCGTCCGCGGAAATAAATGACGAGGATAGCGAGACCAATGGCGGCTTCGCCCGCTGCCACGGTCAGCACGAACATCGCAAACACCTGCCCCACCAAATCGCCCAGATAAGCGCTGAAGGCGACAAGATTGATGTTCACCGACAAGAGGATGAGCTCAATTGCCATCAAGATGATGATGATGTTCTTGCGATTGATGAAGATGCCCAGCACCCCCATCACGAACAAGATCGCCGAGACGACCAGATAATGCTGGAGCCCGATCATAGCTCTACCCCCTGCCCGACCGGCTGGTCGATATTGCGCACTGCATCTTGCGGACGGCGCTTCACCTGATCCGAGATATTCTGCGGGCGCACATCCTTGCGTTCACGATGCGTCAGCACAATGGCCCCAATCATCGCGACGAGCAGGACCAAACCGGCTGCTTCAAACACATAAAGATATTTGGAATAGATGAGCGCACCCATCGCTTCGATATTGCTGAGGTCTGTCGAAACGGGCGCGGTGCGGTTGGCAATATCAATTGCCCCTGCCGACCATGCACCGCCTGCGATAATCAGCTCCCCGGCAAGAACCAGCGCAATCAACAGGCCGAAAAAGCCATAGCGTACAAAGCCACTGCGCAATTCTGCAAAATCAATGTCGAGCATCATGACGACAAAGAGGAACAGCACGGCAACTGCGCCGACATAAACAATGACGAGCAGCATCGCGATGAATTCTGCCCCCACCAGCACCATCAGGCCCGCTGCATTGAAAAAGGCGAGGATCAGCCACAGCACGCTGTGCACCGGATTGCGCGACAAAACGGTCAGCGCACCCGACAGGATGACGATGGCCGAAAACAGGTAAAAGGCGAATGCCTGGATCATGGTCTCCCCCTCTTACCGATCAACGATAGGGCGCATCAGCGGCGATATTCGCAGCGATGGCACGTTCCCAGCGGTCGCCATTGGCGAGCAGCTTGGCCTTGTCATAGAGAAGCTCTTCACGCGTCTCTGTCGAAAATTCGAGGTTCGGCCCCTCAACAATGGCATCGACTGGGCAGGCTTCCTGACAAAAGCCGCAGTAAATGCACTTCGTCATATCAATGTCGTAGCGCGTGGTGCGGCGGCTACCATCTTCGCGCGGCTCAGCCTCAATGGTGATCGCCAGTGCCGGGCACACGGCTTCACACAGCTTGCACGCAATGCAGCGTTCTTCGCCATTGGGGTAACGGCGCAAGGCGTGCTTCCCCCGGAAACGGGGCGAGAGCGGGTTGCGCTCATAGGGATAGTTGATCGTCGCCTTGGGCTTGAAGAAATACTTCAAGGTCAGCCAATGCGCCTTCACAAACTCCCAGAGCGTGAAGGTTTTGATATAGTGAGCAATCACACTCATGCGCCGTACCTTGTCAGCATCAGATAGCCCGAAACGAGGAAAACCCAGACCAAGGAGAGCGGAAGGAAAACCTTCCAGCCCAGCCGCATCAGCTGATCATAGCGGAAGCGCGGCACTGTCGCCTTGATCCACGAGAAGATGAAGAAGAAGATCAGGATCTTTGAGAAGAACCAGACAATCCCCGGCACAGCATAAAGCGGCGCCCAATCGACTGGCGGCAACCAGCCACCCCAGAACAGGATGGCATTGAGGCCGCACATCAGAATGACATTGGCATATTCACCCAGCCAGAACAGCGCGAACGACATGGACGAATATTCGGTCTGATAGCCTGCGACGAGTTCAGATTCCGCTTCGGTCAAGTCAAAGGGCGCGCGTGCCGTTTCGGCCAGAGCCGAAATCAGAAACACCACAGCCATTGGGAAGAGCAGCGGGTTAAAGCCAAAGCCGTTGAAAAAGCCGAGAACATGGCCCTGTTGTTCCAGCACGATCTTCGACAAGTTGAAGGAATCTGCCCAAAGAACGACCGAAATCAGCACAAAGCCAATCGAGACTTCATAACTCACCATCTGCGCTGCCGCGCGCAGGGCTGAGTAGAAGGGATATTTAGAGTTGGATGCCCAACCCGAAATAATCACCCCGTAAACGCCCAGCGAAGAGGCCGCGAGCAGGTAAAGCAGGCCGACATTAATGTCTGCCAGCACCATGCCCGGACCAAAGGGAATGACTGCCCAGACGATCAGCGCCACCGTGAAGGTGATGATCGGCGCAAGCAGGAAGAGCCCACGATTGGCCGCAGATGGAATGATCGTTTCTTGCAGCATGACCTTGAGGCCTTTTGCAAATTACTGATGCAAGCCCAGCGGACCAATATCGTTCGTGCCATGGCGCAGCGCCATCGCCGCCCAGATTTTACGGTCAGCATAAATGATCATCGCAACGGCCAGCATCAGCGGCAGCGCGATCATCAGAATGAGGACAGTGGTGGCCAAGAACCAGCCAAACGCCTCACCGCCCCAGGATTGGAACCATTGGGTAAAGGTCATTCCGCTGCCTCCAGCCATTCTTCCCCTTTGACCAATTCGCTGGAGCAGCGCTGCATCGTTTCCGAGGCGCGGCAAATGGCGTTGGTCAGGTAGAAATCCTTGATCGGATAATCGGCGATGTCCGCACTTGCCTTTTCGGGCAGCGCGGGGACATCCCAGCCATAATCAGCCAAGCCTTCACGGCCCAGCGCAGGCACAGCCTTCGCCATTTCGGCGCGCAGTGCGTCAAAGCTGTCAAACGGCAACGTCTTGCCCGTCAGGTCAGACAAAGCCCGGAAAATCGACCAATCTTCACGCGCATCGCCCGGCGCGAAGACGGCACGATCGCACCGCTGCACGCGGCCTTCGAGATTGACGTAGGTGCCCGCCTTTTCGGTGTAAGCCGCGCCCGGCAAGATGACATCCGCCGCATGCGCGCCGGCATCACCATGATGGCCGACATAGACCTTAAAACTATCGCCAAAGAGGCTGTAATCGACTTCATCCGCGCCCAGGAAGAAGGCCAGCTTTGGCTTCTTCGCCGCCAGCGCCTTGATGCCGCCGTCATAGGCATAGCCCAGCATCAGGCCACCCATGCGGGCGGCCGCAAAGTGCAGGACGTTAAAGCCATTCCAGTCCTTCCGGACGAGCTTATATTTTTTGGCAAAGGCCAGAGCCGCGCCATGCGCGCCTTCATAGCGCAGCGCGCCGCCGCCCACGATGATGACGGGGCGCTCGGCGGCCTTAAAGGCATCCGCCACATGCTTGGGCAGCTTGGCCAAGAGACCAAGATTGGTGCCGAGGAACTCTGCCTTATAGGTCAGGTCCGTTTCCGGCCCGATGGCGAAAACCTTCGCGCCCTTCTTGCGGACAGCCTTTTGCACGCGGGTATTCACGAGTGGCGCTTCGCGGCGCAAGTCGGACCCAACGAGCAGAATGACATCAGCATTTTCAACATTGGCGATGCCGGTGTTGAAATTGACAGCCGACAGGCTGGAGGTGTCATAGGCCAAGCCCGTTTGGCGGCCTTCAAACATATTGCCGCCCAGCGACTTTACCAATTGCCGCGCGGCAAACATGGTTTCGCAATCGACCATATCGCCTGCAATTGCGGCGACGGACTTGCCCGCCTTGCCTGCTGCGTCGGCCACTGCCTTGAGCGCCTCTGCCCAGTCGACAGCAACCAATTTGCCGCCCTTGCGGACATAAGGCCGGTCCAACCGGCGATGGACAAGGCCATCAACGGCATGGCGCGTCTTATCGCTGGCCCATTCTTCGTTCACATCTTCATTGATGCGCGGCAAGGCGCGCAGCACCTGACGGCCCCGGCTATCAAGGCGGATATTGGTGCCAACAGCATCCATCACGTCAATCGCAGGGGTTTTCTTCAACTCCCACGGACGCGCGATAAAAGCATAGGGCTTGGATGTCAGTGCGCCGACCGGGCAAAGGTCAACCACATTGCCCGACAGCTCGCTAGAGACAGCACGTTCCAGATAGCTGGTGATCTGCATATTCTCGCCACGATAAATCGCGCCGATTTCTTCCACGCCCGCCACTTCTTCCGCAAAGCGAACGCAGCGTGTGCACTGAATGCAGCGTGTCATCGTCGTTTTGACGATGGGGCCCATATATTTTTCAGTGACGGCGCGCTTATTCTCATCATAGCGTGAGCCACCACGGCCATAAGCAACTGACTGATCCTGAAGATCACACTCGCCGCCTTGGTCGCAAATCGGGCAATCCAGCGGGTGGTTGATGAGCAAAAACTCCATCACCCCTTCACGCGCCTTTTTGACCATTGGGCTATCCGTCTTGATAACCTGGCCTTCGGTCGCGGGCAGCGCACAACTGGCCTGCGGTTTGGGCGGTCTAGGCGATACCTCGACCAAGCACATGCGGCAATTGCCTGCGATGCTCAGCCGCTCATGATAGCAGAAACGCGGGATTTCCTTGCCTGCAAGCTCACACGCCTGCAGAACAGTCGCGCCCGCCGGGACTTCGATTTCAGTGCCGTCTACAGTGACTTTAGGCATGATTACTCCGCCGCCTCCAGCATCTGGCCGCCCTTGTTTTCGGCAATACGGCGCTCAATTTCTGGGCGGAAATGGCGGATCAGGCCCTGAATAGGCCAGGCCGCCGCATCGCCCAATGCGCAGATGGTGTGGCCTTCCACCTGCTTGGTAACTTCAAACAAGGTGTCGATTTCCGACACATCGGCTTTGCCTTCGCGCAGCCGTTCCATCACGCGCCACATCCAGCCCGTGCCTTCACGGCACGGCGTGCACTGGCCGCAGCTTTCATGCTTGTAGAAATAGCTCAGACGCGAAATCGCGCGGACAATATCAGTCGATTTGTCCATCACAATGACGGCCGCCGTACCAAGGCCAGAGCCAAGCGCGCGCAGACCATCAAAGTCCATTGGCGCGTCCATAATTTCCTTGGCCGGGACCAAGGGGACGGAAGAGCCACCCGGAATAACGGCTAGAAGATTATCCCAACCACCGCGAATGCCGCCCGCGTGCTTTTCAATCAGCTCCCGGAACGGAATGCTCATTGCTTCTTCGACCGTGCACGGCTTGTTTACATGCCCTGAAATCTGGAACAGCTTGGTGCCCGCATTATTCTCACGACCAAAGCTTTTGAACCACTCCGCGCCGCGACGCAGGATCGTCGGCGTAACAGCAATGGATTCCACATTGTTGACTGTCGTCGGGCAGCCATAGAGGCCAGCGCCTGCCGGGAAAGGCGGCTTCAGGCGCGGCTGGCCCTTTTTACCTTCCAGGCTTTCGATCATCGCGGTTTCTTCACCGCAAATATAAGCGCCCGCGCCACGATGGACGAAGACGTCAAAGTCATAGCCTGACTTGGCCGCATTCTTGCCAAGCAAGCCGGCGGCATAAGCCTCATCAACGGCTGCCTGCAGCACCTTGGCTTCGTAAATAAACTCGCCGCGAATATAGATATAGGCCGCCCGCGCACGCATCGCGAAGCCCGCAATCAGCGCGCCTTCCAGCAAGCGATGCGGATCATGGCGAATGATTTCACGGTCTTTGCACGAACCCGGCTCTGACTCGTCAGCATTGATGACGAGGAAGTTCGGACGCTCCGGCGTCGGATTTTTGGGCATGAAGCTCCACTTCATCCCCGTGGGGAAGCCTGCCCCACCGCGGCCGCGCAGGCCCGAAGCCTTAATTGTCTCAATGATGTCATCTGCACCAATTTGCAGCAGCTTCTTGGTATTATCCCAACAGCCGCGCTTTTTGGCAGCATCAAGGGTCCACGGCTGGAAGCCATAGAGGTTGGTGAAAATGCGATCCTTATCTTGCAGGCTCACTTCCATTCCCCCCGATAATCGTGGTTTTCGGTGACCATAGCCTTCAACGTCGATGGGCCGCCTTCTGGGCAGCTTGTTTGCCGCTTGATCTGCGGGCCGACTTTCACGGGCTTGCCAGCCGCCAGCGCCTCAAGCAGCGCAACGGTGCTGTCAAAGGTCAGGTCTTCAAAATTGTCATCGTTAATCTGGACCATTGGCGCATTGGCGCAGGCACCCAGACATTCAACTTCATTCAGCGTGAACAACCCGTCCGGCGTCGTGGCACCCTTTACCAAACCCTTGGATTTGCAGGCGGCCAGAACATCATCCGACCCGCGCAACATGCATGGCGTGGTGCCGCAGACCTGAACATGGAATTTGCCCACCGGGGCAAGGTTATACATGGTGTAGAAGGTCGCGACTTCATAAGCGCGCATATAGGGCATGCCCAATTGCGCCGCGACATACTCAATCACGGGCACAGGCAGCCAGCCTTGGGTGTTGGTTTCTGCCCCCACCTGACGCTGGGCCAGATCCAGCAAGCCCATCACGGCAGATGCCTGACGCCCTTCAGGATACCGGCCGATAATCGTCCGCGCTTTTTCCATATTTTCCGGCGTGAAGGCAAAGCTGCCCCAGCGCGCGCGCACTTCCGCCTCATCGGGAATTTGCACTGCATCAGCCATTAGCGGTCACACTCCCCAAACACGATGTCGAGCGCACCCAAAATAGCCGTGGTGTCAGCAAGCATATGGCCGCGCGACATGAAATCCATGGCTTGAAGGTGCGAAAAGGCCGTGGGCCGAATTTTGCAGCGATAAGGCTTATTGGTACCATCCGACACAAGATAAACGCCAAATTCCCCCTTGGGGCTTTCGGTCGCCACATAGACGCTGCCTTCGGGCACCTTAAAGCCTTCGGTATAGAGCTTGAAGTGATGGATCAGCGCTTCCATTGATTGCTTCATGTCGGCACGCTTGGGCGGCGCGACCTTGCGATCTTCGGTCAGCACTGGGCCTTCGGGCATATCGCGCAGGCACTGCTTCATGATGCGGATTGATTGACGCACTTCTTCCACGCGGACCATGAAGCGATCATAGCAATCGCCTTTGGTGCCGACGGGGACGTCAAATTCCATCCGGTCATAGACATCATAAGGCTGCGACTTGCGGATATCCCATGGGATGCCCGCGGCGCGGATCATCGGGCCAGAAAAGCCCCAGCGAATTGCGTCATCCTTCGAGACGACGGCAATATCCACATTGCGCTGCTTGAAAATACGGTTGTCGGCCACAAGGCTAATCGCGTCTTCAAACAGCGTTGGCACGCGCTTATCGAGCCAATCGGCAATATCCGTCAGCAGCTTCAGCGGCACATCCTGATGAACACCACCCGGACGGAACCATGCGGCGTGCATGCGCGCGCCCGAGGCGCGTTCAAAGAAATTGAGGCAATCCTCACGGATTTCGAACATCCACAGGTTCGGCGTCATCGCGCCCACGTCCATGACGTGCGAACCGAGGTTGAGCATGTGGTTGCAGATGCGCGTCAACTCGGCAAACAGCACGCGCAGATATTGCGCACGCAGTGGCACTTCGACGTTCAGCAGCTTTTCAACGGCCAGCACATAGCTGTGCTCCATGCCCAGCGGTGAGCAATAATCGAGCCGATCAAAATAGGGCAAAGCCTGAAGATACGTCTTATACTCGATCAGCTTTTCGGTGCCGCGGTGCAGCAGGCCAACGTGCGGATCAAGCCGCTCGATAATTTCGCCATCCAGTTCCATCACCAGACGCAGAACGCCGTGCGCCGCCGGGTGCTGCGGGCCGAAATTGATTGTGTAATTCTCAATGTCTTCGCCCGTTGTGGTGGGCGCCAGATCAGGGGACAGGCTCATTTCTGCTCTCCCTTTTCATCGCCGGGCAGCACATAGTCTGCGCCTTCCCAAGGCGACATAAAGTCAAACTTGCGGAAATCTTGCGCCAGGCTCACTGGCTCATACATCACGCGCTTATGCTCTTCGGAATAGCGCAGCTCAGTATAGCCCGTCAGCGGGAAGTCTTTCCGCTGGGGATGGCCGGAAAAGCCATAATCGGTCAAAATACGGCGCAGGTCCGCATTGCCTTCAAACAGCACGCCATACATGTCGAACACTTCACGCTCGAGCCAGCCGGCAACGGGCCAAATGCTGGTGACCGACGGCACAGCCACATCTTCATTGGTGCGCACATGCACGCGGATGCGGTGATTCTTGGTCAGCGACAACAGGCAATAAACAATTTCAAAGCGCGGATCATGGTCGGGCCAATCAACGCCAGCAATTTCCATCAGTTGCTGATAGCCCAGCTCATCGCGCAACAAGGTCATCGCCTCGACGAGCTTGGCGGTCACAACCTCAACGGCGATTTCGCCGTGCGCTTCGGTAATCTGGACAACATGCTTGCCCAGCGCCTTGGCGATGGCATCAGCCACGCCGTCATTGCTTGCATAGCGAGGTGCAGAATGCATTAGCGCGTCACCGTTCCCGAGCGGCGGATTTT
>JACCEA010040825.1_pt1 | contig 11855 bp, 10 predicted proteins | sample 7449851 | NCBI WGS metagenome assembly JACCEA01 (sample SAMN15323453, study PRJNA562643) | freshwater metagenome | isolation source: river surface water | place: USA:Blue River Watershed | collected 2017-08-18 | reverse complement strand
GGGCGGCCGTGGTTGCATTGGTCGGCGCGCTCGGTGCGCTCCATGTCCCGCAGCAACGCGTTCATTTCGGTCAGGGTCAGTTGGCGGTTGGCGCGCACGGCGGCGTGGCAGGCCATCGTGGCCAGCAGGTCGTGTTGCGCGCGCTCCAGCGCGTGGCTGCCGCCCACGGCGGCCAGGTCGGCCAGCACGCGGCGGGTCAGGCTCACCAGGTCGGCGCCCTCCAACAGCGCCGGGCGCGAGCGCAGGGCCAGTTGCTGGGCGCTCAGGGGGCTCAGGTCCAGGCCGAGTTGTTGCAGCGCCTGTTGCTGGGCCTCGCAGGTGGCGATCTCTTCGGCGCTGGCCGCGAACACCACGGGGATGAGCAGGGGTTGCGCGTCCATGCGGGCCGCCAGTGAGGCCTTGAAGCGCTCGTAGAGCACGCGCTCGTGCGCGGCATGCATGTCGACGAGCACGAGGCCGTGGCGGTTCTCGGCCAAGACGTAGACGCCGTGCACCTGCGCCACGGCGCGACCCAGGGGCCAGTCTTCGGGTTCGGCGGCCGGGGGCGCCGTGGTCGCTGGCGCGTTGGCGCTGGCGCGCACCAGCCAGGCGTCGCGGGCTGGGTCGTAGCGGGGCTCGGTCGGCGCCGAGGCCCAGGGGAGGGCGTTCTGCTGGGGCACGGGCGCCCAGTCGCGGCGGGGCTCGGCGGCCAGCCAGGGCGAGTCGCCGCCGGCAGCGGGCGGCACAGCGGTCAAGAGGCTGGCGCTGGCCATTGGGTCAGGCGTGGCCGTCGAAGTGGGCAGTTCGGCGCGCGAGGCGGCCAGGGTTTGCTCGGCCAGGCGGCGCAGTTGCTGGTGCAGGCCGCGGCTGTCGCGAAAGCGCACCTCGATCTTGGTCGGGTGCACGTTCACGTCGACCAGCTCCGGCGCGATGTCGATGTGCAGCGCGTAGCTGGGCTGGCGTTGACCGTGCAACACGTCGTCGAAGGCGCTGCGCAGGGCGTGGGCCAGGGTGCGGTCGCGCACGAAGCGGCCATTGACGAACAGGTACTGCTGGTCGGCGCGGCTGCGGGCGGCCTCGGGCAGGCCCAGGCGGCCCTCGATACGCAGCGGACCTGCGGCCCAGCTCATGCTGCGGCTGGCGGCCACGAAGTCCTCGCCCAGCACCTCGGCCAGGCGCTGGTCCAAGCGCGACGGGCGCCACTGGGCGGCCAGCTTGCCGTCGGCCCACAGGGCGAAGCCCACGTCGGGGCGGGTCAGGGCGATCCGGCGCAGGGTTTCCAGGCAATGGGCCTGCTCGGTGGCCTCGGTCTTGAGGAACTTGCGGCGCGCCGGGGTGTTGAAGAACAGCTCGCGCACCTCGACCGTGGTGCCGCGGGTGCGCGCCGCGGGCTGCAGTTCGCCGCTGCGGGCGTCCAGGCGGGTGGCATGGGCGGCGTCGGCGGTGCGGCTGGTGAGGGACAGGTCGCTGACCGACGCGATGGCCGCCAGGGCTTCGCCGCGGAAGCCCAGGCTGCCCACGGCCTCCAACTCGGCCAGGTTGCGGATCTTGCTGGTGGCGTGGCGGCGCAGCGCCAGGGGCAGTTCGTCCGCCGGGATGCCCTGGCCGTCGTCCTCGACGGTGATGGCGCGGATGCCGCCTTCGAGCAAGCGCACCGTCACCTGGCTGGCGCCAGCGTCGAGGGCGTTGTCCAGCAGCTCGCGCACCACGGAGGCCGGGCGTTCGATCACCTCACCGGCGGCGATCTGGCTGATCAGCTCGTCGGGCAATTCTGCGATGGGGCGCCGGGCCGGGGCCTGGGGCAGGTGGGGCGTGTCGATCAAAGCAAGCGCGGAGGACGGCGGGAGAACCCCCGAGTATCCCTGCCGCACCCTCAGGCGAGGGGGTTTTCCTTGGGGGCATGGCCCCAGAGCCGGGCAGGCTGTGGACCGCCGCCGAGAATGCCCCGCATGGAACTGGCGCACTGGCTCATCGATTTCATCCTCCACGTGGACAAGCACATCGCGGCTTTCGTGGGCACCTACGGTTACTGGGTCTACGCCCTGCTGTTCGCGATCGTCTTCGTCGAGACCGGCTTGGTGGTGATGCCCTTCTTGCCCGGCGACTCGCTGCTGTTCGTGGTGGGCGCGCTGTGTGGCGCGGGGCTGATGAACCTGCCGCTGGCGATGGGCGTGCTGATCGCCGCGGCGGTGTTGGGCGACCAGACGAACTACACGATCGGGCGCTACTTCGGACCTAAGGTCTTCCAGTGGGAAGACAGCCGCTTCTTCAACAAAAAGGCCTTCAACGCGGCCCACGAGTTCTACGAGAAGCACGGCGGCGTGACGATCATCATTGCCCGCTTCATGCCCTTCATCCGCACCTTCGCGCCTTTCGTGGCCGGGGTGGCCGAGATGACGCGCAGCAAGTTCACGGCCTACAACGTGGTGGGCGCGCTGATCTGGGTGATCAGCCTGACGGTGCTGGGCTACCTGTTCGGCAACCTGCCGTTCGTGAAGGAGCACCTGGAGAAGTTCATCTGGGCCTTCATCATCGTGCCGGGCTTGATCGCCATCGTGGGCGGCTGGCGCGCGCAGCGCAAGGCGCAGCAGGCGGCGGCCTGAGTCAGGGCGTGCCGCCCAGGCGCTTGAGCGCGTCGGCGGCCACGTCCACGTCCTTGCCCAGCTCCGCCAGGTAGCGGTCGCGCTGGTCGCTGGGCCAGGCCTCGGGCGAGAAGCGGGCCAGCACGTAGGGCTGGGTGCGGTGCACGGCGCCGGGCAGGCGGGGCAGCATCACGCGGTCGGGGAAGGCGTTTTCGCGCAGCAGGAAGCCGTCCACGTCGCGCAAGGTCAGCGGAAAGCTGGGCTTCAGGTCGTGCAGCAGGCGACCGTGCACCCACAGGCGAACGGTTTGGGGGCCGGCCTTCAGTTCTTCGTTGAACAGGGCCAGGGCGATGGGCTTGCCGGTGGCGTCGTCGATGCGGCCGTTCACCACGTAGCGCCCAGGCTGTTGCACCTCCAGGCGCAGGTCCAGCGCCAGCGCCCCTTGCACCACGGTCTCGCCGACACCCGGCAGCCAGCGGCCTGCGCTGCCGGGGTCGTGCATGAGGTCGAAGTAGATGAAACCGGGCTGGCCGCCGTGCTCCATCCACAGCTCCAAGCGAATGCGGCCGGCGAAGTTGCCAAAGCCCTGTGCGGCCGGGTTCATCACGGCGGTGTGCACGCCATCGCCGGCTTGGTCGTCGCCACCCTGGCCGTTGTCCTGCGGCACCAAAGGGCGCTCTGCCGTTTGCGCGGTGCGTCCGGGTTCGGTCACTTCCTTCACCACGGCGCGGGTGAAGCGCAGCGGCAGGGCCTGGCCTTGGGCGTTTTGCAGGCTGACGGTGACCTTGTTGCTTTCGCCGCCGGCGGCGAACACCCGTTCTTGCGTGGTGACCAGCTTCACGCCGTCCATGGCCGTGCCGCCCGGCGTGCGCAGGGGGTGCTCCTCGGCGATGGGCTGGAAGGGGTGGAGTTGGTCGGGGTGCTCGCTGGCCGGCCGGGACTGGTGGGGGTAGCGGGCGTGGACTTCGTAGGCGGCCAGGGCCTCGCGTGCCTGCACGAGCCGCACCTGCCACTGCTGCCGCTCGGCGTCGCGCTGCCGCACGCCTTCTGCGCTGAGGGGGGCACCTGGTGGGGTCAACGTGCTGGCGGACGCCGGGAGCGCCGCGGGCACCGCGGCACGCGCCGCACTTTCGGCGCTGGGCACCGGGGCTGGGGGGGCGCTCGAGGCGCCCATCCAAGCCCACCCGACCAGACCGCCGACCACGAGCAGCCCCAGGGCCCAGGCCCCGGGGCGGCGCCAGGACCTCATTGGGCGTTGTTGACCACGTCGGTGCGCATGCGCCCGACGATGCCGGCCCAGTTGCCGTTGTTGTAGTGGTTGTAGGACTCGCCGTCGTCGCGGAAGGCGACGGTGTGGTTCGTCCACTTGGTGCGCCCGCCTTCGGCCGCGGCGGTGCCCAGGGTCAGGTCGTTGCACCACCAGTCGGACGGGTTGCAAAAGCCGGCGCCGCTGCTGCCGCTGATGCCGCCGCTGGAGTGGTAGGCGATGGCCTCGTCGTCCTGGCCCGGCAGCAGGGCGCTGTACAGCGTGCCTTTCGCCCCAGCGTACATGTAGAAGATCTTGCCCTGCGTGCTGTTGTGGTTGTACATGGCGCGGGCGGTGCTGGTCTTGAGGTCGGACACCAGCGGCTCGCTCAGCGCCCAGTCGCCGCTGTTGGCCAGCTCGCTGCCGCCGGCGGCGCCGCCGGCCACGCGCACCCACTTGATGTTCCAGCCGGCTTGGGTGCCGGCGCCGGAATTGCTGCAGGTGCCGGCGCTGTTGGGCGTCGGCGTCTTGATGCTGCGACTGCTGGTGCCGTACAGCGCCAGCGAGTAACCGATCTGCAGGTTGCCGGCCGAGTGGGCGGCGATGTAGCACCAGTTGTTGCCCGTGCAGTAGCAGTCCAGGGCGTCGCGCACCTTGGCGTTGGTACTGGCGATGCTGTTGTAGCCGTCCCAGTTGACCGACTTCTTGTTCACCCCAGCGGCGGTGGTGGCCGGTCCCCAGTAGCGGAAGTCGGCGTGGTTGCCCGGCGTCGCGTTGTTGGACCGGCCGTTGATCCAGAGCGTGTAGTTGGTGGCGACGGCGTAACCGGACAGGGCGGCCAGCACGGCCGCGCCCATCGCGAGGCGAAGGGTCTTGCGCATTTCGGGGAGTCTCCTGGTACACCGCCCAACGGGGACCCCGACTGCCTCGTCGCTGCGGCTGGCGGTGCGGGCGCCAGCGACCGGGGAGCCGCCAGTGTGAAACCCAGCGTAACCGGCGGCAATGCGGATTTGTCCGTCCGCGAAAACACCGACGCCGCGCCGCGGGCCGGCCAGCGGCTCAGGCCCCGCTGTCGCTGCGGGCGCGGGGCCCGCGCCGGGCCAGGTGCCGCAGCAGGCCCTGGGCCAAGGCGTCCACCAACTGGGCCTGGTAGTCGGGGTCGCGCAGCTTCCTTTCCTCGTCGGGGTTGGAGATGAAGGCCGTCTCCACCAAGATGGACGGCACGTCGGGCGCCTTGAGCACGGCAAATCCGGCCTGCTCGACACGCGGCTTGTGCAGCTTGCCCACCTTGCCCAGCTGACCCAGGATCTGGCTGCCCAGTTGCAGGCTGTCGCGGATCTGCGCCGTGGTGCTCATGTCGAGAAGGGCCTGCATCACGCCGCGGTCCTTGACGTTGAGCTGGTTCAGTCCGCCCACGGCGTCGGCGGCGTTCTCGCGCTGGGCCATCCAGCGGGCTGCCGCGCTGGTGGCCGCGCCCGTGGACAAGGCGAACACGCTGGCACCGCGGGCTTCGGGGCGGATGAAGGCGTCGGCGTGGATGGACACGAAGAGGTCGGCGCCCACGCGCCGCGCCTTGCGCACGCGCTCGTGCAAGGGCACGAAGTAGTCGGCGTCGCGGGTCATGAGCACGCGCAGGTTGGGCTCTTGCGTCAGCCGGTCGCGCAGTTGGCGGGCAATGGACAAGACCACGTCTTTCTCGCGCAGGCCCGTGGGACCGATGGCGCCCGGGTCTTCGCCCCCGTGGCCGGGGTCCAAGGCCACCACGATCAGGCGCTCGACCGGTCCTGGCTTGGGCCGGGGCTTGGGCGATGGCTTTGACGGTGGGGCGCTGGCCGGGCTGGGCGCCGAGGCGGCACTCGCCGGCGGCGCTTCGCGCTCGCGCCGCTTCAGCCATTCGCCCAAGGCGTCGTTCACATCGCCCACGGCCTGGTCGGCACGGGTCACGCTTTCGGCGTTGGCCACGCGTTCGGCGATCAAGGCCTCCAGCGGGTCTTGCGGTTGCGCGGCGTACAGGTCCAGCACCAGGCGGTGGCGGTAAGCGGCCACCGGGGCCAGGGTGAACACCTGCGGCGCCACGCCTTGCTTGAGGTCGAAGACCAAGCGCACCACACGGGGCAGGTACTGCCCCACGCGCACGCCGGCGATGTACGGGTCGTCGGGTTGGGTCTGGGCCACCAACTCCTTGAGCCGGGGCGACAGGCTCAGCCCATCGATGTCGATCACCAGGCGCTCCGGCGCTTCGGTGACGAAGTGCTTGGCGGCCAGTGGCTTGTCGCTTTCCAGGGTGACGCGGGTGTAGGCCTGGGCCGGCCACACGCGCACCGCCACGAGCTCGGCATCGCCCGGCTGGGCCAGCAGCGGCAGGCTCCAGGTGGACAGGCCCAGTTGCACCAGCAGGCGACGCTTCATGCCAGGGCCTCCAGCAGGCGGGCGCCGTGGGGGCTCAGGGCCTGCAGTTCGGCCCGGCGGCCGTCGCCGTCCGGGATCAGGCTGATTTGAAGGTCGGCCGCCTGCACCAGGCTGGGCGCTTGCTCGGGCCATTCGACCAGCTTCAGTCCCGGGCCGCTCAACAGCTCGCGAAAGCCGGCGTCTTCCCACTCGCGCGGGTCGCCGAAGCGGTAGAAGTCGAAGTGGTGCACGTCCAAGCGGGGCAGGGCATAGGTTTCGAGCACCGCGTAGCTGGGGCTTTTGATGCGGCCTTGCACCCCAAGCGCGCGCAACAAGCCGCGCACCAGCGTGGTCTTGCCGGCCCCCAAGTCGCCCCGCAGCAGCACCAAGGCGCCCGGCAGGTGGGTCGACAGGGCCAGCCGCGCGGCGGCCGCCAGGGTGGCGGCTTCGTCGGGCCAAAACAGTTCGAGCGAGGGCAGGGCGGCCGTCACGGGCGGGGTGCTTCCTAGAATTTGCAAATGACCCACGCCACCGACGCCGACCCCGTCCTGCCTGGGGCCGCGCTGGTGGCCCAGGTGCAGGCCTGGGGGCGGGCGGCAGGATTCTCCCAAATCGGCATCGCCCCCATCGACTTGGCGGACGCGGAACCCGGCCTGCTGGCGTGGTTGGAGGCGGGCTTCCACGGGGGCATGGACTACATGGCGCGCCATGGCTTGAAGCGGGCGCGGCCGGCGGAGTTGGTGCCGGGCACGGTCAGCGTCATCAGCGTGCGCATGGACTACTTGCCCCGGTCTGCGCCCGAGGGCTGGCAGGCCGTCGAATGGGCCGGCCTGGCGCGGCCGCAGCAGGCGCAGCTCAGCCTGTACGCCCGAGGTCGGGACTACCACAAGGTGTTGCGTCAGCGCCTGCAGGCACTGGCCGACCGTATCGCCGCGCACTTGGGGCCCTTCGGCCATCGCTGCTTCACCGATTCGGCGCCGGTGCTGGAGGTGGAGTTGGCCACGCGCGCCGGCTTGGGCTGGCGCGGCAAGCACACCCTGTTGCTGGACCGTGAGGCCGGCTCGATGTTCTTCTTGGGCGAGATTTACGTGGACCTGCCCTTGCCACCCAGTGCCCAGGTGACGGCCCACTGCGGGCAGTGCAGCGCGTGCTTGGACGCCTGCCCCACGCGGGCGATCGTGGCCCCCTACCGGCTGGATGCGCGGCGCTGCCTCAGCTACCTGACGATCGAACACGACGGTGACATCCCGATCGAGTTCCGCGAGGCCATGGGCAATCGCATTTACGGTTGTGACGACTGTCAACTGGCCTGTCCGTGGAACAAGTTCGCCCAGCGCAGCCCGCTGCCCGACTTCGACCCGCGCGAGGGACTCAGCGCGACGCCCTTGCTGGCGCTGTGGGACTGGGACGAAGCGACCTTTCTGCGGCGCACCGAAGGCTCGGCCATCCGGCGCATCGGGTTCGAGCGCTGGCGCCGCAACCTGGCGGTGGCCTTGGGCAATGCGCTGCGCGCGACGCCCGGCGACGACGGCCTGCGCCACGCGCTGCAGCGCGCGCGCGACGGCGCGTCGACGATGGTGGCACGCCACATCGACTGGGCCTTGGCACCGGGTTGAACCCGGCGCGCGCGCCGCAGCAGCGGCGTATCCTGCCCGGCATCCCCGCCCCAAGGAGCGCCCCGGATGCAGCTGCTCAAGCTCGTGGCCAGTCACATCAAGGTGGGTGCGCCCCTGCCGTTCAATGTGCGGGACGAGTTCGGCCACTTGCTGTTGGCTGCCGGGCAAATCATCTCCAGCGCCCGCCAGCAAGAAGCCCTGCTCAGCCGCGGCATCCACGCGGACGTGGAAGAGATCAAGGCCCTGGCCGCGGGCAAGACGGTGGCGCCGCAGGCCCCCACGTTGATGGCCCGGTGGACCCGGGCGTTCTGGGCCCTCGACGACTTGGCCCGCGACCCACCGCCGGGCGACGCCTTCGGCGCGGCCTGCTTGGAGCTGGGCACGGCCTTGCACGCGATGGTTGGCCAAGACCCCGACGTGGCGCTGTACCAGATGGTGCGGCAGGAGCAGCACCCGCTGCGCATGTACGGCCTGACCCATGCCGTGTTCGTGGCGGCGCTGTGCGACTTGCTCGCGGGGCGCCTGGGCTGGCCCGAGGCCGAGCGGCAGGCGGTGCTGATGGCCGGGCTGACGATGAACCTGACCATCCTGGAGTTGCAAGCGCGCTATGCGGTGTACGGCCGCCTGAACCCCGATCAGCGCGACGAGTTGGCGCGCCACCCCAGCGACGCGGTGGCCCGCTTGCGCGCCGGGGGCGTGACCGACGAGCTGTGGCTGCGCGCCGTGGCCGAGCACCACGAGCACCCCGACGGCAAGGGGTACCCGAAGGGGCTGACGGCGGTGTCGGACTTGGCGCAGCTGGTGCGCCTGGCTGATGTGGTGCTGGCCAAGGTCAGCCGGCGCGAATCACGCCCAGCCCTGGACGTGCGCGAAGCGGCTAAGCAGGCCTACCTTGGGGCACCGACCAGCCCCTTGGTGGCTGCCTTGGTGCGGGAATGTGGGGTGTACCCGCCGGGCGACTTGGTGTGCCTGGCCAGTGGCGAGCAGGGGGTGGTGATCCGGCGCGGCGCCAGCCCCAAAACGCCGGTGGTGGCCACGCTCACCGACCGCCGGGGCCTGCCCACCCCCCAGGTGCAGCGGCGTGACACGGGCCAAAGCGGTTTTGCCATCGTGGGGGTGAATGCCGACAAGAACCTGGTGGCGCGGTTGCCGCTGGAGCGGGTGTACGGCTTGATCCACTGAGCACGGCGCTCAGTCGCGCGCGCGGTGGCAGGCGCCGTCTTCCTCGCTGCAAAAGGAGGCGACCAAGGCCTCGTCCACGGCCTGGCCCGGCAGCGGCAGCTCTTCGTTCGTCCAGCGCTTGACCAGGCTGCCGTTGGCCACGCCGGGCCGGTTCTCTTGCAGGTAGGCGCGGCGGTGCTGCAGGGTGAGGCCGTCGTTGGCATTGGCGATCAGGCGGCTTTCTCCCATAGACCAGGGCAGCACGTAGGCGTTGGCCGCGGCGTCGACGTCGCGGAAGTACGCACGCGCGGCCTCGGCCGGCAACTTGCGGCGCACCGTGCGGTTGAGCAAGCCTTGCAAGGTGTCGAGTTCTGCGTTGCTGGGCCAAGGGCCATCGGCCAGCCGCTGGCGCCACGGGCCGAAAACGGCGGGGTCGTCCAGCTCAGCCGGTAGCACTTGCAGCATGGCCCACAGCACGTCGTGGTGCGGAGCGACCGCCGTGGCCACTGAGCGGGCCACGGTCTGGTACGGGCAGCGGATTTCCACCAAGCGGGGCTTGGTCGGGCTGCTGCAGCCGTCGTGGTGGTAGTACTCGCCCTGGCTCAGCCGGCCTTTGCTGGAGCGACCCCGAACGTCCCGGTAGGTGGGGTGGCGGGTGGCCACGTTCAAGCACACCACCAGGCCGGTGCGGTCCATCACCTGCAAGAAGGCCTCTCGGTGGGCCGGGGCCAGCAGGGTGTCGTGCAGGTAGTCGCTGGGCACCTCGGGGTCGGCGTCGGCGTCGCCCTCGATCACCAGCACGAAGGGCTTGGGGCGGCGCACGCGCCAGGCGCGGTCGGCAAAAAGCCAGCGCTCGGCGCTGGCGGGGCTGGGGGCAGGGGGGATCAGCGCGGCATCCATGCCGGCATTTTCGTGGCCTCGGCGGCGGGCGATCGGCGGGCCTGCCAACGGCGCTCCAGGGTCGCGATGGTGAGGGCGTACAGGGCCAACACGATCAGGGGCACCCACAGCATGCCTTGCGCTGGTGCCAGCCACCAGGCTAGCAAGATCAAGACCGTCCGGGCGACTGCGTGGAAGGCGGCGATCCAGTGCCCCATCAGCCACGCGCAGGGCAGCCACATGAAGCCGGTGAGCATACCCACGGTGAACACGGCGGTGTCGGGGCGGACGATGGCCACCGGGATCGCGATGGCATAGGCCAACAGTGCCTGGCCGACGGTGAGCATGAAGAGGCCGTCGAAGCGGTTCTTGTGGCGTTGGGCCATGAAGTCTTCGCCGGTCAGTTTGGACAGGCCCATGCCCAAGTAGGCGATGCAGCCGGTGAGCACGAACACAGCCAACAAGTGCCAACGGGGCGCCAGCAGGGCGCCGGCCAGTCCGACGAGGGCCCAGGCCACGGTGCCTGCCAGCGGCATGGCCAGGAAGCGGCGTTGGCGGAAGGCGGCAAGTTCTTGATCGAGGCTGAGGGGGGCGGTCATGGCGGTCTCCGTGGAGGGCTGGTCGATGGGCGGACTGTGGCCAAGGCCCTGGGCCCGCGCGTCCTGCGGGCGACGCATCGCCAGCCCGGGCGCCGAATCGACAGCGGGCAAGCCCGGGCTGCGAACGGCGGTGCGCGCCCCTAGCATCGGCCCACGCAACCAGGAGACCCCATGGACCGCCGCCAACTCTTGCTCGCCGGTGCCGCCGCCGGTTTGACCCCGCTGGAATCGATGGCTCAGGCCTACCCGGCCAAGCCGGTGCGGCTCATCGTGCCCTTCGCCACGGGGGGCACCACGGACATCATTGCCCGCGTCATGGCCGATCGCATCCAGCCGGCGCTCGGGCAAACGCTGGTCGTCGACAACCGCGCCGGGGGCGGGGGCGTGGTGGGCGCCACCGAGATCGTGCGCGCGGCGCCCGACGGCTACACGATCGGCATGGCCACGGTCAGCACCACGGCGGCCAATCCGGCCATCAACCCGCGCATTGCCTACCACCCGCTGAACGACTTCACGCCCATCATCAACATCGCGGCCACGCCCAACGTGATCGTGGTGCACCCCAGCTTTCCGGCGCGCGACTACAAGGGCTTTCTGGCGGAAATCAAGCGCCGCCCTGGGCAGTACAACTACGCCACCTCGGGCACTGGGGGCATCGGCCACCTGCAAACCGAGCTCTTCAAGAGCCTGACGGGCAGCTACATCGTCCACATCCCGTACCGCGGCGCCGGTCCGGCCTTGCAAGACGTGGTGGGCGGGCAAGTGCCCATCTTGTTCGACAACCTGCCCTCGGCGCTGCCCTTCATCAAGGACGGGCGCCTGATCGCCATCGTGGTGGCCGCGCCCAGCCGTTTGGCGCAGTTGCCCAACGTGCCCACCTTCGCCGAACTGGGCTTGGTGCCGGTGAATCGAATGGCCTACTACGGGTTCCATGGCCCCAAGGGCCTGCCGGCGGACGTGGTCCAGCGACTGCACGCGGCGGCCAAGCGCACCGCCGAGTTGCCCGAGGTGCGCAAGCGCATCGAAGACACGGGCTCTCAGTTGGTGTTGGGCAGCCCGGCCGAGTTTGCCCAGCAAATCGCGGCTGAGTACGCCGTCTACAAGGACGTGGTGCTCAAGCAGAAGCTGCGATTGGATGCCTGAACGCGCTGCATCTGAGGCGGCGCCCTACGTGGCGCCTCCTGGCATCGCCCTCTTCCTGCGGGCCTTGTGGATGGAAGAAGGCCTGAGCGACAACACGCGCGCCGCCTACGGGCGTGACCTGGCGGCGCTGGCCCAGTGGCTGCATGCCCAAGGCGGCGCGCTCGACACGGCGCAAGAGGGCGACCTGTTGGCCTATGCAGCCGCCCGCCATGCCGGCAGCCGCGCCAGCAGCGCCAACCGGCGCCTGAGCAGCTTCAAGCGC
>JACCEA010468142.1_pt1 | contig 11856 bp, 9 predicted proteins | sample 7449851 | NCBI WGS metagenome assembly JACCEA01 (sample SAMN15323453, study PRJNA562643) | freshwater metagenome | isolation source: river surface water | place: USA:Blue River Watershed | collected 2017-08-18 | reverse complement strand
TGTGAAGTCTTCTCGGGTTTTGCGCGCTCGGAGGGACTCGAACCCCCAACCTTCTGATCCGTAGTCAGATGCTCTATCCGTTGAGCTACGAGCGCTGGGCAACGATGGAAGAGTCTAGCGCAAAACCCATTCAGAACTAAAGCCCCGATTTACTTCGTGGAGCCAATCTGGTCGAGCAGAGCCAGAACCTGGTCATAGAACTTGTTTTCAACATCATCAGAGAGTTTGACCACGATGGTGTTGGTAGCGGGATTCATGAGCATGAATTGACCTCGGTAGCCCTGAGTCAAATAGGAGTCATCTGGTCGATGCCACATGTTTGCCCCGAAACGCTCCGAACCAAAGCCACCGAACCAAACCTTGGCCGGAGTGGTCATGCGGGAGTGCCAGTCCTCAGATAGGACAACTTGTCCCTGTTGTGGACCGAATGCAGCTCTGCCACCGTTTAGGAAAACTCCGCCCACCAACGCAAGGTCCCTCGCAGTGGTGTTGAAACAGCAGAACGACTTTTCCCAGCCGCCCTCTCTATCGACAGCCCAGCTAGCGTCATTGGAAGCACCAACGCGCTCCCAGACCTTTGCACCGAAGTAGTTAGAGAGTGACATTCCTGAAACCTGCGTGACTACCATTCCCAGCAGCTGGGTGTTTACCGAGCGATACTCGTACTCCTCACTACCCGGTTCACAAACCACCTTCAGGTTATTGCGGAGCACGAAATCGATATCGGTAGTGGCAAACATTTGAGCGACCGGATAGCCCCAGCCAGCTGGACCCGATGGATAGTCCTCGTCGATGCCTATGCAGGACTGCATGTCTAGCAGATGCTTGATGGTCACCTGGTCCAAGCCATCAACGAAGGCATACTGCGGAAGATATGTAGTGACCGGCTCTTGCTCACGAATCAGACCATCGTCAATCAGATTGCCGATTGCCATGCCAACCATGGTCTTGCCAATGCTCATGGTGTTGATCTGTTGATCTTGCGAGAAGTCTTCTGAATAGCTCTCGTAGGTGATGACACCATCACGAATTACCAATAGGGCCTTGGTGGCGGTTGCGCGCAAGAGATCTTCGGTTACGAAGGTCTGGCCTTCAAATTCAAAACTTGCTGGAAGCTCCTCCTGGACCGAAGCAACTTCAAACTGATGCGGGAGCACCGAGGCTGGTATCACATGGGTGGGCATCAGATCCGGTTGCTCGGACGGGACACTCTGCGCGAGCTGATACGCGGCAACCGGATTTGGATACCGCACCACCAGGGTCAGGGAGAAGGCCGCAACCGCGAGCGAGAGAATCGGGATAAAAATCCAGAACGCCAGAGCCTTGAGGGTTTTTTTCATAAGAGGTGCGGACGAGCAAAAGCTCGATTTATCCGACTCCTCCTCTCGACCTATCGATCAAGCCTGAAAACGTGTGCCAATGGTAACTCGCAAGCCACATAACCGCTAATTCATTACTTCAAGGCTCGATTGGTAACAACTATCGATGCTGCCTGAAGGGCAGCAAGCAAAAAGAAGACTGTGCCAATCCCGCCAAATGCCAGCGTTCCTGCAACCGCAGGGACCACTACTTGGCCAAGACGATTGGATGTGAGGCGAATAGATATGGCCAAACCTCGATGCTGCGGGTCTGAGATACGTGAAACCCAGGCCATTGTCGCGGGCTGGCCGATTCCCATGGCAAATCCAGTGATCGCAATAACTATTGCGAGCAGATAAAACTGCGTGACGAAGGCTATAGCCACAGAGCCAAGCAGGGTGACCAGGGCTCCTGCATTCAAAATGAACTTCATGCCGAATCGATCGTTGATTCGACCCAGCACCACCCTCACCCCCATGGATGAGACCGCCCGAATTGCTAGCAAGATACCGATCTCCGTAGAACCAAAACCTAGCTGCCTGCCAAGAAGGGGAAGGAAGATCAACATCACATCCACCACTGCGGTTGACGAGCCGGCCACGAAGATGGCCGACTTATAGCCCTTGACACTGAGCACCCGGCGAACGGCATTTGCGTTTAGATCCAGATCGCCCTTGGCCATTTCGGTTTTTGGGAAAAGGCCGACAACACTCAACACAGCTCCCACGAACAGTGCGATGGCGAACCAGAGTGCGGAATTGACATCAACCTCTGTTCCGCCGCGGTCAGCCAGCACACCACCAAAGAAAGGGCCGATCGCATGCCCAACTGATGCGTAGAAGGTCAGCAGGCCGAAGTTGCGCTCGTACTTGGGATCAGCCGAACGATTGGCAATCATGGTCTGACCGCCAAGCATTGCAAAAAGGTGACCGATGCCCAGAAGCGGCATTGCGATAAACAGAAATGGCAGAGTCTCTACAAAGATCAGGCCAAGCGTTACCAACAGTGCGATTGCGGACCCAACAACCAAAGCGGTCCCAGCTCTGCCCCTGTCGACCCACTTGCCCATCAGAATGGCAAAAATCAGAGGTGCGACGGCGAACGCGGAACCAACCAAACCAACCAGCACCGCATCCGCACCAAGGTCTACCGCTCGGTAGGTGATCATGGGCCTAACGACGTAAACACCGGCCTGAATAAAGCCCGAGTTAAGTAGAACGAGCAACAGCCAACGACTGTTGCTCGCACCACTTAGTTTCATTTAGGCGATCTTGTTTTTCCAGAGTGCATAGAGCTTTGGAATTGCGATTACGACCGCAAGTAGGGCGTAAACGCTCACCGAGAACGGTGTTGCCACCAGAATGCTCGGATCTCCCGACGAAGCCTGCAGTGCTCTTCTGAACTCCTGCTCTGCCATCGGCCCCAGAATCACACCCAGAATCAAAGGTGTCACGGGATAGCCAAATCTTCTAAACAGAAGACCCAGCAAACCAATCACGAGTGCGACCCAGATCTCCCAGGTATCGCCGTTTAGCACATAAGCACCAACAAGTGCGAACAGCACGATACCGCCGTAGAGGTAAGGGGCTGGGATTAACAGCATCTTGGCCCAGACTCCTGCGAGTGGAAGGTTTAGCACCAACAGCAGCACGTTTCCAATAAAGAGCGAGGCAATCAGAGTCCAAACCAATACCGGCTGATCTGTGAACAGCAAAGGCCCTGGTTTAATGTCGAATTGCTGGAAAGCGGCGAGCATTACAGCGGCGGTTGCGCTGGTCGGAAGTCCGAGGGCCAGAAGTGGCACCATGGCTCCCGCTGCGTTTGCGTTGTTTGCAGCCTCAGGTCCTGCAACACCCTCAATTGCACCCTTGCCAAACTCATCGTGCTTCTTGCGAGCAAGTCGCTTCTCGAGGCTGTAGCTCAGGAAGGTTGGGAGCTCAGATCCACCAGCTGGCAGCACACCGGTTGGGAATCCGATTGCAGTTCCGCGAAGCCATGGACCCCAGGAGCGCTTCCAGTCTGACTTGGTCATGGTTGCAAAGCCTTTGAATGCATTTCGGTCAATAGGGCTGAGTCGGCCATAGAGCGCGACGTAGAGCACCTCACCTAGCGCGAACAGGGAAACGATGAGCACTACGGTCTCAATTCCGTCGGTCATCTTCGGAACATCAAAGGTGAGTCGAGAAGCACCGGTCTGTAGATCAAGTCCGATCAATCCAAGCACTAGCCCCATGCTCAGTGACAGAAGGCCTCGAATGACGGATTGGCCAAGCACCGCACCAACAGTTCCAAATGCCAAGACCATCATCGCGAAGAAGTCGGCCGGGGTCATTCGGACACCGATCCATGCGATTGCGGGCGAGGCCATCGCGACGATTCCAGTTGCAATCGCACCGGCAACAAACGAACCTATGGCCGCGGTCGCAAGCGCTGCACCGGCACGGCCATTGCGGGCCATCTTGTTTCCCTCGAGAGTGGTCATAACTGAACCAGACTCACCAGGGGCATTCAACAAAATCGAGGTTGTAGATCCACCGAACATGGTTCCGTAGTAGATCGCACCGAACATGATCAGGGCTGCGGTTGGATCAACAGTCAGAGTTACCGGTAGCAGTAGCGAAATTGCTAGCGCTGGTCCAATGCCTGGAAGCACACCGACCAGGGTTCCCAGGATGGTTCCGAGGAGACCAAACATCAGGTTGGTCAGTGTGAGTGAGGCAGCAAATCCCTCAATGAAATGGGACATGTCCATTACCAACCACCGTCCTCGATGGTCTCACCCGGTGACTGCAGGAAGTCAAAGCCAAGTGGCAGATAAAGCTGAAGTCCTTGGGTAAAGCCGATGTATACAACCGCGCTAACGACAACAGCGACTATTGCCAAAGTTATGTTTCGTTTCACTCCAATGGCCTTACCGACCAAGAAGTAGAGAACTGGACCCATTATCAAGAATCCCAGGAGCTCTATCAGCGCTGCATAGAGCGCGAGAGCTAGGACTACGATGCCGAATGGTCTCCAGTTTGCTTTTTCTAGCGGGGTGCCGGCTTCAATGCCCTCCGGCTCTCCCTTGGCGCCGCGCAAAACAAACATGAGCTGCAGCGCAGAGAGGGAAAACATAAGTCCACCAACGATGTAGGCAAAGACCTTAGGTCCAACGAATCCAACTGCGTTGGACTCAACCATGTTGGTGGTGTCAACTAAAACAACGATTGAAGTGGCAAAGAGGAAGCTGGTGAATACCAGCTCCCCCTTTGCTACCTGCTTTGAAGCTAATGCCACAGAACTACAGTCCTAGGTCGGTGTATAGCTTCTTGATCTTGGCTTCCTCAGACTCTAGCCAGGTCTGGTAAGCGTCACCGGCTAGCCAGTTGTTGCTCCAGACGTACTTCTTGAGGTTCGCCTTCCATGCGTTTCCGTTGCGAGCAACGTCCATGGCACGGATAACTAGGTTGCGGTCAGCGTCGCTGGTTCCCTTTGGAAGCATGAAGCCTCTCCAGTTCACAGAAACCATCTTCACACCCTGCTCGGTGAAGGTTGGGGTTGGGATTGCAGCAACGCGCTTGGCGGAGCTGATGCCCAATAGGCGCAAGGTGCCGGCCTCAACCTGAGACTGGAACTCACCCCAGCCGGAGATTCCGGCCTTCGCGGTTCCGTTCAGTAGCGAGGTGGTCACCTGAGCACCACCGGAGTAAACGATGTAGTTGAGGTCCTTGATTGAAAGACCGATGCTCTCGTACATCTGAACTGCGGTGTAGTGGTCAATTCCACCAAGGTTTCCACCAGCGATTGGCAGAGCGGTCTTCTTGGCCTTGATGTCCTTCACAAGATCCTGAAGGTTCTTGTATGGGGAGTTCGCAGGAACAACGACAACCTCGTACTCACCCATAATGCGAGCTGCAGCTACGGTGTCAGAGTTCTTGAACGAAACCTTGGTTGACTGAACTCCACCCACTAGAGCAAATCCCATGGATAGCATCTTGCCGGCCTTACCGGTGTCGTTGTTTAGGAAGCTCGATAGACCAGTGGTTCCACCGGCACCTGGCAGGTTGCGGTAGGTCGCGTCAGCGAGTAGAACACCCTCTGCCTTCATCGACTCCATCAGACGGCGAGAGGTGGTGTCATAGCCACCACCGGCACCGGCTGGCACTAGAACATCCATTCCCTTTAGGGTTGGCCACTTGGCGTACTGCCAAATGCGCTTGCCTTTGAAGCTTCCCTGTGGTGCGACCTTACAAATTAGGTCACTACCGTCAGCACCTCGCTTTGCAGCCACCTGACCAGAGGTGGCACAAGCTAGTCCATAGCGTGCGTTCTCTGCGCGGGTGTTTGCATTGGCCGCAGGGGCCAGGGTGATGGTAGAAGCAACCAACGCCAGCGTCGTTGCTGCGATAGCAATCTTCTTCACTATTTGTCCTCCAAATAAAAAGTGGGACGATTTCCACTTTTGGAAATCGGCTTCGGAGGACGAGGGGGTCGTCAAGCAGTTAACCCCGTTGTCAACCGAAGACTGAGTCTCTCCCGCCACTTTTCAGGTGACCAACCAATCCGGGCTTTTAGGCCGTGATGACGAACTGATTGCCTAGGAATACTCCCTCAGTAAAGGGGACTGTATCGGAAAACGCTTCCAGAGCGCAAACAGAACACGGACATAAATTTAAGAATTTCTTCATCCGGAGTTTAAACGTGCCAACTCCAGGCTTGAGGTCAAGAGCGGAGACGGAGGGATTTGAACCCTCGAGGGACTTTTAAGGTCCCTACCCACTTAGCAGGCGGGCGCACTCGACCGGGCTATGCGACGTCTCCTTGGTGCCTAGAAAGCCTACAAGAAAACTCTCGGCTGTTCGACCACTACTTTGAGCAGCTCTTCACCGAGGCCTTAGTTCCCTGAACCCATTCCGGCAAAGTTTCCACGCTCTCGCTCTCCGAGACCGGAGCTGAAGTTGCGGTCGTTTCGGCTGAGGTATCGGTGGTTGATTCTTCCTCGGCGACAACAGCCCCCTGGCCAAGATTCGCCTTTTCAAAAACCAGTGGTTCATCCTTGGCAATCTTGTCAAAGAGGAACTTGCCTTGATCCTCGATAAGACCAACTCTGCCCGAGTAGGCGCCCTTCATGCTGTAGACGGGGAGCTTGATAAAGGTGATCATGTCGAGATCGACATCATTAACCTCACGCGCCATACCCAGCATCACACCGATGTTGGTTAGCGAGTTGGAAAGTTGCATGTTCTCTAGCGCAGCGGTTCCGATTCTGAACATCTGGAATGGGTTGGTCAACACGTTTTCTGACTTCAGCTTTCGAGCCAAAGCGGAGAGAAATACCTGCTGGTTTGAAATTCGAGACAGGTCTGACCCGTCGCCAACGCCGTATCGGGTTCTCAAAAACGCCAAGGCATTTTCACCCTGCAGGGTGTGCTCACCAGCTTCTAGATAGAGCTTGGTCTTGTCGTCGTTGATGTCTTCAGAAACACAAACTGTCACACCACCAACAACTTCACTCATCGCGATGACACCCTTGAAATCGATCATCGCAAGATAAGGGATCTTGATGCCGGTTAGCGCTTGAACCGTCTGCAAGACGCAAGCCGGACCACCGGAGTTCATGGTGGCATTGATTTGCACCAACTCTTTGGCAGGGTAAGGGTCTCCGCCTTCTGGGTTGCGGCACTCAGGCTGCGGAACCATTAGGTCTCGAGGGAAAGACAGTGCTACAGCGTTTGATCTATCCGCTGTGACGTGAAGCAAGATGATGACATCGGCAAGATTTGCCGTGGAGTTTCCGTATGCGGTTGAACCCTGACCTGCTCTGGTGTCTGAGCCAATCAAGAGCATGTTGATTGGGCCGTTGATTTCTTCGGGGGTGGGGAGCTGATACTCCTCGCCGTCGGTTGAGAAGACATCGATACCAGAAGCCGAAAGTGTTTGAGTTAGGTATACGTAACCGCCGCCCAATAGGGCAACCACGAGACCAACCACGCTGGCCATCGCAATAAAGGTTTTCTTGAGCCAGCCTCTTCGCTTTGGTCTCGGCGTTGACGAAAAATCGTATTCCGGCTGAGTCACCAGAGAAGTCTAAAGACAAAAGCCTGAGTTGTCCCTAGGAAAAACAAAACCCGCCCTGGGGCGGGTTTTTGACTGGCGGAGGCCGTGGGATTCGAACCCACGAGACATTGCTGTCCACTGGTTTTCAAGACCAGCTCCATCGGCCGCTCGGACAGACCTCCGCATGGAAGTTTAGTGGGCTAATCGAGAAACTGCAGCCCCTCAATCGAGCTCAATACCTCGGCAACCCCATCATCATCAACCGACGCGGTAACCGCGGTTGCTTCGGCTTTGACCTCGTCCGGAGCCTGACCCATGGCGAACGCATAACCGCCTAAGTCCTTGGCCCAGCGGAACATCTCAAGGTCATTGCGACCATCACCCATCACGACGACCTGATCACCCGGTATTCCGAGCTGCACACGGAGTCGCTCCAGACCGTGGCCTTTATCGATTCCCTTGGGAGCTATGTCCAACCAAGCGGTGTAGCCGATGGCGTAGGAGACAGACTGCAGCCCAATCTCCTCGATGATGCCCAGAAACTCCTCGACATCGTGATCGGGTGAAAGAACTACAACTCTGGAGACCGGGTGGTGCGAGAGGGTATCGAGATCTGCCTCATAGTTTTGATCGCCCAGTGAATAGGTGGGGAATGGCTTGTTGAATCGGTAGCTGCCGTCCACATCCTCAACCGCGAAGTGGGCATTGGGAAGTTTTTTGATCAAGAGGCCGAGAATTTCAGAGGGATCAAAGGTTTTCACTTCAACTACGTGATAGCCGCGAGCGCCGCCGAGCTCAATCGTCACAGCTCCGTTGGAGCAAACCGCATAACCCTCGGTGAGACCGAGCTCTTTGATTACCGGATAGGCGTTAGCCGCGGCGCGCCCGGTTGCAATCACAACCTTGTGACCAAGGTCACGAACACGTTGAACCTCTTGCTTCACCCTTGGAGAAAGTGATCCATCATCGTGGACGAGCGTGCCATCGATGTCGATGCCAACTAACCAGGGTGAGCCCATTACGACTAGGCCTTGGCTGTGATTCGCTCGACGCCACCGAGGTATGGTCGAAGAGCAGCGGGGATTACCACTGAGCCATCCTCCTGCTGGTGGTTCTCCAGAATGGCAACGATCCACCTCGTGGTGGCGAGAGTTCCATTCAAAGTGGCTACGGTCTTTGGTTTACCCGACTCGTCCCTGTATCGGGTGTTGAGCCTGCGCGCCTGGAAGGTAGTGCAGTTGGAAGTAGAGGTCAGCTCACGGTAGGTCTGCTGCGATGGAACCCAGGCTTCAATGTCATACTTTCTAGCCGCCGATGAGCCGAGGTCTCCAGCTGCGACATCAATTACTCGATAGGGAAGCTCACACTTCTGAAGCATCTGCTCCTGCCAAGCCAGCAGGTTTTTGTGCTCCTGCTCAGCGTCCTCTGGTTTGCAGTAGCTAAACATTTCAAGCTTGTTGAACTGGTGCACACGCAAGATGCCCTTGGTGTCCTTACCGTGTGATCCAGCCTCACGTCGGTAGCAGGTTGACCAACCGGCATATCGAATCGGGTTTGATAAATCATCAAGAATTTCGTCACTGTGATAACCGGCTAGTGCGACCTCGCTGGTACCGGTAAGGAAAAGCTCATCTGCGGGTAGGTAGTAAACCTCGGATGCGTGCTCACCCAAAAACCCAGTTCCCTGCATGACCTCTGGTCTTACCAGAGTTGGGGTAATAAGGGCGGTGAAACCGGCTTCGGTTGCCTGGTCCAGGGCGAGCTGCATGAGGGCAAGTTCGAGCCTCGCTCCCAAGCCCTTCAAGAAATAAAAACGAGAACCTGAGATCTTGGCGCCGCGAGCAATGTCGATGATGTCCAGCTGCTCACCTAAGTCAGAGTGCTCCTTGGGAGTGAAGGAGAAGTCGCGCTTTAGCCCAACCTCTTTGATGACTACAAAGTTTTCTTCGCCGCCTGAGGGAACATCTTCAATTACAACGTTCTCGATCTTGAACAGCACAGAGTTCAGTTCTTCCTGCGCTTTGTTGGCCTCGGCATCCGCAGCCTTCACCTTGGCAGCCAACTCCTGGGCCTGAGCGACAAGGTCGGCCTTCTGCTCTTTTGGTGCGGTTGCAACCAGCTTGCCGTGAGCATTCTGCTCGGCACGGAGCTTCTCGAAATCATTCAAAGATTGACGGCGCTGAGACTCCAGCTCGAGTGCTCTATCGACTAGTCCGACGTCGGCTCCACGTGCACGCTGGGAGGCCCTGATGGCCTCTGGGTTTTCCCGCAACAGATTTAGGTCAATCACGTGCTAAAGCCTACCTTTCCTAACCTCGAGCCCGCATAGCCAAGCGAAACACCCAAGAAGCACATGTTCCCCAAAGGGAACACGGATAGCCGTATCTATGTGGTCACGGTGGCATGCTTTAGACGTGGATTTCAGATTGAAAATTCTGGTCGTTGACGACGAGCCGCTCGTGTCGGCGCTGCTTCGTCAGACTCTGGAGGCCGCTGGCCACGAGGTTGAAGTCGCTCAGAAGGGCTCCGAGGCTACCAAGTTGGCTAAAGTCTTCGACCCAGATCTTGTGCTTATGGATGTAGACCTTGGTTCGGGTCCTGATGGTATCGATGTTGCTAGTGCCATCAAGTTCCAGTCCCCTGCCGTATCGATAGCTTTCCTAACCAATGTTTCAGAGCCCAGATTGGCTGGAAAATCAGCCAAGCACCTTCCGGCGGGCAGTGCATATCTGCACAAAGATCGCATCACAGATCCAGAGGTTTTACTCCGGGCAATCGAGGAGACCGCCCGAGGGCGAGCTAGGCACCTTCGCGATGACCTAACAACTGGTCATAACCTCAAAAAATTGAGTAACTCTCAACTGGAAACAATTCGCCTGTTGGCAGCCGGTAAGTCCAACGAAGAGATCGCCCAGCTAAGAGGCACAACAGTTCGAGCGGTCCGACTTTTGTTGGTGCGCGCATATAGGGCTCTAGGTATTGATGAGCAGGGGGGTTCAGAGCGTAGAGTCAAGGCAGCACTCGAGTTTATTAAGGCCTCCGGACTCCCAAATTGAAACAACTAAGGAATCAAGTATCAGGATTCTTTAGCGCCTTCAGAGCTAACTGGTTGCAGCTTTCCAGGGTAAATCTGCTCGATTGGAGATTCTTCAGCTGGTTCCCGGCAACTCATCTAATGTCCGGCGTTGCCTATGAGGAGTCTCGACTAGGTGTCCAATTCACCGAACTGATCCCAGCGATCATGCTTGCCGAGGTGTGCTTTCTGGTTAGTTACTTCGGTGGATATTGGATTCTGACAAGACTTCACCCCAATGCCTACGGGGCAACTGGCAAGCTTTTGATTCTGATAGGCGGCGCCCAGCTGATTCGAGGTCTGGCGTTAGAGGTTGGTCTTGTCCAACTGCTTGAAGTCACGAATCAGGTTGACCTGAGGCGACTACCAGGCGATTTCACAGTGAGCTTCCTAGTTGCACTGGTGCTTGCTTACCTCCAAACTGCTCGAGCTCAGTATCGGGAAGATGCAAATGCAATCGACCGCGTGAGAAAAGAGCTCGTTCTGCGCAGGGAGCAGGCTCAAAGCGCAGCATCAAAGGCCGAGCAAGCTCTCCGGGAAAGAGCCCAAGCGTCACTTCTAACCAAGCTGAGTGATGTCGAAAAACTGTTGGCAAAAACTAATCTGGCTCGAAGCGCAGATCGAGTTCGTCAGCTGGTCGAGCTCGAGGTTCGGCCGCTGAGTAAGGAGATTTGGCATCGCCTAGAAATACTTTCCAGGGCTGAGGCAGAACCTGAAGTTTCACATACGAGCGCTTGGCCAAGGACGCTTCCGCTGAAGCGTGGTTTTCGTCCGGCCCTTATATTCCTATTTGCGAATTTGAATCTGATTGCAACGGCGAATGCTTTGGCAGGTGCCGAGTTCGCTCTAACGCTACTGCTATTCAGCGTGACGATGCTGCCAATTGGTGGGCTTCTGCGACTTGCGGTACCCGAGAATTATGAACCCAAATTCTGGGTGGGAGCACTGATCTCGCTACTTATGACCGGAGTTTCGCTCTTACCAACCTGGATCTACCTTTTCAGCGTTGCCGAGTTGTATCCCGGAGCTGTGGGGTTGCGGCAATCGGGTGCCGGGCTGATCATGTTGGTGGCGCTAGGGCTCGGGATACGCGCAACTTACGCAACCAGCCAAGAGAGATCACTGGCCCGACTTGAAGAACTAAATGATGAGCTAAGTCGAGAGATCTCTCTCATCGAACAGTCAATTTGGATTGCAAAACGAAACTGGTCATTTATCGTCCACGGGACTGTGCAGGGCGCATTGACTGTAGCTCATACCCGACTAAACCAAGCAGGCAAAGACAAGGATTCAGTATTGAAGCTTGTCAAAGGTGACATTGAGCGAGCTCGAACTGCTCTTGAATCAGGGCTAGTTACCCGCCAATCGACAAGTGCGGAGTTTGA
>JACCEA010005370.1_pt1 | contig 11860 bp, 9 predicted proteins | sample 7449851 | NCBI WGS metagenome assembly JACCEA01 (sample SAMN15323453, study PRJNA562643) | freshwater metagenome | isolation source: river surface water | place: USA:Blue River Watershed | collected 2017-08-18 | reverse complement strand
TCGAACTTGCCGGCGACAAGGTAAACGCCAAAGCGGCTGCTATTCGGGCCGGGGTTCCGGTTTTGGCATCAACTGAATCTTCTGATGACGTAAATGTTTTGGTGCCGCAAGCTCAAAAGATCGGCTTTCCACTCTTTGTAAAGGCGGTTGCCGGCGGCGGCGGTCGCGGTATGCGCAAGGTCGAGCAGGAATCTGAGCTGGTCCAATCCCTTGAGGCAGCCATGCGTGAAGCCGGCAGTGCCTTTGGTGACCCTAGAGTCTTCTTGGAGCAGGCCGTAATTCGCCCGCGGCACATCGAAGTGCAGATTCTTGCCGACATGCACGGCAACATCATTCACCTGCATGAGCGCGACTGCAGCATCCAGCGCAGAAACCAGAAAGTCGTTGAGATTGCACCGGCTCCAAGACTCGATGACGAGCTTCGTCAGAAACTTTTCCGCGACGCGCTGGCCTTTGCCAAGGAAATCGGCTACCAGAACGCCGGAACAGTTGAATTTTTGATTGACACCGTCGGCCCGAATGCCGGCAAACACGTCTTTATTGAGATGAACCCTCGCATTCAGGTGGAGCACACCGTCACCGAGGAGGTCACCGATGTTGACCTGGTGCAGTCACAGCTGCGAATTGCCGCTGGCGCCACCTTGGACGAACTAGGGCTAAGCCAACAGAGCATCAAGCCGCACGGTTTCGCTCTGCAGTGCCGCATCACCACCGAGGATCCGAGTGCCGGTTTTAGGCCTGACTCGGGCATGATCACCACCTATCGCTCACCCGGCGGAGCCGGCATTCGCCTCGACGGTGGAACAGTTACCACCGGTGCAGAGGTATCTCCGCACTTTGACTCGATGCTGGTAAAGCTAATTACCAGAGGTCGCGATTTCCGCTCTGCGGTTGACCGTGCCAAGCGTGCGCTTGCCGAATTCAGAATCCGCGGTGTCGCAACCAACATCAACTTCTTGCAGGCCGTTTTGGACGATGAAACCTTCGCGTCTGGAGAGCTCTCCACCCACTTCATCGATGAGCGCCCGGAGCTAATGAACGGCAAGGTGTCCCAAGACCGTGGCACCAAGGTGTTGCAGTGGCTGGCCGAGGTAACCGTAAACAAGCCTTGGGGTTCGCGCGAGGGCAAGATCGACCCGGCCTTGAAGCTTCCAAACATTGACATCTCGGCCCCGGCACCAGCCGGCACCAAGCAACTACTCGCTCAGTTGGGCCCAGTAGGTTTTGCCAAGTGGATGCGTGAGCAAAAGCGCGTGCTCGTTACTGACTCAACTTTCCGCGATGCTCACCAGTCGCTTCTTGCGACTCGGGTTCGCGGTCGTGACCTGGTGGCAGCAGCGCCATATGTGGCGAGGATGACCCCGGAGCTGCTATCCATTGAGGCCTGGGGCGGCGCTACCTACGATGTCGCCCTGCGCTTTTTGGGTGAGGACCCATGGGATCGCCTCGCGCAGATTCGCGAAGCGCTTCCTAACGTCTGTATTCAGATGTTGCTGCGCGGACGCAACACGGTTGGCTACACCCCATACCCAGAAGAGGTAACCCGAGCCTTCGTGTTCGAGGCCGCCAGAACCGGCGTGGACATCTTCCGAATCTTTGATGCTCTAAACGATGTCGATCAGATGATCCCGGCGATCAAGGCCGTTCGCGAAACCGGAACCGCAGTGGCCGAAGTCGGCATGAGCTACACCGGGAACCTGTCCGACCCAAGCGAAACCCTTTATACGCTGGACTACTACCTTGAACTAGCCGACAAGATTGTCGCGGCTGGAGCTCACGTCTTAGCTATCAAAGACATGGCGGGGCTGCTTCGGCCTCAGGCTGCAAAGACCCTGGTCACCGCCCTTAGGGAGCGCTTCGACCTTCCAGTTCATATCCACACCCACGACACCGCCGGTGGACAGCTGGCAACTCTTCTGGCTGCGGTTGAAGCTGGCGTGGATGCGGTAGACGTCGCAAGTGCCCCGATGGCCGGCACCACCAGCCAGCCCTCAGCCTCTGCTCTGGTTGCTGCCTTGGCGTTCACTGAACGTGACACCACCATGGATCTAGATCGGGTGACCGACCTTGAACCCTACTGGGAAGCGGTTCGCAGAATCTATGCTCCTTTCGAGTCGGGCTTGCCTGGACCGACCGGTCGCGTTTATCGACACGAGATTCCAGGTGGACAGCTATCAAACCTCAGGCAGCAGGCCATTGCGCTTGGGCTTGGAGATCGTTTCGAACTGGTTGAAGAGATGTATGCCGAGGCAAACCGCATTCTAGGTAGACCGCCAAAGGTAACCCCATCCTCCAAGGTGGTCGGAGACCTTGCGCTTCATCTGGTTGCGGTCGGAGCCGACCCGAAGGACTTCGAGCAGAATCCACAGAACTACGACATCCCGCAGAGCGTAGTTGGATTTATGGCGGGCGAATTGGGCGACCTGCCCGGCGGCTGGCCTGAACCATTCCGCTCCAAGGTGCTAAGTGGCAGAAGCGTCGATATCTCGATTACACCGGTGGCCGATGAAGATTTGGCGAAACTAAATTCCAAGAACCACGCCGAGATTCGTGCCACTCTGAACCGGCTGCTCTTCCCAGGACCTACCAAGGACTTCCAGCGCACCAGCAACCTCTATGGGCAGCTGGACAAGCTGGCGACTCTGGATTACCTCTACGGTCTCGAATCAGATGTTGAGCACGTGGTCGAACTTCGCAAGGGCATTCAGCTCTTTGTTGGCCTTGAAGCAATTGGCGAAGCCGATGCCAGGGGACTGCGCTCGGTAATGGCAAAGCTCAATGGCCAACTCAGACCAATCACGGTTCGTGATCACAGCATCAAGGTTGCCGTTGCTAGTGCCGAAAAGGCCGATGCCACCAAGCCTGGCCACGCCGCAGCCCCTTTCACCGGAGTGGTGACCCCAAAGGTCGCGGTTGGCGACACCGTGTTGGTCGGTCAGCCGATTGCCAGCATTGAGGCCATGAAGATGGAGGCCAACATCGCTGCACCAATTGCTGGCCGCGTGGTTCGACTTGGAGTTGCTGGGCCAACCCCGGTTGAGGGCGGCGACTTGATTGCGGTTATCGAGTAGGTTGCCGTGACCGTTCGAGAAATTCGACTATTTGGCGACCCCGTCCTAAAATCTGTGACCGAACAGGTCAAAGACTTCGAGTCGGTCAAGGGGCTGGTCCAAGACCTGCTGGACACCACCGCACTGCCGGGTCGTGCCGGGGTGGCAGCTACTCAGATTGGTGTCGGCTTAGCCGTTTTTTCATACAACGTGAACGGCAAAATTGGCTACCTGATAAACCCTGAGATAGTGAGCGTCGAGGGGGAGTCGACGCTTATGGAAGAGGGTTGCCTTTCGGTACCGGGGCTATGGCACAAAACTCCAAGGTTTCCCAAAGCAACCGCACTTGGCTATCAGCTGGACGGATCCATCGTGGAAATTTCTGGAGAGGGTCTGATGGCTCAAGCACTCCAGCACGAATGCGACCACCTAAATGGTTTGCTCTATCTTGACCGCCTCGAAAAAGAAGAACGGAGGCTGGCTTTCGCCAACCTCCGTCAACAGAGCTGGTTTATCTCTTAGCCGTAGATTCGGTCCACGTGCAGGGCGAAGTCAGCCATTACCTTTGGTCGCTTGATCTTTAGTGATGGGGTTAGGTGACCGGATGCCTCGGTTAGCTCAACATCCAAAATCTCAAACTCCTTGATCTGCTCGGCATTGGAGAACTTCTTGTTCACCTCGGCAATCAAGTTTTTGATCTCTTCGCGAATCTTCGGGTGCTTGGCAGCCTCGGCCAAGGTCAGCTTCTCGGCGATGCCATTGTTGGCAGACCAAACTGGAACCATCTCTGGATCGAGTGAAATCAGTGCACCGATGAAAGGCTTGGCATCTCCGATTACCACTACCTGACCGACCAGCGGGTGAGCGCGGATTGGGTCTTCGATCGGAGCTGGGGCAACATTCTTACCACCTGCGGTAACCAGGATTTCCTTCTTACGACCGGTGATGGTCAGGAAGCCATCCTCGTCCAGCTCACCAATGTCGCCGGTGTGGAACCAGTCGTCGGAGAATGCCTCGCGAGTTGCGCTTTCGTTCCTCCAGTAGCCGCGCATCACGTTGATGCCGCGCAGCCAAACTTCACCATCATCGGCAATCTTGATGCCGGTGCCAGGCAGGGCACGGCCGACCTTGCCGATTTTCTGCCAGCTCACGCGACCAATCACGGCGGCCGCTGCGGTCTCGGTTAGACCGTAGCCTTCGAGCACTACTAGGCCAATGCCGCGGTAGAAGTGACCTAGGCGGGCGCCCAGTGGAGCACCTCCGGAGATGGCGTATTTCACGTTCCCTCCCATTGCGGCGCGAAGCTTGGAGTAGACCAGCTTGTCGAATAGTCCGTGCTTGATCTTTAGACCAAGCGATGGGCCAGCCTTTGAGTCGAGCGCTTTGCTGTATTCGATGGCGGTCTCCGCGGCAGCACGGAAGATCTTGCCTTTGCCTCCGGCCTCAGCCTTCAGTTCTGCACCGTTGTAAACCTTTTCGAAGACACGTGGCACAGCCAGTAGGAAGGTTGGCTTGAATACCGGAAGCACCTCGGCCACCAGCTTGGTGTCTCCCAGGTGACCAACTCTGATGCCCGCGTATATGCAGAGCACCGACACGTAGCGAGCCAAGATGTGAGCCATCGGCAAGAAGATCAGGGTGTGCTGCTTATCGTTTGCAATCTCCGGGATCTCAGCCGCGGCATTCTTGCAGTGGTCAACCAAAGATCGGTGCGTTAGCTCGCAGCCCTTTGGGTTACCGGTGGTTCCCGAGGTGTAGACAATGGTCGCTAGATCGCCAAGTTTTGCGTTGGTTCTTGCGGTTTCCAAGACCTCATCGGCTACCGCCTCACCCAACTGGTGCAGCTTGGTGAATTCTGCTGAATCAATCTTCCAAATCTGGCTCACCCGCGGAGCGTTGGCACGGATCTGGTTCACGCGCTCTAGGTGCTCGTCGTTCTCGATGAACAGTGCCACCGAGTCCGAGTCGGAAAGAATCCATTCGATTTGAGATGGGGAGCTGGATTCGTAGATAGGGACGGTTACGGCACCGGCAAACCAAATTGCGAAGTCAATCATTGACCACTCGTAGCGAGTCTTGGACATGATTGCTACCGCCTGGCCTGGCTTGATGCCAGAGGCAATCAACCCCTTGGCCAGAGTGCGCACTTCGCCTAGGAAGTCACTCGCGGTCACATCCCGCCACGTCTTGTCTGGGTTCTGCCGAGAAAAGAGTGCGTGCTGTGGGCTCTTCTTAACTCGCTCCAATAGAAGATCGGTCGCGTTGTCTTGCGGGTTTGACTCCACCAGAAGTGGCACATCGTAAAACGTCATTGTTTATCTCCCATTCGAGTTTGAAATACTCTAACCCCGAGAATGAGTGCGAGAGCTACAACGTATGTAACTTTTTTCCTGTTTTTTTGTAACCTTTCCACAAAGCGGTAAAATTTAGTCTCGCTCTACCAAAGAGGTTCAAATGCTCTCAGTCGGAATCGACATCGGTGGTACCAAGATTTTGGGTGCCCTGGTCGATGAGCATGGCCAAATCCTTTTCGAGACCAAAGTTCCCTCGCCAGCCCAAGACCCTGATCTGATGGTTGCCACCGTCGTGGATCTGATCAAAGAGGTCAGCTCACAGGCAAAATCTGCGGTGGTTGGCGCGGGCGTAGCGGCAGCCGGGTTTATCGATGCCGATCAGTCCACGATTCTCTACGCTCCGAATCTCAACTGGCGCAATGAGCCATTTAGGGATCGCCTGCAGGTTCACCTCGACCTTCCGCTGGTTATCGAGAACGACGCCAACGCCGCTGGTTGGGCCGAGTACAAATTTGGCGCAGGTCGCGGCAGCAAAGACATGGTGATGCTAACCCTCGGCACCGGAGTAGGCGGGGCAGTTGTTGCCGACTACAAGCTGCGTCGTGGTGGTTTTGGAATCGCCGGTGAGCTTGGACACGTTCGAGTGGTGCAGGACGGCAAGCAGTGCGGCTGCGGCCGAAAAGGTTGCGTCGAGCAATACTCATCCGGAACCGCGGTCGTGAAAGCTGCTAAGAAGTTAGCGGCCAGTTCTGGACCGGCGGGTCAACGTTTACGCGAACTCAAGGCGGAGAGCGGTGAACTAACCGGCGCTCAGGTTTACCAGGCACTGTTGGAGGGCGATGCCGCGGTTTACTCCATCTTCCGCGAAGCCGGACGTTACCTCGGTCAGGCGATGGCAACAATCACCGCGGTATTGGACCCACAGGTCTATGTCATCGGCGGCGGACTCTCAGACGCCGGGGAGTTGATTCTGGAGCCGATTCGCGAAGGGTTCTTGGAAGATTTGCCAGCTCGAGGCTTCCGGCCTGAAGCGAAAATCGTAACTGCCGAGTTTACGAATCAGGCTGGAGTTATCGGCGCTGCAGACCTAGCGCGCGAGTCGCTCGCTAAGCTGTAAGCATCGCGACTGGAGCACAAATTGGCATATTTCATCATCAAGAACTTTATTCTTGGCCCAATTCTTCAGATTCTGTTTCGCCCATGGGTAAAGGGCTCAAAGAACGTCCCAAATTCTGGCGGCGCAATCTTGGCCTCAAACCACCTTTCATTCTCCGATTCGATTTTCTTGCCGCTGAAGGTGAGAAGACCGGTCACCTTCTTGGCAAAGAGCGACTACTTCACAGGCAAAGGCGTCAAGGGTGCGCTAATTCGCTGGTTCTTCAAAGCCACCGGCCAGCTGCCGATTGACCGCTCGGGCGGCAAGGCTTCAGAGGACTCGTTGAACACTGGGCTTGGAGTGCTAGAGCGCGGTTTGCTGCTTGGCATCTACCCGGAGGGCACCCGCTCCCCAGACGCCAAGCTTTACCGTGGCAGAACCGGCATTGCTCGTATGGTCCTTGAGGCAAAGGTGCCGGTGATTCCGGTTGCCATGATCGACACCGAGAAAGTTCAACCGATTGGTTCTAAGTATCCAAAGATTCGCCGTGTTGGCGTTGTAATTGGTGAGCCGTTGGACTTCTCAAGATTTGCGGGCATGGAGGGGGAGCGCGCAGTGCTGCGAGCTGTCACCGATCTAATCGTTTACAACATCATGCAGCTGAGCAATCAGGAGTATGAAGATGTATACGCCTCCACAGTAAAGAACCGCATGGCACGGGCCGCATAGGTAAGGGATCGCTTTGACAGACTTCGGATTAGACAACTACCTCAAGCTAGAGGCCAAGCAGCAGCCAACCTGGGCTGATGCTGAGGTGCTCGAGCAGGTCAAGAAGGAGCTCGCGGTCCAGCCACCGCTGGTATTCGCTGGTGAAGTAGACACCTTACGGGAGCGAATTGCTCAAGCGGCCAGGGGAGAGGCGTTCTTGCTCCAGGGCGGTGACTGCGCTGAGACATTTGTCGATGCCACCGCCGACCGGATTCGCAACCGCATCAAGACCGTGCTGCAGATGGCAGTGGTGTTGATGTACGGCTCGTCGTTGCCAGTTATCAAGATGGGGCGCATGGCCGGTCAGTTTGCCAAGCCAAGATCATCCGATTTTGAAACTCGCGATGGCGTCACCCTGCCCGCCTACCGCGGCGATGCGGTAAATGGCTATGAGTTCACTGAGGAATCCCGCCGAAACGACGCCAGACGTTTGATGCAGGCGTACCACACATCCTCCAGCACATTGAACTTGATTCGTGCTTTCACCACCGGTGGCTTTGCCGATTTGCGTCAGGTGCACGCTTGGAATAAGGGCTTTACTGACAATCCAGCAAATAAGCAGTACGAGAGCATTGCGGGCGACATCGATCGTGCCATGAAGTTCATGGAAGCCTGCGGTGTCGATTCTGCCGAGTTGCGCAGCACTGAATTCTTTGTCTCCCACGAGGGATTGCTGTTCGACTACGAGCGACCTATGACTCGCATCGACTCTAGAACCGGAACTCCATACGTCACCTCCGGTCACTTCATTTGGGTTGGTGAGCGCACTAGGCAGCTAGATGGTGCACACATCGACTTCTTCTCCAGAGTGCGCAACCCACTTGGTGTAAAGCTTGGGCCAACCAGCACGGTTGAAGATGTTAAGCAGATTATTGACAAGCTTGACCCAACTCGCGAACCAGGACGTCTGACTCTGATTTCACGCATGGGTGCCGGAAAGATTCGTGACGAGCTGCCTAAGTTGATCGAGGCGGCAAGGGATGCCGGGGCGACACCGCTTTGGATTACCGACCCTATGCACGGCAATGGCATCACCACGAAGAACGGCTACAAGTCACGTCGGTTCGAAGATGTGATGGATGAGGTAATGGGCTTCTTCGAGGTCCACCGCGCACTCGGAACCCACCCGGGTGGCCTGCACGTTGAGCTAACCGGTGACGATGTTGCAGAGTGCTTGGGCGGCTCGGAGATGATCGATGAGGCAACGCTTGAAGAGCGCTACGAGTCGGTTTGCGATCCTCGCCTAAACCACATGCAGTCACTCGAGCTTGCCTTCTTGGTTGCCGAGCAGCTGGTCCAGACTCAGAGGGGTTAGTTCATGTCGCTTCCAGGTGTTGATAGCTGGCTAACGATTGATCAGGCTGCTGACCTGCTGGGAATATCCGCATCCAAGGTCAGAAGGCTCATCGAAGAGTATGTGCTCTTCAGTGTCCGCGTGGACAAGCAGCCCATGATTCCGGCTCACCTAATCCAAAACGGCGAGCCGCTTGCCAGCATTCGCGGCACGCTGATCCTGCTTTTGGACTGCAGTCTCACCTTGGATGAGGCGATCGAGTGGATCTATGCCGAGAATGACATTCTTGGCAGAACTCCGATTTCCGCGCTTCTGGAGGGCCACAAGGCTCCGGTAAGAAGAGCCGCACAAGCCCTGGGTTAATTACTTACTGCGGTTGATAACCGCTTGGGTAAGACCAGCCAGCTCTTTGCGGCCCTGATCTGAAATGTCTAGATCGGCAAGCGCCTCAATGGCTCGAATCGAGTACTCCTCGATTAGAGCTTCAGTCTTGGCGAGAGCTCCCGAATCCACGATCGCAGTTCTCATAAATTCGATTTGTTCGGCATCGATCTCTCCCGATACCAATAGCTCCTCGAAGATCCTCGCGACACTAGCGGGTAACGCTTCCAGCGTGAGCCCAATCAGCACGGTTCGCTTACCCTCGCGCAAATCATCACCGGCAGGCTTGCCGGTGACTTGCGGGTCACCAAAGACGCCCAAGATGTCATCGCGCAGCTGGAAGGCCAAGCCCAGCGGAATACCGAAGTCGCTGAGGCTCTTCAATTCCGAGTGGTGAGCGCCACCAAGAGCGGCACCGATGAGTAGCGGAGCCTCCAGGCTGTATTTGGCAGTTTTGTAGAGCATCACCTTGTTGGCTCGGGCAACTGCCTCGGACTTGGATCTAATTGGTGCAGCGTTCTCCTCGAGCACGTCAAGATACTGACCAGCCATCACCTCAAAGCGCATCTTCGAAAACTCAGTTCGGCAGGCAGCCTCAATCTTTTCGCCGGGGGAGTGCAGTAGGGCATCGCCGAAAAGCTCCGATGACCAAGAGAGCATCATGTCGCCAACCAGAACTGATCCGGCTACTCCGAAGCGCTCTGGGCTACCAGCAAACTTATTGGTTTGGTGCAGGGTTTCAAATCGCTTGTGAATTGCAGGCTTGCCGCGGCGTAGGTCAGACTGATCTAAAAGGTCATCGTGCACCAGCGCTGCGGCGTGAAAAATCTCCAGCGCTGCCGCGACCGAAATTACCGGCGTTTCGGTGGTCAGTTTGCTGGTATCGACCGCTACCGGTTGGTAGCCGGCCCAGGCCCAAAAGGCAAAGAGTGCGCGAAAACGCTTGCCTCCGGAAAGTAAATCCTGGGTGTAATCGATGATTGGAATCAAGTCTTCGGAGATCTCAGATAGCTCGGCCCGCTTGATGTCACAGTAGACATCCAGGCGCTGCTGGACGAGATTTAACAGAAAACCTTGAGACATACGGGATAGCCTAACCGAGCTTCGCTGTTTACAATTAGGGAAGATCGGAGTTCACCATGGGACTATCTGAGCGCGAGCAAAAACTGCTCGAAGAGATGGAACGCAACTTGATGGCGCAGGACGCCGAGTTCGCTAAGACCATTTCTAACACCACCAGCGCCAATCAGTCGGCGGGCAAGCTGGTGCTTGGCGTGCTAATCCTGATCTCCGGCCTTGGCTTACTGGTGCTTTCGGTAGCGCTGCAGGTTGCGTTTTTCGGGGTTGTGGCCTTCCTGGTGATGGTCATCGGCCTGGTAATCGCCAGCGCAAATTTCCGACTTCCTGAACTTCCAGCCGCGGGAGAGAAGCCAAAAACTAACTTTTTCGAGGATCGCTGGAACCAGCGCTTCGGCAACGAATAGCAAACCCTGATTTAACCCCGCTGCGGCGGGGTTTTTTCGTTTAAAAAAGTTGACCAAAACGTGATAAAAAACACGCCAAAATAACCCAAAGTGGAGGAAAGTGGAGTAAAGTGGAGTAAATAGCTTGGGAAAGGGGTCAAAGTGCTACTTGGTACTCACACGCCCAAGCTGGATGAAAAGGGACGTTTGATCCTCCCTGCCAAGTTCCGCGATGAACTGGGCGATGGAGTGGTAATCACCCGCGGCCAAGAGCGCTGCCTTTATGTCTTTTCCAGCAAGGAATTCGCAGCCGTCCACGACAAGATCCGCCAGGCACCGCTGACCAACGAAGACGCTCGTCGCTACCTGCGTGTTTTTCTCTCCGGTGCCAGCGACGAGACCCCAGACAAGCAGGGCCGCGTGCTACTGCCACAGCTATTGCGTGACTACGCCAACCTCTCTAAGGATCTAGTAATCATCGGTGTTGGTTCCAGAGCTGAAATCTGGGATGCCAAGACTTGGAATGAATACCTAGAGCGCAACGAAGACGGTTTCTCCTCACAGGCGGAGGAGGTGATCCCCGGGTTGTTCTAACCCTGCACCTTGGCCCTTGGCCGTGGTCCGGCCTTCTTCCCCGAAGTCGGAACAAGTGAAAACCAAGCTCACAAACGGACAAGGACCAAGTTGCAGGGAGAGACAAAAGGGAATCTCATGGTTCAGACTTCAGAACTGCACTCCCCGGTAATGCTCCAGCGCTGCCTAGACCTACTGCAGCCCGGTTTCAACGTGGCCAAGCCAGTCGCAATCGATTGCACCTTGGGCCTCGGTGGCCACACCGAAGCACTGTTGAATCAGAACCCAACCCTCACCGTTATCGGCATCGATCGCGACCCAAGCGCAATCGCCCTTGCGTCCGAGCGACTTGAGCAATTCGGTGAGCGTTTTATCCCAGTGCTAGCCGTCTACGACGAAATCGAAAGCATCCTTGAGCGTCTAGAGATTCCAGCGGTGCACGGTATTTTGATGGACCTTGGCGTCAGTTCAATGCAGCTGGATGTCGCAGACCGCGGCTTTTCATATGCTCAAGAGGCCGAGCTGGACATGCGTATGGACCAGACTCGCGGCAAGACCGCCGCTGACCTTTTGGCCACCTTGGACGAGGCAGAGCTGGCTCGAATCTTCCGTCGCTATGGCGAGGAGCGGTTCGCGGGTCCAATTGCTCGACGAATCGTGCGCGAGCGCCAAGTAGCGCCGATCACTACCTCCACTCAGCTGAACAAAATTGTGGTGGATGTTGTCCCAGCTGCACCTGGCAAGACCAATGGCCACCCGGCCAAGCGGATCTACCAGGCCCTAAGAATTGCCGTCAACGATGAGTTAGGTGTCTTGGAAGACGCCATGCCTCAGGCGATTGATGCGCTAGCTGTTGGCGGTCGCCTAGTGGTTATGTCATACCACTCCCTGGAGGACGGGATTGTCAAAGATGCCCTCCAAGCGGCCGCCACAAGTTCTAC
>JACCEA012216633.1_pt1 | contig 11861 bp, 6 predicted proteins | sample 7449851 | NCBI WGS metagenome assembly JACCEA01 (sample SAMN15323453, study PRJNA562643) | freshwater metagenome | isolation source: river surface water | place: USA:Blue River Watershed | collected 2017-08-18 | reverse complement strand
GCCACCGCCATGCGGCCCGAAGCCGGCGCGTCAATCGACGCCAGCGGGGTGCGCTCGCCCATGGCCATGGCTTCACCGGCAAAACCGGCATAGTCGGCCAGGGTCACGGCCACATCGGCCACCGGCACCTGCCAGGGGCCGACCATCTGGTCGCGGTGCGTGAGGCCGCCCACGGCGCGGTCGCCAATGGTGACCAGGAAACGCTTGGAAGCCACCGTGGGGTGGCTGAGCACGCCGATCACCGCGTCCTGCAGGCTCACGCCAGTCAGGTCGATGGCCTTCGTCTGGCGCTGAACCGACTTCACGTCGCGGTGCATCTTGGGTGGCTTGCCCAACAAGACATCCATCGGCATGTCGACGGGAGATTCATGTCCCTCGTCCACCAGTTGGAGCTGACGCTCTTCGGTCGCCACACCGACCACCGCAAACGGGCAGCGCTCGCGCTCGCAGAAGGCCTTGAACTGTTCCAAAGACTCGGGCGCGATCGCCATCACGTAGCGTTCCTGGCTTTCGTTGGACCAGATTTCCTTGGGCGCCAGGCCCGACTCTTCGAGCGGCACGGCGCGCAGGTCAAAGCGGGCGCCGCGTCCGGCGTCGTTGGTCAGCTCGGGGAAGGCGTTGGACAGGCCGCCCGCACCCACGTCGTGGATGGCGAGGATGGGGTTGTTGGCGCCCTGCGCCCAACAGTGGTTGATGACCTCCTGCGCACGGCGCTCGATTTCGGGGTTACCGCGTTGCACCGAATCAAAGTCCAGATCGGCCGCATTGGTGCCGCTGGCCATGGAGCTGGCGGCGCCACCGCCCATGCCGATGCGCATGCCCGGGCCGCCGAGCTGGATCAGCAGCGTGCCGGCCGGGAACTCGATTTTTTTCGTCTGCGTGGCATCGATCTGGCCAAGACCGCCGGCGATCATGATGGGCTTGTGGTAGCCGCGCTGCACGCCGTCCACCACCTGCTCGTATTCACGGAAGTAGCCGGCCAGATTGGGGCGGCCGAATTCGTTGTTGAAGGCAGCGCCACCCAGCGGGCCCTCGGTCATGATCTGCAGGGGGCTGGCCATGTGTTCGGGCTTGCCGCCGCTCTGGTCGCTCAGGCCGCCCCAGAGTCTGGACACGGTGAAACCGCTCAGGCCGGCCTTGGGCTTGGAGCCACGGCCCGTCGCGCCTTCGTCACGGATTTCACCACCGTTGCCCGTGGAAGCACCGGGGAACGGCGAAATCGCGGTCGGGTGGTTGTGGGTCTCCACCTTCATCAGCACATGGTGCTGCGCGGATTCCTTCACGTAAGGCGCACCCTGCTCTGCCGCACGGGCCACAAAGCGTTCAATGCTGTGGCCTTCCATGATGGAGGCGTTGTCGGCGTAAGCCACCACCGTGTGCTGCGGATTGAGCTTTTCGGTGTTGCGGATCATGCCGAACAGGCTGTGCGGCTGCGCCTGGCCGTCGATGGTGAACTGGGCGTTGAAGATCTTGTGGCGGCAGTGCTCGCTGTTGGCCTGCGCGAACATCATCAGTTCCACATCGGTGGGGTTGCGTTGCAGGCCGTTGAAGGCGTTGACCAGGTACTCGATCTCGTCTTCGGCCAGTGCCAGGCCCCAAGCCTTGTTGGCGGCCTCCAGCGCAGCGCGTCCGCCACCCAGCACATCGACATGCTCCATCGGTGCTGCCTGCAGGGCGGTGAACAGGGCCTGGGCCTCGCTGCGGCTCGCCATGGCCGATTCGGTCATGCGGTCGTGCAGCAATGCGGCCACCAGCCCCAGCTGTTCGTCGCTGAGGGCCTTGGCGCCGCCCAGCAGGCCTGTCTTGAGCACCAGGCGGTATTCGGTGATGCGCTCTACCCGCCTCACGGCCAGACCACAGTTGTGGGCGATGTCGGTGGCCTTGGACGCCCAGGGCGAAACCGTGCCCAGGCGCGGGCTGACCACGATGACCGGGCCGTCGGCAGGACCGGCATACGGGTCCCCATAAGCGAGCAAGGCGGCCAGCGTCTGCTGCTGGTCGCCTTGCAAGGGAGTGTCGGTGGCCACCAGATGCACAAACCGGGCGGCCAGCCCCTGGATGTTCGGAGAAATCTGCGCCAGACGAGGCAGCAGTTGCTGGATACGGAAATCGCTGAGGGCGTTGCCGCCTTCGAAGAAGCTGATATGCAGGGTCACGGGGTGGCCTTGAGGTAGGGATACAGGAATAAGGAACCTGAGCGCCGGGGCCGCTGACTGGGGCTGGCCGGCAAAGCGCGTATTTTACCCGGGCAAACCCGAAGGTTGAGGGCCAAATGGGATAATCCCGGCCCATGACGATCACCATCAAAACGGCCGAAGACATCGCCGGCATGCGCGTGGCCTGCCGCCTGGCGTCGGAAGTCCTCGACTACATCGGCCCCTTCATCAAGCCGGGCATCACCACCAACGAAATCGACAAGCTCTGCCACGACTACATGGTGGACGTGCAGGACTGCATCCCTGCCCCCCTGAACTACGCACCAGGTGGCTACAAGCCCTACCCCAAGTCGATCTGCACCTCGATCAACCACCAGGTCTGCCACGGCATCCCCAACGACAAGCCCCTCAAAAAGGGCGACATCCTCAACATCGACATCACCACCATCAAGGATGGTTGGCACGGTGACACCAGCCGCATGTTCGTGGTGGGTGAAGGCTCGATCGCGGCCAAACGCCTGTGTAACCTGACTTATGAGGCCATGTGGCACGGCATCCTGCAGGTCAAACCCGGCAACCATCTGGGCGACATTGGCCACGCCATCCAGAAATTCGCCGAGGGCCAGGGCTTCTCGATCGTGCGCGAGTTCTGCGGTCACGGCATTGGCCGGGGCTTCCATGAAGAACCCCAGATCCTGCACTACGGCAAGCCCGGCACCCTGACCGAGCTGGTGCCCGGCATGATCTTCACCATCGAGCCCATGATCAATGCCGGCAAGCGCGACATCAAGGAGATGGGTGACGGCTGGACCATTGTGACCAAGGACCATTCGTTGTCGGCCCAGTGGGAACACACGGTGGTGGTGACCGAGACCGGCTACGAGGTGCTGACCCTGTCCGACGGCAGCCCGCCTCTGCCCGCGTTTGTGACCACCACGTCCTGCTGACAAGGCAAGCCATGACCGAGACCGCCACGCTGCGTGAGACGTTCCGCCGCGACAAGGCGGCCCTGCTCGAAATCCTGGCCAACAGCGGTGCCAGCACCCGGCAGCTGCACCGCAGCCTGCGGCAGCTGGCCCATCTGGTCGATGGCCTGCTGATCCGGCTCTGGCAACAGGCCGGCTTTGCCGACGATCTGGCCCTGATCGCGGTTGGCGGTTTCGGCCGCGGCGAGCTGTTCCCGCACTCCGATGTGGATGTGCTGGTGCTGCTGCCCGATGGTCAGGCGCCCGAAACCACCCCCGGCCTGCAGGCCCAGCTCGAAGCCTTCATCGGCAGTTGCTGGGACAGCGGGCTGGAAATCGGCTCCAGCGTGCGCACCGTCAGCGAATGTCTGGCCGAGTCGGAGCGGGACATCACGGTGCAGACCTCGCTGCTCGAATCGCGCCTCATCACGGGCAGTGCGCCCTTGTTTGCCCGGTTTCGCCAGCACTACGACGCGGCCATGGACCCGATGGCCTTCATGCAGGCCAAGGTGCTGGAGCTGCGCCAGCGCCACACCAAATTCGAAGACACGCCCTACGCGCTCGAACCCAACTGCAAGGAGTCGCCGGGCGGCCTGCGCGACCTGCAGATCATTTTGTGGGTGGCACGCGCCGCCGGTCTGGGCGACAGCTGGGACGATCTGGTGCGCTCCGGTCTGGCCACGGCGCACGAGGCGCGTCACATCAAGCGCAACGAGGCCCTGCTCAGCCTGATCCGCGCGCGCCTGCACCTGATCGCGCGCCGACGCGAAGACCGGCTGGTGTTCGACCTGCAAACGGCGGTGGCCGAGTCCTTTGGCCACCAGGCCGACACCACGGCGGACGGCCGGCTGGCCCTGCGCGCCAGCGAAAAGCTGATGCGCCAGTATTACTGGGCGGCCAAGGCGGTGACCCAGCTCAACCAGATCCTGCTGCTGAACATCGAAGACCACCTGCGCAGCCAGCGCGGAGAGGCCTTGAGCAGCTTCAGGCCGCTGAACAGGCATTTCTTCGAGAAAGCCGGTTTCATCGAAGTGGCCAGCGATGACCTCTACGAGAAAAACCCGCACGCCATCCTCGAAACCTTTTTGATGCACCAGGCCACGCACGGCATCAAGGGCCTGTCGGCGCGCACCCTGCGCGCGCTCTACAACGCACGGGGCGTGATGGACGCGCGCTTTCGCGCCGATCCGGTCAACCGCGAAACTTTCCTGAAAATCCTGCAGCAGCCGTATGGCATCACGCACGCCATGCGCCTGATGAACCAGACCTCGGTGCTGGGGCGCTACCTGTGGGTGTTCAGGCGCATCGTCGGCCAGATGCAGCACGACCTGTTCCATGCCTACACGGTGGACCAGCACATCCTGATGGTGCTGCGCAATGTGCGGCGCTTCTTCATGGCCGAGCATGCCCACGAATACCCGTTTTGCTCGCAGCTGGCCAGCGGCTGGGAGCAGCCCTGGATCCTGTACACCGCTGCCCTCTTCCATGACATCGCCAAAGGCCGTGGTGGCGACCATTCCAAACTGGGCATGGCCGAGGTGCGCACCTTCTGCCGCCAGCACAAGATCGCCAAAGCCGATGCCGACCTGATCGCTTTTCTGGTCGGTGAGCACCTGACCATGAGCCATGTGGCCCAGAAAGAGGACCTGAGCGACCCGGACGTGATTGCCCGTTTCGCCCAACGTGTGGGCAACGAGCGCAACCTCACAGCCCTGTACCTGCTGACCGTGGCCGACATTCGCGGCACCAGCCCCAAGGTCTGGAACGCATGGAAGGGCAAGCTGCTCGAAGACCTCTACAAATCCACCTTGCGCATGCTGGGCGGCCGGGCACCCGACGCCAACGCGCTGGTCGAATCGCGCAAGCGCGATGCCCTGATCGAGCTGGCCCGCCATGCCCAGCCCCACGAAGGCCAGAAAGCCTTGTGGGACACGCTGGACGTGAGCTACTTCATGCGCCATGACGCGTCCGACATCGCCTGGCACGCGCGGCAGCTGTCACGCATGGTGGCGCGTGTGGGTGGTGTGGAGCCCAAAACCACGGTGCGCGCGCGCCTCTCGCCGCTGGGCGAAGGCCTGCAGGTGCTGGTCTACACCCCCGACCAGCCCGACCTGTTTGCCCGCATCTGCGGGCACTTCGACCAGGCCGGCTTCTCCATTCAGGACGCCAAGGTCCACACCACCCGCACCGGCTGGGCACTCGACACCTTCCAGATCGTCGCCCCCGCCATGTCCGAGCATTACCGCGAACTGGTGAGCATGGTCGAATCCGGCCTGACGATGACCATTGAACGGCAAGGACCCCTGCCCGCTCCGACACGCGGGCGCCTGTCGCGCCGCGTCAAGAGCTTCCCGGTCACGCCGCGCGTGACCCTCAAGCCCGACGACAAAGCCCAGAACTGGCTGTTGTCCATCTCGGCCAGCGACCGCATCGGCCTGCTCTACAGCATCGCCCTGGTGCTGGCCAGACACGGCATCCACCTTCAACTGGCCAAGATCAGCACGCTAGGCGAGCGGGTGGAAGACACTTTTCTGGTCAGCGGCGCGGCCCTGCAGCAAAACAGGGCCCAGATCGAGATCGAGACCGAACTGCTGGCTGCACTGCAGCCGGTCTGAGTCGCTGCCAATCTACAGCTTTCAGCGCTGTCAGAACACCACTTCCCTTTTGATCGACACACACCCGCTCCCTGCAGGCAGCAAAAACACCTTGATTTGAGGGCCGCCGTCCAGCACGGCAATGTCTTTTTTGAGTTTGCCCAGAATCTTGAGCGCCCCAAAGGTCTGCCGCCCTACCTCTTCACAACCCTTGGGCCAAAAGGCCACGGCCTCGTAGCCAGCACCGCAACCATTGGCCTGGTTGGGGGCAAAAGTGGCCGAAACGTACGCTGAATTGCCTGTCGATGGTGAGGGCATCTCCAGAGCCAGTGCCGCGAAACGCTGGTCCTGCTGGGCAGGGGGCAGCATCAGCATGGCGCCGCTCTTGTCGTCAAGGCCCAGAAAGTTGACCACTTGATTGATGCGCCCGCTGCAGGCCAGCACACCCTGCTGCGCCGCGGCCAAGGTCACAGGATGAGGCCGCGTGCTGACCCCGGCTTGCGTCACGACAGAGGTTGACACGGGCGCAGCTGCGGCGGCTGCAGGTTCACTGGGTGACTGCGCCCAAGTAAGGCGAGAGGTCAGCAAGACAAGGCCAACCAGGCAGTGAATCGGTCGGGGCAAGATGAATTCAGGCATATCGGCAAAAGGTCATCGTACAAAATGAAACACCCGGCCGCACGAAGCACACCGGGTGAGGCAAATCCAGACGTCACACGACGCCCGGTGCAGGATCAAAGAGAAACCGCAGCCTTACCAGGACCAGGCTGCACCCACGCCTACACTGGTCTTGCTGCCTCCGGTATTCAGACCGGAGGCGACCGACGCGCGCAGCACACCGTTTTCAGAAAACCGGTAGCTGCCGCCAAAGGCCAGCGCCTGCTGGTTCATGAAGTTGCCCAGGCCGACACCCACCGAAGAGGACTTGTTGGTGTCCACGCCCGGGATATTGGCTGCAGCCATGGAGCCAGCCACGGCGCTGCCGAACTGGCGCACGTTGACGGCATCGAAGTCGCTGGAGCCGTTGGCCACACCGGTCACACGGGTGGGACCTCCTGTGGCCGAGTTGCTGAAGGTGGCGCCGCTGTCGTTCAGGGTCAGGCTGGTGGAGCGCGTACCGCCGGACAAGGTGGTGCTGCTTTCGCCGACCACCAGCCCGTGGGTGTTGCCCAAGGCGTTGGTAACTGTGAGACGAGCCACGCCGTTTTCCAAAGTCAGTCCGCTGTTACCTGCCGTGGCCGTCACCACGTTGCCCACCACCGTTGCTGCCGCATTGGCATTGCCAATATTGGTAGCCGCTGAACCAGTGGCATTGATGTTGGTGGCACCCACCACCGTCGTAGCACCGAGCGCGGCTGCACCGGACACCAGATCAACGCTGTAGCCAGAGGCCGTGAACGTACCACCCGTGGTGGTACCACCAATCAGCGAGCTCGTCACCTCGGCAGGATTGAACGAGCCACCGCCCAGACCGGTCACCGTGGCAGCCGAAAAATCCACGTTGCCCGAAATGGCCAGCGTGAGGTTGGGATTGGCAGCCAGGGCTTGAGTGGTGATTCCAGCGGTTGTGATTGATGTACCTTTGACATTGCTGTCCTTTAAATTCACAAATGTCAACTCGGCTTCCGTCAATTTGCCTTCAAGGCCTGTGACGAAGTCATAAATCATTATGTAACTTTGACCGGGAAAAGTTTGTTTTCCGTCTGGCCCAATAACGACGTTGGACTGCGCAAAAATCCCCGTCGAAAAAAAGGCGCTAGCGGCCAAGACGAGGAGACGGAAATCTGGTTTGTTAACTTGCATGGTTGCTCCTAGCGCAAAGGTGTTTGTTGATAACCGTTGAAGCTTAAAAATGATCAACAACAAAATACCTGCCAAAACTACCCCCACAAACTGCCTTTTCGACAGTTTTGTCGTTTTAAGATTTCCAATCGTTCTCCAAGCTGATAATTGCCCAATAGGCAGTTTCTAAAAGACGATTGGTCATCCGGCATGAAAGATTTCGACTTGACCACGCTGCGGCTGTTTGTAGCCGTGTGCGAATCACAAAGCATCAAACGCGTGGCGGATCGTGAACAGGTGGACGCCTCGGCCATTACCAAGCGCATTGCCAAACTGGAAGATCAGCTGCAAATGCCCCTGATCAAGCGTGTGAGGCAAGGCGTGCAGGCCACGCCTGAAGGGGCCATCTTGTGCGAGCAAGCCAGCCAGCTGGTTCGCCAGGCACAGCAGCTGGCCCTGAACATGAACCAGAGCAAAGCAGGTCTGGCCGGTTCGCTGACCTTGGCGGCCAGCAGCGCGAATGTAGCGTCGGTTTTGACCGACGATCTGTCTTCTTTTTTGATGCTGTCCGAACACCGCAAAGTCCAAATCACCGTCAAAGAGATGATGAGCAAGGATGTGGTCCGGGCAGTGCGCGATGGACGCGCCACTTTGGGTGTCATTTGGGACAGCACCGAAACCAGCGGCCTGCAGCATGTCGATTACTGCCTAGACCAGATTGCTGCGGTCGCCCATCGGGCGCACCCGCTGTGTGATGCACCCGAACCTGTGCTGGCCGATGTGCTCAAGTTCGAGATGGTGACCATGCGACATTCACGCCACACCGAAGCGATGCTCAAAAGAACGGGCTTGATCGGGGATGAGCGGACCTCTTCCCGTTTGGAGGTTTCAACCTGGGAGGCCGGACTGCGCTCTGCAGCGCATGGTTTGGGGGTGTTTCTGTGTTCTGCGCGATTGGCCCGGATTTATGCGCCAACTTGGGGGCTGCAGGTGATGCCTCTGGCCGATGGCTGGAACAAGCAAGTCAACAAAATCATTTACCCGACCGGACTGAACAATCCCCTGGCCATGCAACTGGTGGCCCACTTGAGCCACCAGCATCGGAGCAACGGACCGTGAGTTTGCACAAAATCGCGCTGCTTTGGGGCTGTGTCTTGGCCGCATACCATCTGAGCGCAAACGCCACCGACCACTCTGCGCCCTGGCCACAACGGCCTATCACCATGATTGTTCCTTTTGTGGCAGGTGGCGCAACGGACACTGTTGCGCGTCTCTTGTCCCCTAGGCTGTCAGCCACCACAGGGCAACCCGTGATCGTTGAAAACGTGGTGGGCGCCAGTGGGACTTTGGGTGCCCGTAAGTTGGCCCAATCGATGCCGGACGGACATGTGCTGATGTATGGCGGTATCAGCGAGACAGTGTTGATCCCGCAGGGCACCCAGAGCGTGGGCTATCAATCACAGGACCTTCTGCCCGTGGCCATTCTTGCCTCGACACCTGTGGTACTGGCTGCTCGGAAAAACTTTCCTGCGCGCAGTCTCGACGCCATGATCAAACTGGCACGCACCTCCCCCATGAAATACACCTATGGCAGTGCCGGAGTGGGGTCCTACGGACATCTGATGTTCGAGGCCATCGCCCGAAAACAAGGCATCGAGCTGTTGCACGTTCCCTACAAAGGCAGCAGCCAAATGCTGACAGACATGGCATCGGGCCAGATCGATTTGGCCTTGACCAGCATGCCTTCGGCTATTCCTTACGCAACATCACAAATGATTGATTTGCTCGCTGTTTCTGCTCCACAGCGCTTGACCGGCTGGCACAGCCTGCCCACGTTTGCTGAATCGTCGTCTCTCGCAAAGGAGCAAATAGCGATCTGGGGCGGCATATTTGCACCTCGGGGCTTGTCAAATGAAATCGCCTTGAAAATCAACTTCGCCTTTGCAAAAGTACTTAAAGACGAAGACCTTCGTGCCAAGTTGACTCATTTAGGGGTCACACTTGAAGCGCCGAGAAGCCCACGCGAAAGTCAGACGTTTTATGACAGTCAGATTCGACAATACCAACCACTGGCGCGAACCCCCTGAATCCTTAACCCTTCTTGCGTGGTGGCAACCCTGTGTGCTGCGTCAACATAGCCCCTTTGCGCAGGAGCTGACCGGGCTTTTTGAGGGCAGTTGACAGCTTGCCTTTGGCAGGCGCCCCGTCACGCTTGTTACCCGGTGCCTGCGTGCTGTTGGCCCGCCGCGGGCTCTGGTAAGCACCGTCACTCAAGGGCTGCCAGCTCGGAATCAGATGCTGCTTGCCGTTACCAATCAGGTCGGCGCGGCCCATGGCTTTCAAGGCTTCGCGCAGCAGAGGCCAGTTGTTGGCGTCGTGGTAGCGCAAAAAGGCCTTGTGCAGGCGGCGGCGTTTTTCACCCTTGACGATGTCCACCTTTTCGCTGTCCCGCGTGATCTTGCGCAGCGGGTTGCGGGTGGTGTGGTACATGGCCGTGGCCGTGGCCATGGGGCTGGGGTAGAAAGTCTGCACCTGGTCAGCGCGGAAGCCGTTCTTCTTGAGCCAAATCGCCAGGTTCATCATGTCTTCATCGCTGGTGCCCGGGTGGGCGGCGATGAAATACGGAATCAGGAACTGCTTTTTGCCGACCTCTTCGCTGTACTTGTCGAACATGGTCTTGAAGCGGTCATACGTACCGATGCCCGGCTTCATCATCTTGGACAGCGGACCGCCCTCGGTGTGCTCGGGCGCAATCTTCAGGTAGCCGCCCACATGGTGCTGCACCAGCTCCTTGACGTATTCGGGTGATTCAACAGCCAGGTCGTAGCGCAGGCCCGAGCCGATCAGCACCTTCTTGATGCCCTTGAGCGATCGGGCGCGGCGGTAGATTTTGATGAGCGGGCCGTGGTCGGTCGTCAGGTTCTGGCAGATGCCGGGGTAGACGCAGCTGGGCTTGCGGCAGGCGGCTTCGATCTCGGGGCTCTTGCAGCCCAGGCGGTACATGTTGGCCGTGGGTCCGCCCAGGTCGGAAATCACGCCGGTGAAGCCCTTGACCTTGTCGCGGATGTCTTCGACCTCGCGGATGATGGACTCTTCGGAGCGGCTCTGGATCACACGGCCTTCGTGCTCGGTGATCGAGCAGAAGGTGCAGCCGCCAAAGCAGCCGCGCATGATGTTGACCGAGAAGCGGATCATCTCCCAGGCGGGGATCTTGGTGGCGCCGTCGTGACTGCCGTGTTCGTCCGCATAGCTGGGGTGCGGGCTGCGGGCGTATGGCAGGTCGAACACATGGTCCATCTCGGCCGTGGTCAGCGGGATCGGCGGCGGGTTGATCCACACATCGCGGGCAGTCACGCCTTCGCCATGCGCCTGCACAAGCGCGCGGGCGTTGCCGGGGTTGGTCTCCAGATGCAGCACGCGGTTGGCGTGGGCATAGAGCACCGGGTCGGATTTGACCTGCTCATAGCCGGGCAGACGCACCACGCTGCGCTCGCGCGGGGGCACTTTAAAGTTGCCCTTGCCACGCAAGGCCGGGTTGGGCACGAACTGGATCGGCTGCGTGTTCTGCTGATCGGCCACCGACTGGGCTTCGTCCTCGCGGGCGCAGCTTTGGCCCTGCGCCCTCGCCTGCTCGCTGACCATCAGGTAGGGGTTGACGTGGGCGTCCACATGACCGGGCGTGTCGACCTCGGTCGAGTCGATCTCGAACCAGCCCTCTGGAGTGTCGCGGCGCACAAACGCCGTGCCGCGCACATCGGTGATTTGTTGGACCGACTCGCGCGCGGCCAGGCGGTGGGCCACTTCGACAATGGCGCGCTCGGCGTTGCCGTAGAGCAGCAGGTCACATTTGCTGTCCACCACGATGGAGCGGCGCACTTTGTCGCTCCAGTAGTCGTAATGCGCGATGCGGCGCAGGCTGCCTTCGATACCGCCGAGCACGATAGGCACGTCGGGGAAGGCCTCGCGGCAGCGCTGGCTGTAGACGATGGCCGCGCGGTCAGGGCGCTTGCCGCCGACGTTGCCGGGGGTGTAGGCGTCGTCGCTGCGGATTTTGCGGTCGGCCGTGTAGCGGTTGATCATGGAGTCCATGTTGCCCGCGGTGACGCCCCAGAACAGGTTGGGCTTGCCCAGCACTTTGAAGGGGTCTGCACTTTGCCAGTCGGGCTGGGCGATGATGCCGACCCGAAAGCCTTGGTTTTCCAGCATGCGGCCGATCACGGCCATGCCGAAGCTGGGGTGGTCAACGTAGGCGTCGCCAGTCACCAGGATGATGTCGCAACTGTCCCAGCCCAGCTGCTGCATTTCCTCGCGGCTCATCGGCAAAAACGGGGCCGTGCCGAAGCGGGCTGCCCAGAACTTGCGGT
>JACCEA010551043.1_pt1 | contig 11862 bp, 8 predicted proteins | sample 7449851 | NCBI WGS metagenome assembly JACCEA01 (sample SAMN15323453, study PRJNA562643) | freshwater metagenome | isolation source: river surface water | place: USA:Blue River Watershed | collected 2017-08-18 | reverse complement strand
CTTAATTTCATTCAGTAGCCTCCCGGCAAGCTGTCATATTTGCTAGATAGATTAAAGATCTGCCTCTAATGGTTTTTTCATTCTATTTTTGTTCATCGGTTATATCATGGTTTCAGTTAGTATTTTTGACTGTCATAGCATCACCGTTCATTATGGAGATGATTTATGATCAGGCGCTGTACGGTTGTAATAGTTGTTAATTTTGCTTTCATTATGTGTCAAAATTTTGTTCGGTCGCTGCGTTGCATATTTTGTTGCTTATTGTTGTGTTTTGATGGAGACTTTTCGTAGAGTTATTGTTTCTCCTGCGATGGTTATATTCTAGACGTGATAATAGAGAACCAAGGTGCAATTAAGACAGTTAATTGAAATCACTTTAACTTCGACAGTTCTTTCGTTCTTCTTTAGTGGTGTTAATCAGCGACGAGTTTTACCAACAACGGAATACAGAAAAGCTCCAGCAATGGCGAGACTAGATCCTACTTTACCAGCGGGTGAAATCTGCGTACGAAACATCAATACCGACAAACCTATCACAGCTACTCGTTTTATAGTATTCGCAAGTGCATGACTGACTGGATCCATGTTCGCTAACACCCGGAAAGACATTTCGTTGTAGCAGTAATGCATTAAACCGCTCAAAAAAGTATTCCATAATCCAGACTTTTCTTCAATCGATAAACTTCCCGTGACAATTTTACGGAACAAATGCAACAATGGAACACCTTCAAAAACAAATGCACACGGCAAGCAAAATAGAAAGGACAAAATAGTAACGATGCTATAATAATTTGCTGTTGACAACTGATCCGAACGATTCCCGCGATTTGAATCTGTTTGGTGTAGTTGACGTTTACTGACTACACTTCTTGCTCCAGCAAATATATTAGACATGGTGCCAGTCATCAAACAGATCCACGAGAAATGTAATTCATTTACCGAAGCAATCGATACCCCGACAATAATAGGAATCATTGCCAAATATGATAACCAAGAAAGAGAGCCGGTACCCCAAATGAAACTGATTAATGCAGTGAACAACGGTTCAGCGGCTTTAACAACTTGTACAAAAGAGACGCTACCGAGACCAAGAGATACAACCCCAGCAATGTGCGATAATGTTGTAAACAGTGAGACTAAACTTAAATCCTTCGCCAGTGATGTCCATTCAGCAACGGATTCTGCTGGTGAACACCTCAACTTCAACATCCACAAAGGACTGAAGATTAACATCCCAGTCCCCATTTGAAGGGCAGCAACTGTCCATGGTAATGGAAGTTCCGTCAATGCTCGCTTGTTGTATATGTTATAGTAAGCAGAAATCAGATACCACAAAATAAGATTTGTAAGCGTTAATATATTTTGTGCATTTCTATGGAATGTTGCTGCATATGAATTGGGAGATGGAGGTATTGATTCCTCCAATGATATTGACGACGACGATGATGATGGAATGGATAATGCAAGAAGAATATTTCTACGATTCCATTGATAGGTAGAATCCTTAATTCTGGTGCCTACAACAATTTCTAGACCACACCTCTTGGAGCACTTTGATACTAACTGCGCATTCGGTGGATGCAATCGGTGAAATGATATTAGTCTTGCTGTGTCCAATTGACGAAAACTATGAACTCCATTGTTAACCACACAAAAAATGATGAAAATGCAACAAATCAACAATTCTCCATAGTGAAAACTCACCATGTTGATGATAAAAGAGAGAAAAAAAATATGGAATGAGCACATCAAGCAGCTGGCTGGCTGCGAACAAAGCACAGCAGGCGCGTCGCAGCAGGTACTATACGACGGGAGGCGCAGAGCAGCAGAGCCGCATGCTAGTAGCTAGCACTGCTGCTGCTGCCTGCTGGGCGGGCTGGCATCCCAAACTATGTTGCTTCTATAAGACTCTACTAATACCAACTAATACATATCAAGAGGGGAGGAATATAAAATACATTTGTTCTAATCTCATACTTCCTAGTATTATAATGAATAAACTCACACACTGTAAGAGAAACCGGAAACCGATAGAGGTGTGAAGTATACAGCTCTCTCGCTTTATAACCTGTAAGGCAATCACTTCAGAGTACCCTCATACTTTCAAAAACACAAATTCGATTGCAATATCAATGCCTGCCATTAAACAGTTCTATTGTCATTCTAATTCACTTTATTGATCCCCAAAGAATTCTCATAATCCTCAATGCTTTTGAATAAATCTCTAAAATTTCCCTGTTAATATTGAAAATCGTTATTATTTGTATCCACAAAACTCCAATGTCATATCGCTTTACCTTACCAAATCCACCGCATCCAGGTTTTTGACGTCCATTACCGTCTGGGCATCCCATTCGCTGGATAATTTCGAAAAAAATGGTGGGTCTATCTCCAACCGGTTTGGTAAAGATTTGTAGTAATAACCCTTGATCATCCCTATCCAGAAGTAAGCCATATTGCTTTGCTAATTGGAATTGATCATCATTCAGAAATCCATCGTCTTTAGTTAATCCCAATCTTTCTTTAACTCGGGCATAGTATGATTCATTGGGCGGGTCCATGAACACAAATCCACAACCTACATTTTCCCCAATTTTTTTCATCTCCTTCATTGTGTGGAAGATGTCAGACGTATACAAGGCAATGTGCTGCACTCCAGCGCCCTAATGATAAGTTGTCAAAACTTTGACAACAAAAGCACATGCCAACTCCTTACTCTGTTCTGCTCAAGATAAGTTTGGATCTGAGACTTTCGTCTTGTACCAAAAGTGGGTTCATTGATGGGAAGAAGAATTTCTTCGTTATTGTTCGCCAAAACCACACTGTTTAGTCCGCTATCAACTGTCCCAACATCGGCTGCAACAAATTCTGCAAACTCATGAAATCCCTGGCGAAATAAGAAAATATTTCAACCATGGTTAGTTGAATTCTAACTACAATTCCTTACCGAGAATTCTTTGATATATGGAACACTATTTTGCAGCTTATCAACATTACCAACAATGTGATCAAACTTTTCCAACTTGAACATGCCAGAATTTGCATTTATGCTGTTGGATTTAACCACCTCATCTTCAAACCCAGGCAAAAAGTTTTGTTTACAATTATCTGCATTGATCAATCTCATCACTACATCCCCATATAGACTTATTTCAGCAATATCAGCAAAACTACACATGGTGTGGTTCACTCGAGTGGGAGGGAGGATGGGTCTACCTCCATTGGCAATAATGGTATTATATGCTAAAACAACATCATCAACTTCTAGCCCAATAGCCCTAACAGCTAAACCATGTTTTCCAATAAATGATTCAGCAAATTGTGAGTTGAAGCCCGGCCAACATGGAGATTGATCACCGACCCTCTCAGAAGTATTATCCAAAGCGCAAGGATAGGGTGTCGTAAAAACCATTCTAATATCGTTGGATTGCAATAAGTATGAAGCATGTACTTTGTTCCCTGTAGAGTAGTCACTTTTACCACGAAGTTTCATTCCCAACGCAATCATAAATCTCATGTAACTTGCAGTTGCTTCGCCAGTGTAGAATTCGACGTGATGAATCTTACGAGATGAAAACTTGTCTGACATTGCATTTACTCGCTTGAATTTGTCATAGCCACGAAAAATCATATCTATTTTCTTTTCCTCTTTGATTTCAATATCGTTAATCTTGGTTGAAGATAATCTTTGTGTGGATGGAAGGAATCTTCTTGGCATCGCCACTTTCGTCTGATGCCAGGCCTGTACACAACACACACTTGCCAGAAATAAATATAACACAACGTAAAAGTTATCCATTGTTTCTCCAAGCTGGTATTATACTAATTACAATTCCAGAATCCACAATCCAAATGCCAAATGGGAAGCAAATGCCAAATGAGCAAATGCAAGGTTGTGTGTGTATGCTCGCTGCTGCTGTGCTGCTGGGCGCTTTTGCGGCGGCTCTCTCTGTTGTTGCGCCTGCTGCTGTGTGTGCCGCTCTCCCTGCTGGCGGCCCTCCTGCTGCTGCTGCCCTGCTCCGGCGCCTGTGTTTGCTCTTTTGCTTTCACAAGAACTTTATATCATCTATTATTATCTTATTATTCAATTTATTTGTCAAACCTTAAAACAGGGCAGAATCATCGGAAATGTCTACAATGCAACAAAAATGTGAGGAAAAATACGATAGAGAATATGGAATTCAATTGTCGGATTATGAACATCAACTTGAACATTTAAAAGCTGCCATGAGCGAAGCTTCATGGAACAAGTTCACACTCATCCATTTCCTTTACCAAAATGGTCATGTTTTGCAGGAACATGTTACCCCACTGATCAAGAAGATTGAGAGAAAGGAAGGAGAGAGTGATTTTGCAATCACTCCTTTGATTCGTTGTTTGTATTATGGGGAACTAGAAAAAACGCACCAATTACGTACCGAGCGTGTCCAACAAAATTTTCATCATGAAAATTCATCATCTCCATCCTCGTTAGCGACAAAAGAAGATGTAGATAACGAGAATAATGACCGTGAGATAAAAAATGTAGCGGAAATTTTAGAGAATCATACCTCCGATGAGCATACCACCGATTTTATATCATCCGTACATGTCGAGGGTGTGGATGAAAAAGCATCAAGTACAACAGATCATTGTGATGAACACCATTTTGGTGAAAGTACAATGGATGAATTTGAGTATTTTGAAATAAGACCATCTCAATCATTGCAGATCGAATTATCCCCAAAACAACGCGAGGCTGACATCAACACAATGAAGATCAGAATTCTAGATACTTTGAAGCAATTTCCATTTTGGCCTTCAGCAGAAAATTACCGAAGTATGAAAGACATGGTGTTTTGGTCTGAGAACCATCTCTTTATGACACTTGGTTCCGCGTATCTCTACTATCAGTATCAGAGTCACTTTTGTGGGGACAGTTCAGGGTTGACTAGCCAAGATAAAATTCAACAGTCTCGTATTGAATCTTTATTGATCATATATTTGCGTGCTCACGAGCATTTCTCTGGTATCTATGAAGCAGGATCTCATATTTATCTTCCTTATTCGATTGCGGCTTTGTTGAATTTATCTGATTTCGCGATAAGTCCAGAGATTTCTATGATGGCAGAAAATATTGTGAATCGGATAGTTTATTATCTGATGTTAGGCACGGATCCATGGAAAGGCGTAGCAAATTTGACTGGTAAGTTTCTTAAATAAGAAATACATTCTAATTTGAAGTCTCTCTCTCCCCATTTTTTCAGCGAGTGCCCGAAATTTCCCTCGTGCACGCCAAAGGAACTACAATCACAATATCAATTGTTTGGTGAAAGTCATGAATAAGGGCGTGAATATTGATGCATTTGGGGCAAGTTACATTTCGGGGTTTCTAACTACAACTAGTTGGCGACCTAAGCCAGAAGCTTTTGCAGCATTGCACATGTATTCCGGGATTGCAACACGTCTTCCACTCTCTCATACCGTGGAAACAATAGAACAATGCTATGTTGATCAATTTAATCATGCTGGAACGGGAGGGTATATCACAGAAGATGATTTGATGCCATTGTATTGGAGTGCTGGGCTTGTGACGCACCCTGAGTTTGCTCAACGTACGTATCAATATGTAACCAGATACAGCTTGCAAAATAATAAGCATCTTCGTACTTTATTCATGTTTGGTAAAAGTATCACCGGATCTGTTATGAATCATATGACTCACTTCAGCTCGGGACAAGTCTATCTCGATATGAAGCTGAATGTTTACAAGCGTCCTGGATTGGTGCTGTCGTCATTCGAATTATACAATCCACATAAATGTGGATTCCAGCAGTCACCATGGATGGCAAATATAGGAGGGGTCCCAGTGTGGTCAAGGTCAGGCAGAGGGGCAGAAAGTGTGGCAGGGTTTGGCATTCATAACACCCACAATCCAGCAGTACAACAACGTGGAAATGTTTTGCTTGCTACGTATGTGTCACCTCCTGACCTCCGCGCTACCCTTACTGGTTTGGCTTTCAGTGATAATGTCTTTGTTATGTGGCCGGAGGCTTTCTTTGAACAAAAAGTTATTGTTATGACAAATACAACGTTTGCTGAGTCAAAGGTCATGATACCGAGAAAAATTGAGGAAGTTTTGCAACAGAGAAGAGAAAAAGATAAGCAATGTCGATCTCCATTTCCAATATTTAATGCTGCCTACAATACTCTGTCGTTAGCAGCTAGTGTTGTCGGAAAGAGTGGAACAGAAATTGTCAATTCCTCGCATATTGCTTCACTGTCAATTGATGAACAGCTGCAAATCATGCTAGAAAATGGGTCTCAAGTTTGGCAAATAGGATATCGTCAGCGCTGTTACATTGCATTATTTATGACAGGGAAGTGGTACATCAACGATGACAATGATACAAAGGACATATACTTTCAGGCAGATCCCTCATCATCACGAAAATCATTACGACGATATTGGACAGAATACAAGAAAACGAATATCCTTGTGGTTGTGGGACATCGTGAGGACTACAAAGACATTAATGAATTTGTGGATGGCTATTTGTGTAAATTTCGAATGGAAGGTGAAAAAAATGGTTTCAAAGTAACTTTTCCAGATTTTGCCACAGGCGCCCAGACAACACTGTGCTATTCATATTCTGGTGTCCAATAATTAATTTTGTTTTCGATTGGCTCGATGATAGTAATACATTCAGCGAAATGCAAGTGAAAGGATTTTTTTTAAACTCCCAAGTTCTATGGCATCAATATATTGATTGACCACAATATCTTTCAAATTGCACGATTCAAGATTATAAGGAGAATGTAGAATGTAGGAATGCAGTTATTTTTAAATACGACAAAAGATACTAATATTTTGAAAAATAGTTAATTGTTTAATTTGATTTTTTAAAACCTACGAAGCGATAGTTTATCACTTTTCAGTTATAACACACTATATAGTTTAATTGTAGTGGACAACTACTGTGAAGGAACACATGCATGTATAAAAATAAAAATATATAACAATAAAATTCTAAAAGTCAAGTGGGTCTCTATTGAACAAAATCTCAATAAACTTTGGAGCTATTATATATCGGAAAGAATCCACTTGAAGAGAGGAAATCATTTGGAGAGAGTATGGAGAATATTCTTGGTCAAGTTCATTATTTTAACACTACAATCTGCTATCAAAATTTTCTGTTGAATTAATTTGGCTGTGAATAGTTGCATGCAACACCGTCAGTATAAAATGCAATAGCACTGACGGGAGACACAATTTATTTGACAATTCAATACAAATTAAAACATAAAAGGAAAGAGTAATATATTATGGTACAAAAGGCAACAACCTACATGTTTTGAGTGATGATAATTTATTGAAGAGGAGAGTATTTTGACCTAGTATATTCATCTTGTTGTTCACCAACAAGTAAACCAACAGAAGAAAAGAGAAAGACTTAGTCACCAATACATATCTGACAGAGAAGAAAAGAAACGAATACTGACTTCGTTATGAGGAAAAAAGAAAATGAGTGAGAGAGGAACAGTCACAAACTGCCAGACCATTGTCTTTGATATTGATGGCATGTGGAAAGAGTTCAGCATTTGGAGAAAATGGGGATAAAGTGACCTACATTGCTACAAACATCATCAAGACTATCTGCTGACTACAGACAATATGAAAGAAAGAGTGATAATATTCTACAGGATGAGAATTCTGATGGGTTATTTAGCTAAGTATGATACAGAGAAATCCATTTGACAGAAAACCTTTGGATAGGAGGACTCAAACTAAAACAGCTCAAATATTGACTAAGCGGATGGAGAGAAAATGACTTACAGTTTGAAATTGAATGACAGAGACAGAGATGTAGAAAGAGACAGATGTCGTTGATTACTCGTCATCAGAGTCAGAATCAGAATCGAAATCGTCGAAATCTCTGAATCCTTTGTTCAATAAGTGATACATATTATGTTCACCAAAGAGTTCTTGCAAAAATTGCAAGAGACTTTGCAAGGCTGGACCAGATTTACCTTCATAACCAGATGATTTCAACCAGAAGTCATAATTATACTTGATGCAACGCTTGGAAGTTTTGTAGGAAGAAGTTGCAGGCAAACCTTCCTCGTCGTAATCATATTGAACAAAGCTATGCATGCCAGGCATTGTCATTTTTGTGGAGATTGTAACAGTTCCTTGAGCCTTTGATGAGTCAGGACGACCACGTAAATCAACCTTTTTATCGCGGCAACCCATGTCAACAAGTAACTGTTCAATGACATGAATTTGATCAGGATTCAAACGATAAACACGTTCGTTGAAAGCAACTTTGCCCCCATTCATAGCATCACCTGAGATTGTGATCTCTACAGTGGTCTTTGGTTTGTTGTTCTCCCAAACTGTTTCTTGCAAGCAAAGGGAGATGCTGGTTGGGGCATCATAGTTCTTCACAATTTGAGTGTTGGCATCGATGGCAGAGTCTTCCGACAATGTAGTAGAAGATGTTAAAATAGAAGAAGTAGAACCAGTTCTAAAGATTGCCTTCTTCATACTCCCAGTAGAATTGGTCTTCGACAGCTTCTGATCATTCAGAGACTTCTTGGAAGAAGTACGAAGACCAAGGGCACGTGCAACTCTCTTGTCAACACGTGGAATACGAGCTTGAACTTGCAATTGATTTCCCATTTTGATTTAGTAAAGAGTGAATGATAATGAGAAAAAAGACTGATAAGAAATAACTGAATGATTGAGCTTAAATTGCGACGGCTAATTATGTTGAATAAATTGTGATGAGACTCCCATCATTTTCGGTGCGTTGAGATTTCAACGGACTTCATAGAAAACGCATTATATCCAACCACCCATTCTTTAATATCCGTTAAATGCAGTTTAACGCATGATCCGCAACGGCATTAATAGCGTCAAAATATTAACCGATATTCTTGACCGAATTAAATCAGCCGTTTTACCATGCTTCATTCAAGAGCAGCCGCAATCTTCCAAAATTTAATTGCCTTTAAAGAGATTGTAAGGATGTTTTTGTTAGGGTCTGATGCCAATAGACAAGTAATAGACGAGCCTCAGCAGGCCGTTCCAGCAGGTGAACTAGAACTCGGGAGCAAATTGGCCCCAGAGGTAAAGGAAAAAAGCAATTCTACTGGTACTAATCACCATGGGAAAGGAGAGCTTATCATTGATCCAGAATTTTTTCGCTTTCTTGGATACTTGAGCTTCTGGTTCATGATTATTGTTTCCGTGATTGTAACATCTGCAACTGTGGATGTGCCTGATCCCAATCCCTTGGAGTTGACATTCGGATATACGAATATTTGTTTGTATTTTGACTATGATCCACCACGCATTGTAGCCGCTATGATCTACCCTATGGTTGAGTATTCCATGGTTTTATATGTTCTTACAAATTGGTATATCGCTAGAACGACCTTTCAACGACATGGTAAGACGATCTACACCATTTTTACTGTTGCAACTTGCGTAGAAGTCGTTCTTATTGCGTGGTTCCGTTTGGTGTTTGTTGTAAGAGCTTTCGAAGATGTCGTCGGACACACCATTCCATTTATGGGTTTGCAGATTACGTTATCGATGATTGCTGTTCAGAATACCGTATATTATAATCTGTTACATGATGATGAAGTTAACTGGAAACGTCTGACGTGCACTGGTAGTTTACAGTCCTACCTCAGTGTCATCGGTTGGATTTATACAATTCTTCTATTTGTCGTAACAATGGTGAAAATCATCTTGACTTCTGGTGTTTTGAATGGTCATCCATTGATGGAGATTGGTACACCAGCTCAGGAAGCAGTTGGATCATTTTTCGATTGGACTTGGATGTTCTTGGCAGCTGTCGCACCATTCCTCATTTCCATCTATTTGATGTGCGAGGATAAGCGCCCCAAGATTATCACCAATCTTACTATGAATTTATACCAACCAGTAAGTCAGCAAAATGAAGGAAATTAATTTCATTTCGACTTTGCACTGAAATGCAGTTTTCGCTGTACAATGAGAGCATGCTGCCCGTCATAGCATTGTTTTTCGCTGCATAGAACTTAAATATTATTTTAAGTATTCTCTTAGCATTATCCTTATGGTGTGCAACACCCTTCTTTTTTTTATCTACCTCTTGTCATTTACCCATTTGTCTGCATATTTTTGTCAACTGCATTGCAGAATCGGTGTGTTATTGTCATTCGCTGGAAAATATTGAATGATATGATATTAATGATGCTGGATGCTATTCTTGCGGTATATTGAAGAGTTTTTCAGTAGCCTATTAAAGTATTAGATGTAGAATTCTCATTTGCTATTAGTTTATTGTATGATCGATGTATCGCCTTTGTAAGAAGTTTTAAACTGTGAAACTATTACATTCTGATCAATATTCACAAAATACATAATAAACCTTGACACACCATAATTGACTACTTCGCAGATTTATGATAAAGCCAGCCCTAAATCGTCTACAACTTCTATGTCCACGCAAAACATAATTTGTCGCAAAAACAGGATTACATAATCTGATTATGCTTGCCTGCTATTCTTGTGGCCATTTTAACTGTAAACTACATCAATGAAAATGAATAACGAAATATTCACTGTACTTACTTGTGGTCCAGAAAAATTAATGGTATATATACACAATAACAACACAGCTCTGCATGCATGGATATCGTGAATCGTAAAAGGAAAAGAGTACAAGTTTCAAATCGGATACTCATACATAAGAATTTGTTGTTGTGGAATTGAAGGATGATTGGCATCGGAATCATGTCCCTGAGCAGAATGGACGTGTACTGCTTTTCCGTCATCGTGAATGGAGATCCGCATTAAACAACGATCAACAAAGCATTCAATAGATCGATATTGTGATTGTGATCCAACAACAACCACGATGGAGACATTTTTTGCATCAGTTGATATTCGAGTGATTGAGTCTTTTTTACTATTGTCACACTGAAAATAAACATCTTTTTCATCCAGCGAATCATTTACTTTCAAAACCGCACCTCTATCCTCCGTAGAACTCCCTTTCGTGATATGACATGCGATGTAGGCACCACCTTTTCTGCCAATCATCCAAATATGTTCACCAGATAGTAAAATATTTTTCAATTCAGGAGCAGCACTGTTTTCTGAAGAGCTGCTACTGGACAACTGATCTATTGGACGAGAGAAACTCAACGAAGGGAATGTAAACAAAGACTGGGAAATGGCCGGTGCGCTGATAATCTTATCATGCGAATCGCAGAAATTCTTTGAGACGATACCATAGCCTATCTCGTCAAAACTTGTTGCCGGCCACATTAGGTACACTTTGGGACTAAAAACTCTTCCCACTACCCAACCTTGCAAAATATTGGGAGCAGCATATGAGACAAGCAAAACATTTCCACGTTGTTGTACTGCGGGATTGTGAGTGTTATGAATGCCAAACCCTGCCACACTTTCTGCCCCTTTGCCCGACCTTGACCACACTGGGACCCCTCCTATATTCGCCATCCATGGAGACTGCTGGAATCCACATTTATGTGGATTGTATAATTCGAATGACGACAGCACCAATCCAGGAAGCTTGAAAACATTCAGCTTCATATCGAGATAGACTTGTCCCGAGCTGAAATGAGTCATATGATTCATAACAGATCCGGTGATACTTTTACCAAACATGACTACCGTACCAAGATGCTTATTATTTTGCAAGCTGTATCTGGTTACATATTGATACGTACGTTGAGCAAAATTAGGGTGCGTCACAAGCCCAGCACTCCAATACAAGGGCATCAAATCAATTTCTGTGATAGCCCCTCCCGTTCCAACATGATCAAATTGGTCAATATAGCATTTCTCTATGGTTTCTACGG
>JACCEA011167566.1_pt1 | contig 11864 bp, 7 predicted proteins | sample 7449851 | NCBI WGS metagenome assembly JACCEA01 (sample SAMN15323453, study PRJNA562643) | freshwater metagenome | isolation source: river surface water | place: USA:Blue River Watershed | collected 2017-08-18 | reverse complement strand
TTTAGGCAGCTACAGTGTCGCCCCAGGGCAACAGCAGGACTTCCCTCTGTCGTACTCTCAGAGAAGTCTCGGTCCCTCCTTGGAGTCCTCTAGATCGTACAACAATTCCTCGGGATCTGGTACCCCCGCTGAGGGCGAAGGTAGTTCTGGCGGTAGTTCCCCTTAACTCTCTCTATTGTATTGTGCGTGTGTGTGTCCTAACCTATGCTGTCAGTGTTTTCTTATTGTATGCCTAATTAGGAGGGATTCATTACCTTCTCTCTCTCATTTGCTCCTCATTATGTTAGTTACTCTCTTGCTCTCCGTTATTGTGTAAATGTGTACGTATCTATGCCTTACGCTCTCACTGCTGTACATACTATAAAATTGCAGGATTGTCTTGTTAGTTCGGCGTTAGTTAGTATTTCCCGTTCTGAATGAACCTGTGCGTCGTGCGTGTGTTATTTCCCGTTGCATTTGTTCTCACGATGTATGTATGTAAGTATATTCTGCTGTAGCTTCTGACGATTGAATGTTGTTGTTATGTGTGCACGTTTGTCCATCCGTTTGTGCGACTATGTTATGTGACTGTGTGCAGCACATAGTGAGTGTGTGACCAACTGACTGAGCAGACTCTGTACTGTAGCGGTTAAATTAAAGACTTCAATTCCGTTTCACTGGTTTTGACTGGCTTACTCCACTGCAACATACACACACTCTATATACAGTAACGCATACAACATATACATCCTGCATTCATGATGTTAGACACACAACCATCTATTTATTGTCAGACACTTTCTCTCTTACTATCCTATTTATCCTCCATCTGCTGTTACTCATTGAAATCGCCATCCACACTGCCCTCATGTAATCCCTGTACCATCCCCACCCAGTTATTTATTTCTTCTGTTTGTGGCTCATGCAGTAACGCCGCCGGCACTGCACGTCCCTTTTTGCCTTATGGAAAATGTTTCCGGGTACGGCTATATATATGTTGTCACGATAACGACTGTATGGACGAGCGTATATCCTCCTCGTCTATAGGGCCCTAACCTGTTTTTGCTCTATCCTCATGTATAGAGTCGTTTCGTGTTAGTGTATTCAAGATTGTCATCTCCCTCGTATGAGATGGATTTATATATTTTTTGTCCGAGACATTCTCACCAAAATAATAAATAATACTATTTACCTTCGATTTCCCCATGATAAACATTTTTCCTGGAGCAGAGGTTTGTTGTGTTAAACGTTTGTTTTAAATTGTTTGCGGCTTGGTCAATAACTTCATAATGAGCAGTGTTTTCGATTGGTTATCTGACATATCTGTAGCTATTGTAGTATTCATATAAATACGTTAAGATTTCTTATTATGCATAACCTTCGATTACTTGTTGTCTTGTAGAATTTGTTTGTTTTAAATGACTTTAATATTTAGTTACATTATACATTTTAATAAGTAACTTAATCATAAATTCATATGTGGTGCGCTGCTGTTCTCTTCCTCTCGTCTGCCGTAACACCATCATGGCATCCAGATCAGTTCTCTTGCGTTGTCGCTATTGCTCCATCCTCGATTTGCTGGTCACGAACGTATCTCTATATGTATACATGTGCTGTATATGATATGGACATCATCAAGCCCTATATCTATCAACATACTCTGTCTTTTATGACTACTTTCTCGTCACAATCAGCGACAACTCCAACCAACAACCAGAGTGGATGCACTTGTTTGTTCGTAGGCAACTTGTCCTATTTCTGTGAAGAGAAGCACTTGCACGACCTCTTCGACCAGTACGGTCACGTGCAGCAGGTGAAGATCGTGATGAACGACCTCAACACACGCTCTCTCATGTTCGGGTTCGTAACTATGGCCACCGCTACTGAAGCCTTTGAGATGGAGCGTCTGATGAATGGTATGATGTTCATGGGTCGGAAACTCAAGTAAGTACAATTGGCAGATGGTCTTGCCATTCTATTGGCTGACCGTGCCTCCTTGATAGAGTGGCACTGACTGGTAGCGATCGTCCTGTTCGCTGCCATCCCTCTGACTTGGAAGACAAGGACAAAGTCTCTACAATACAAGTGCACATTAGCTTCACCTCCTCATTCCACATTGATCTCACTAAGTCCCCGAGAGAACAGTCATCGGACTCTCTTTCATACCCGTGGATCATCCCCTCTGAAGTAGTGCTTAGAAAGCTCTTCCTGCACTTTGGGAATCTCATAGACGTTTGTGTGAAGGACTACCACGCCTATCCAGTGAGAATTGACTAATAATATATGTGTTTGAATGAGTTCTCATCTCATCTCATCTCTCTCTCTCTCCCTCTCTCTCTCTCTCTCTCTCTCTCTCTATGTAGATGGTTCAAGAAGGCTACGGATTCCTCACATTCTCTTCTATCGAAGTAGCGTCTCTCGTAACATCCCAATGTGCACTGATGACAGTGGCCGGAGTGACTTATCGCTGTGAATTAACTAAGAAGAGTTTCGTCGCTGCCTTTGCAAAGAGTCACATATTGCCGCCCACAGCTACTGTCAGTGCTTCAGTCCCTCCACACTTCAACAGTATGTCACAGTCTGCCAGACACTATACCAGTCCCTCCGTCTCTCATACTACGTCATTCAATTTGCACAATAACACCTTCTCTATTTGCAATCCTCAGGGCTCTGCCTTCTTTTAAGACTCATTATCTCTGTCCCTCTCTCTCTCTCTCAGTAGAGTCCCTCTTTGTTGCAGTCCCTCATTATGTTTCCGAATAATGCACTGTCACTGCGACTGTTTATCCATGTGTACCATTGTCCGAATCCCTTTCATGGAGAGAGTGAGTGTCTCTACTGTCTCGCAGTGCTTCGTAAATAATCTCCCGTTCGTCTGTCCGTGCAATGTCCGTATTCAACACTATCTTTTTTCGCATTGCTCCGTATGTTTGTGATCCGCTGTCGACCTGCCCAATTGAATGATCGCTTACAACACACATACTGTAGGAAAGTATCTCCCCACAACATTGTAGTATGTAGCTGTTTTCAAATGTTTTAAGTGAGTTTCATTAATGACATTGTTATGTATGTCCAGTGAGTTATATTGTTGTTCGTATTAGTGTAGATTATTATCTCTTATATTTACTAGTTGTATTAATTAGGCACGCTATCCGTTTGTTCCAGCTCTCGTAGTGAGTGTGTATGTAGTTCGCTGTAATGGGCCTAATGACCTAATCCTATGGATCTGCTAATACAATGCAATCATGTAACACGTAACACGCAGATGTTGAATTGAATTAATTTAATGACGAGTATTGAATAAAATAAATGCGATTATCACACTAAGCTATCACAACACAGTACACAGCATATTAGTATACAAATACATCATACAGATGAACACAGATTGTAAATGTTTCGGTATATAAATCGACACTAAAGTATTCAGACAAACCTATTGATATACATATATACTGACAAACTATCCTTAATATTATAGAAACAAAGGGAGGGGACTCACACTTTCAATCGGTCAATGACACACAAACACAATGCAATACAATCAGTAACTGGTTAACTACGAATATACTATATACATGAATACATACCGTCTCTCTCTCTCTCTCTCTCTAGACCATGTTGGCAGGTCTTAGTTCCTCCGCACTCTCACTCTCTCGTCGGATTGGAGGAGACAGTGGCGGCACACCAGCGAAAGACTCTCTGCGACTCGGAGTGTCAATAGTGAAAGACGAAAGGGAGACCGAACGCGACGGCGGGAGAGAAGGCGAGGGACAGGTCGATGGCGGGAGAGAGAGATACTCAAAACTCACACCAGTGTTGGTCGATGCGATGCGCTCTCTCTCTCTCACTCGCACGTACTGCGAACAATTGGAATAACGCACAGACCGCGGTGTTTCCAGAACTGGGACGATAGCGCCGTCTGCGTCCTCGTCTTCACTCTCTCTCTCTCCATCGCCGAGTCCCTCCTCCAAGTCTCCCTCTCTCTGTACCACAGAGTCAGACTGAGCGAGAGACCCCGAGGCAGAGGGAGACAGAGACTGTGCATCTGTGCGTGAATCCGTCTGCGCCTCCATGTGCGGGGAGAGAGAGACTGAGAACAATTGCCGCACGTCGTACTTGCAAAGCGGACAAGAGGCTTGTTTTGCGAGCCACTTCGCGATACAAGCCTCGTGATAGTCGTGACTGCAAGGCAGCAACACTAGTTCGTCCGTCGGTACATACTCCACCAGACAAATAGTGCAGCAGTTGCAGAGACTAGATCGATCGGGCTCTCTCTCCTTCTCTGACTCTCCCTCTCTCGTCACACAGCCTATCTCTCCCTCTGCAAGCGAAGCAGCGTCTGACACTCTCTCAGTGTCGTCCTGGTCTCTCTCTCCCTCTCTCTCGCCTTCTCTATCCCCCTGTGCCTCCCACTCTCTCATTCTCAACTCACTGTCATCGCAAATGAATGTGTGCGCACACACAGGAGGTCCGACTACCCTCGCCTGCTTCGCTGCGAGCAATGCCGCTTTGCGCTTCTCATAGTTGATTCTTGGGAGCATCGCAATCTCTTGTTCAGTGAGTCCCACTCTCTGTGTGTGTAAATACGGTGCGTAGTACCGGTTATAGATGTCATCGCCGAGAATATACCGTGCGATGAATCGGTATCGCCCACTCTCTCTCGCCTCTCTCTCTACTTCGCGGCGTCTCTGATTCCGACAACAAACGAGCACAACGAGGAACATCATCGATACAAAGATACCAGCGATCTCCAGATACACATTCTTACCGCCTTGTTGCCAGATAAAAATACGAAAAGAAGCGAAAGTGATAGCAAATCCGGCGAAGTACATCAACTCTCTTTTGCGACGCACAAACAATTCGTTAATGCGTCGCCCTGTCAGTCCCAGCATGATTGATGAGTATTGTTAGTAATGTGTCAACAATGGTTCTTGGTCCATGTCGGTCCCAGTCTACTCTATTTGACTCAGAATAAACGTAATAATGTGTTGTTGAGCACAAAGTATGAAACTGCCCTGACTCGCAATTGTGACTCTTCAAGATACACTTGAAAGATACCCTACCATGGGCGTTGAAAACTTCTTCGAAACAGCTTCTATGAATGAACAATTGAAATTGAAAGTTGATCAGTTGGGATGCAATATCCAATTTGAACTTGAAGATAAAAGCGAAAACAAAAAAGAGAGCAGGTGTGTCGGAATAAGAATATCCGTGGAATTTCGTAGAATTATTGTGGAGATTCAATTGTCCGTGCGTTACGTCCATCTTACATTATTTACAAACAAATGTATAAATCCATAAACAAACACAATCTGAGTCATTCAAACAGTCATTGAAGGAAATATTGGTCGAATATCATTGAGATACTGTGTTATTACACTGATGTACTCTTCGTTAGTAGAATCCCCTTCATTGTGGTCAGATAGCAAAACAGAAGGTACTCGCAACTTGATCTCGTCACTGATATCACCCACCACTTGTGCAAGTATCTGTGTGATTTTACCCTCAAATACAATCACACTAACTTGCTTTACATCATCACTATATAATAGTCTCTGTAACAGTGTCCTGCCACCACACTGTATTACTGCCTCTTTATGAATGCCATGCAGTGCCATCACTAGTGGTGACAGTGGCCCACTGGCCATTACACAGGTAGCTGGAATACTGTCAGTATCAATAACGTTCAATAACCCTTGTACACCGAGTCTTTGAAGGTCTTCAGATGTATCCCGCAGCATACACACAAACATCAAGACACAGGCCGCTACTATGGTAGTAGACCTCATAGTCTTTTGTAGTGATGCATCCTCACTATGGAAGAAAGCTGTTGCTTGTGCCCTTAGCTGATGCAGGGTACTAACATAGCCCAGTGAGGTAGACATAGATTGAGACGTAGTTTCATGCCTTAACTCAACTCCACTCCATTGAGTGAGTCCCTCCACAATAGAGTGCTCCAATTGGGACATACCACTCTCATAATCCTCATACCAATATGCGAACAATGTGGTGCATATAAGGATACACACATCTTGGTTCATTCTGTGTGAGCTCAACGTGTTTTGCAGTAATTCTACTGTATACCCTCCATCTCTCTTACTCCACACAGGCTCCCAATAAAGAGGAGGGTCATCTCTCTCGCAGGGAGTCACACACGATTGCAAGCACTTCATCAACAAAGTGCATACAGCGAAGCGATCAGTCTCCCTTTTGATGTCTCTGTCTACTACCATGTTACAGTACGCGCAGCAGGCCTGCACTCGTACCTCGTGGGTTACAGCGAGATCATCACTGCTCAACACTTTCAACAGTGAGTCCCTCAAAAGCAACTGTTCGAACACTCGGCGAGTGCATTCGTACACAGCGAACACCGATACTGTCGCACACAATGCTTCTATTGCAGTAGATGCAATCTCACCATCTAGGTGACGCACTAACAGATTGGCTACTACATCACAACCACCAGCGTCTTTAAAGGCTTCGGCAGTAGAGTATTTCCCTTTCCAACATAATGACCACATCGCACCACACAATACACGCACTAGTCTAGAGTTAGTAGAGTATCGCCTCAGACAGTCCACCAATACTGGCAACGCATTCTCCTTTACATAGTCATCTCGCGTCTCCTCTGATCCCTCGCGCCATATCAATGTTCCAACAGTTTCAACGATCTCGGGATCATCTAGGTATTCTTTGAGCACCTCTACCATCACTTCACAACCAGGAACTTCCTTGTTTATCTTCATATTCTCTTTGCTATCAATCACAGCAGACAATACTCCACACGCTCTGCGCAGGATCTCCTTATCGTCACAACAAACCTTCATAATGCCCAACATAGCTTCACTCACATGCTCAGTCTTCATTAACTGTTGCCTACAATCTTCCAACATCACCAGATTCCACATAAACCCACATGCCCATCCACAGATCTCACTGTCATCAGCATTTTCAAAGAATGATGGCATGAACGCCTCCCATATATTCATTTCAAACAAGATCTGTTTGTTGATATCACACACTGAGAGATTCCATAACACAACCATTACTGTTCTCACTACATCCACTTTCTCATGGTACTTGGTTAGCACTTTGAGCATTGCTTGACAACAACCTGCAGCACCCAATGACACTTTCAATGGATCGACTGCTGACAAATTCGCTATTGCATCACATGCAGATTGAATAACTTCGGTATTAAATGGCCATGTTGGTTCATTATCACAGAAGTGGTTGAGTACATCGACTAATGTCTCACATAGAGTATCAGATTTGCTGAAAATAGTGCGATATCTCTTTCTCCACGCCAATGTGGCAACAGCAGCACATAAATTTCTGACTATCTTGGAATTCTTACCAATATTTGCCTTTAATTTAGAAACAAACTCAGCACAATCAATGGTTTCCTGCTCGATCTGACCCTTGTAAGCTTCTTCAGACGCTAACAGCACTACCGCCTCAGTACATACCTTATTGATCATGATCACTGAGCACTCTGAATGCATTAGAATCCTTATCAACGCGTGATAGTTTCCACCAACTCGCGGCTCATCTTTCTCAGTTAGTTTGCGAATAAGCATGTACACCCATTCTACAAGTTCGACCTCTGCATGATGTGTTTGCATTAGAGTAACCAACGACGCCAACACACCAGCCTCCATGAATCGTATCCTGTTGGCATCTACTTCAGCGACTAACCGTATCAACTCTGCGATGATGACCGCAACTTCCCCTTTACGATGGTGATCAGAAAGTGCCAATGCTAGTACTTCACATCCACCAGCGGCTGCGAAGCGCTCACTCTGTTCAGGGTCTTTCGCTAAAAAATAAAGAGACCCACAGACTTTCTCAGCGACTTGTTGGTCATAGCGGTGGTTCTTCAAAACGGTCACTAGAGCTTCTGCGAGGCCTTTCTCTCCTAGATAGACTCTACTAGAATCTACCTTACACATATTCCAAAGCATTCCACACGTATTTGCCACTGCCTTACTACTCATTGGATGAGCTGTTAGTAGCTGAAGCATCACATCGCACCAATCCGGACTTTCTACAATATCATCAAAATCAGGATACACCTCATGTTCACCTTCCTCGTTGTCTTCAGGATCGGGTGTAGCAGATATATTACAGGCCACTGCACATAGATTACGAGCAATATTTTCATTGTCCATGTTTTTCTTCAATGAAGTCATGACTAGATCAACACCACCAGCATCTACCAGTAATATACAATTGGAATAGGTCACTGATAAATACCACAATGCCGCACAAGCAAGCTTGAGTACCTCCTGATCCTCACTATGCACTCTCAACACCACCAACAATGCAACTGCACATCCAACTTTGCCCATTTTAGTTCTCGTGTTGACATTGACACACATCTTCCACAGAATCGATCCAATCGCTTTTACAATAGCCACATTGTCCATGTGAACTGCCAACACTTCCACAATGAGTGAACAAGACGACTCATCGACCTCCCCCTTCAACGAGATTGAACTAGATAAGATGATTCTGAGAATTCCCATTGTCATCTCCGTATTGTGAATATGTTTCCGTAACAAGTAGAAAGGCATGCAATAGTTAAACGCAGAAACATGAACAAATAAACTACAAAGCTGTGTGAAAACACCATCAACCTCAGAATGTACGGCTGCACATGTCAGGACCTTCTCAATGGTTGCAATCGGTGCAAATCGCTTCTGTGTCGATACGATTGCAAAGATATGATTTATCAAAAGAAGTAACTTGACAATGATAGTGGACTCGTGCTTCCAGAAACCAAGAATTTCAATGAACAACTGTCCACCTCCAGCACTGCCAACCTCACGACGATTCTTGTCTTTGAAACGCCAATGACTCGAAAACAAATCTTCAAGTGTTGACAAGAGATATTCCATCACCAATGCATCATTGTATTGTTGTAGAGACTTTACGGCATTGAATACAACCATACAACAATTATTCTCACATAAGAAGTCTTTACCACAGGATGTCTTCGCTGCCTTCCATATCACTCCAGCTATTGGTTGTACAAATGATTGATTCGATACTGAATAGGATCCCAGCATTAGTATACACTGCTGGAGTAATCCAGTATCGATGTACAATGTTAACATTGGTAATAACACCATTCTCGTGACTGGAAAAGGAGTAGATTTACTGGGATTCACTCCAATAAGTTTCCCCATTAGACGATATAACTCTCGAATCACAGAAGGATTGCTTCGCTGATGCAGATTGATCAGTGAGGAGATTAATTCGCACGTAGGCTCATCTATGATGACTTCATTAACGTTTAACGGATCGAATATTGCTAATAATGCTTGTATTATCGGTTCTAATACTGTGGCTTTGGTCACATTCAAACTGATGATTGAGCATAACAGCCTCCAACAATCCTCAACTTTACCAAAGATCTTCTCGCACACAAGTTTAGCATCCATGTAATGGGAGTTGGTCAATTGCCAGAGTACCTTCCAAGTATATGATGGGGTAGTCATCGCAGTCTGATTGACAACCTTCAACAGTGGGATGAGACACACTTCACACACTTCACTCTTTCTCAACGTCCACTCATTCTCAAGATACTTTGACAACACTTTACACACTAGATCTACAACAGCCCAATGAGAAGATGAAGCAGTAGTGATATACTGTAAGGTATGTGCGAGTGTCGTGTAGGAGTGTAAGAGGTCTAATTTAGACACTTGTTGTCTGTTGAAAGTGTTCTGTATGTCAAGTGTGAGAACCTTTAAAAGTGTTGTACAAAGGGATTCGATTATATTAATATTATCAAGCACTGTATCAACACGAGCATTAGGTGGTTCCTCTCCTGTATTTCTATCACCACAAACCCGGTGTATCAGTGTTATGAGTGTACGTACACACATTACGATTGGTATTTGTTCAATATTTTTATCATTGATAACTTGATTTACTATCATAGAAAACTCTTGTGCGGAAAACATAGTAACGCGTGACGTCGGTTTATCCATTAAAGATATCAAATGAGTTAGTAGTTGTAGAGGCGTAGCTGATGAAGACGGAACTGTGCTGCTGCTGGACGAGGGAACGGCGGAGGCAGAATAATTAATGACTTTCAACGGAGTCAATAAGCCACGGGCAGATCGTGGGGTATTTAGAACATCTGTTCTTAGTCTGGGGGTTGTTAGAATATCGATTGGTCGTCTTGGAGTTGACAGAACATCAGCTGTTGAGAAGATTCCCTGCTGCCTTGGAGTTATTGCTGGTTGACTAGATGACGAAGTGAGGCAAAGGGGAGGGAGAGATACTTTGGAAAGGGCTGGACCACCTTCCAGTGGCCTCAGTGAGCGTGGTGTGTGCACTGTCGGAGTTGCCGGATTCATGGGGAAATGATTTGATCAGGTTTAGAACTCTAACTGACGGGTTGCGTTGTGCGCTGGGAAAAACTCCTAAGACATAGTTAGACATTATAGTGTAGTTATAATATGTTTGAGCATGTAATATGTACAGATTAAGAGGATGACTCTTCATGATAGAACTGCGCAGCCAACCCCAAACCTGATCTGTTGGTTACTTACACTACCTGGATATTATCCTTTTCGTTATCTCAAGATAGGTGAAAACCGCACTGATCCGATTGATGGGGCGGAGAGAAAAAATAACTTTTGATAATTGATGGTGCGGCGAAACGAAAGTATTATTTTGAGCTGACGAAAACAACAAATGTGATAAATTTTATGTAGTAGATTTCAATGCCAGTGGTGATTCGTGTATCACCACCAATGGTGCTCTCGATTTCACTTGTGTGGAAGAAGGTCATTCTCAACAGAGCAACTTTTCTGGCACAACTACCACACAACCTCCTCCTAGATTGACCATTTCTCTCGATATTCTTAACATTTTGTTTTAGTGTCTAAATCATAGAGAGAGTTGAAGGGCACAGTTGTAATGTTTACTGAGTGTGTGCGACCAAAGATGGCAGTAAAGATATTTCTGCGTATGAGGATAACCATTCGTATGTTGTGTTACGAGTTCTATCTCCCTTACAAGGACATAGTGGAGGAGTCACATCACTGTGTAGTACGAGATGGTTAGGTCAAAAGAGTTTATGTCTAGATATAATGATGAGACTATTCGTATATGAGATATATGTGGACTCTGGGAATGTATTGGGAGTGTGTGATGAGATTAGTGGTAATGTCATGTCAGTATGTGTGACTGCAGATGAAAGTAAGATTATATGATGCCATCAGTTCCACTACTACTGCTAGTGCTTTTATCAGGTTTCGCCAGCTACATACACCACTACAAGTAATAGTAGAATGCACAGGTGTTAGACATTATCCGGAGCTACACTATGATGAAAATAGAGTCTCTCTACCCCACCCTATTCATAGTCCTCATAAACGGGATGTGGAGGTGCAAAGCAATGCTGATATCTATATCAGTACTATTGCAGAATAACTACCCGTAATATCGAAGTCACATGCACATTGGTAGGATATCTACCACGCATCAGTTGCGGATAGTCTAGAAATGTAGGAAATCCTAATGAGTGACTCCAGAGACACATAGTGGAGAAAGCAGCCAGAGACACCCGGAGAAAGCAGTGCAGATTCGATTGAATTAATAGTAAAATAATATCCTTCATTTAACAAGATTTGTTACTTTATGATGATTAACTCATACAAATGTAACTGCGACAATCCTATAGGTAGGCTGCACACCATGATGCTAAGATAAACCACCGTTACATCTTACATACACAATCATACAATTTGACAAAATCTCGATAACATCACAATATGCCAGTGAGTGTTTAGCACACAATACAATCATAATGCAGTCATCGAATACCTCCTACTGTTGAACAAATCACTTACATCAGTGTATAT
>JACCEA010199180.1_pt1 | contig 11864 bp, 10 predicted proteins | sample 7449851 | NCBI WGS metagenome assembly JACCEA01 (sample SAMN15323453, study PRJNA562643) | freshwater metagenome | isolation source: river surface water | place: USA:Blue River Watershed | collected 2017-08-18 | reverse complement strand
TCATGGGAATTTCCTTTGCGAGAGTAATAAGGCGCTCCCATGACTCAGTGGCCTTTACTTTATTGCAGTGTCTGCGGCGCAAGGACAGTTCAGTCGTTTATAGCCCGACAAAGCCTTATATGTGTTAGGAAAACCAGTCCATCCGAAGGTGGGTCGGGAACCGAAATCGGAGCGCCATATTGATTGTTGCCTTGGCTCCGGGCAGCGGCCCTCCAGCTTGTGGAGCATTTGCAGCGCAATCGTATGGATCAGCGCGACAAGCAGGGCCGACTTCCAACACCAGGGCCAGCCGGATTGTTGATTTTCTACGCAATGATGAGGCCATCACTATTTGATGGAAGCAGGAAGGAAAGATCCCGCGGTAAGACACCGCGAGTCCCAGGATGCCTTGAGCGCCTTAGGCTTTGGAACGGCCTAAAAGAAGATCCACGGCTTGTTTCCCACTGTGGACGGCCCCATTCATATAACCGGACCAATCAGCACTGCAATGTTCGCCCGCAAAGACGAGGCGCTTATCCAAGTCCGCTTCGGCGAAAGCGCCATAGATTGTTGTGTACTGTCCGGGTTTGCTGCAGGTGTAGGAGCCGCGAATCAGAGCCTGGCTGGGCCAATGCATCAGCATGCGATTGTTGTCGAACGCGGCCTTGGTGCCTGGGAATATACGATCCAGAAAATCGAGAGCTTGAATCTGCTGCGTGGGTGCGATTACCCGACCGGCCTCGCCTCCCAGGAAACAGGTCACGATTCCTCGCTGGCCTTTCTGTCCTCGGCTTGTATCCCAAAATTCCTGCGCAATGGTATCGGGCAGAACGGAAAAGCCACGAATCCCATCCGACTTTTCCCAGGTACGCCTTTGGAAACCGAGCATCAGCTTGCTGTTGGTGCCAAAGCCCCAGTCATTGATGGCCTGGCGTTTGATGGGGTTGATGTCGACACCTTTCAAGTCGATGTCCTTTAGCAGAGCCGGTGGCATGGCAAGGACAAGACGCTTGCAGTTGAGCTCCACAGTCTTGCCAGCATGATCGAAATTCAGCGTAAAATGCGTGCCATGATCGCGAACGGCCAGAAGCTTATGTTCGTACTCAATGGAAACAGCGGACTTGATCGCTTGGGCTAGTGCTTTGGGCAGTTCTTCGCTTCCTCCTTGAATGCGTTTGGCTTCATCACTCTCGCCAAAGATTTTGAAACCATCCTTGGTGTCGGGTTCAATCAAAACGATAAGATTGATCGCGGACTGATGGGCCGGTTCCAGTCCATACTCCCCTATATAGGCATTATTGATTAAATCGACGAGCCAGCTATCAAGCCTGGCCTGAGCCAGATACTCGCTGAGGCTGGTGCGATCCAAAGCCTGCACCAAAGGTGATTGTGCCAGATCGGAATTATAGGTGGGGACTTCGATTTCGCCTTCGACCATCAAGGATTGACTATCCTTGAGCAGTTTTTTGGCAAGTGGTTTGAAGGCGGCAATCACCTGTTTTTCAGTTCGGATTTTATTTTGACTGAAGTATATTTCTTGAAGCGGGAACTTTTCATCGGTCGCAAGGTCCTCCACGACAAGGCCCAATTCGCGACAGAGCTGAATCACGTCCTCATGCTGCGTGTCGACGAATTCGCCCCCCAGTTCGCAGAACATTCCCTCTTCATTGAATTTCTGCGCGGTATACATGCGGCCACCCAGACGATTGGAACCTTCATAGAGAACGCTCCCCACGCCTTCCTTGGCAAGATAATAAGCGGCTGTCAGACCCGCTGTGCCACCACCGACGATAACCACATCTCGGGTCGGGGGAGCAAGCTGAAGAGCGGAGCTTGGAGTTTGGCAGGCGATGGCCGCTGGGATACCCACACCGATAAGGCCTGCTTGCTGAAGGAAGCGACGTCGCGTCACCTCCTCCTTGCTCCATTCCAATGTCTCATGAACGTCGTGATCTTTGAGTTGATGCTTATGCTGGTATATGGCCACGTTTAACATTCGAGACAGGCGCTTCAAGAGTCGGGTGCGCGGCATCTTATATCCTCATCCTGGGCTGATGAGTCGCAGGCGGTTACTCAAAAGCGAGGGCCAGCCTGGACAAAATTTTTTTTCATCATAGCATGGTGCCCATGAGGTGCCAGTTCAAAAGGAGAGAGGGCATTTCCGCCTCGTGGGGTCTGAGGCGGAAGCTTGACCGAATACGAAAGCTTTAGAGAACCACGTGTGAACCAGGTTCGGAAACCTGTTCCAGCACATGGCCGGAAATTTTTGGATCGATGTGTTGGGAAAGATCGCCCAGCGAGACGATGCCAGCCAGTTCCTTGTCGCGATTGAGAATGAGCAGGCGCCGGATCTGCCGATCTTCCATGAGCTTTGCGGCTTCCGAAATATCCTGATCCTCGAACAAATAGACAACATCTTCGGTCATCACATCGCTCACCATGGCTTGTTCGGGATGCAGGCCTTTCGCGACTGCGCGAATGACGATATCGCGGTCGGTCAGCATGCCAAGAACTTTTTTTCCGTCACAGATTGGGAGTGAACCACTATCAAATACGCGCATTTTCTCCGCCGCCTCTTGCAGTGGAGTAAAGGGGGATATGACTTCGATATTCACAGTCATGATGTCTCTGAGAAGCATGGGTAACTCCTACAATGTCTTGACTGCCCTGGATGGACAGTTATGAGAAGAGATGCGGATCGGTTTCCGCTCTCCTGCGGGGGTGCAAATCCTATACCGATTACGATGAATAGCGCTTCGGATTGGGGCAGGGGACGAGGGCGAGCCTTTAGGAAATCATACGAATGTCTGGCCAAACCTTTTGTGGACGGCTAGCCCAGGCATAGTGATCGTGAACCTTCTGAGCGCCATAAATGGATTCCAGATGCATCAGGCCAAAATGATAGCGAGCAGCACGGGTAAAGTACTGACAAAAGCCAGCATTCAAAGCAGCGGAACCAACAGCGCTGATGACGGGAATACTCTTCGATAAGACGCTGCGCAGGAGCGTGCGTTCCAAAGCGGGAATGAAGAGACTCGCGAACTTAACCAGAGCAGGCAGAGTGCCTTTTTCCAGAGTCAAGAGCACATCCTTCAGACTATGTGTGCTGATGAAACTCGCCAGTTCCCGAATCAGACCGTGATAAGCGAGGCGGGCGCTGAGATAGGCGGCGTCCATTTCATCATCGGCGCTCGTGTGGGATGAACCAAGAGTGAAAACATAGAGGCACTGCATTTGAATATGAGGTTGTTTCAGGTCGTGGCCCCATTCCTGGGCCATCGACGAGATACTGCGAAGAATCAAACTTGTGGTCAGCGGCAGCTCCACCAGGAGTGCGGCAGTACCGAGGGCACCGCTGATGGCGCCTGTGGTTGTGACTGCGGCCGTATGTTTCCAGGCTCTGCGCTTTGTGAGTTCGTGCGCCATAATCCAGGAAGGTTGAGCTGATTTTTGTGAAGGCAACGATTTGATGGCAGCCTGCAATGCGGATTTCAAAGCCATATTCATCGCCTGTTTTACAAGCTGCTGTATGGGCTGCGGCAGGTAGTCCTGAAGTTTGTCGAGAGGCTTACCGAGTTTATCTGTTGCTGTGACCAAAGAGGAAGGCTTTTCCAGAAAAAGCGAAGCCTCTTCGATGAAGCGCAGCTGCTGTGGATTCAAGTTGTTCGCCATGGTGATCCCCCTTGATCCCATCATACTCAGAGTGCAGTATTTTTGCAAAGCGTGCCCAGAAGTAAGGCACTCAGAAAAAGGCAGAATATTCCAGGGAAAATTGCATTTTTCACAAAGTCTTCATCATAAATTGATTCGGAATTCTTGAAGAGGGTCCGCCCCTGATCCGTGCCATGATAAGACTTCATGAGAATGAGAGGAGTTGCTATGCGCAAAGCGACATTTGCCTGGGTATTTCTGCTTTTTTCCTGCCAAAGTTTAAAGAGCGAGGCCAGCTTTCCGCAGGAAACGTTATGGCGAAGCAGCCTTTATCCGCAGAATTGGACGCCTGAATGGACCGATAGTCAGGGTCGATTCTTGCACGACTTTTCCTATGCAGGGTATCATCGCGGAGAAGTGCTGTTGCCAAATACACTCAGTTTTACGGTGCGACGTGTGACCGAAGCACCTTACTTTGCCGATCCTTCGGGGCAAAACAATGCAGCCCCTGCGATTCAAAGAGCCCTTGACGATGCGGCGGCAGAAGGTGGGGGAACAGTTCTCATTCCCAAGGGACGGTATCGATTGGATATGCCTGCCCAAGCCAACGCAGCCTTGAGGATCAGAAGTTCCGCTGTCGTGCTGCGCGGTGAAGGGCCGGCCACACAACTCTTCACCCTGGATACCATGATGCGCGACAAGGCTTTGATTCTTGTCGCACCCGCTGTCGCTTCCTGGAAACAGCCAGCTGGATCCATCGCGATACGTTTACGGGAAGATACGTTCGAACGAGCCACGGAAATCCCCCTGGAGAATGTGGAAGGCTTGCGTGTGGGTGATGCTGTATTGATTCGTAGCGATGTGACAGCAGGCTTTGCGCGCGAAGTGGGCATGGAAGGGCTCTGGGATTCAAGTCTGGACGGTCCTCACTTCTATCGCGAGATTGTGCGAGTCGATGCCGAGCGCCGTATCGTGACCTTGGATGTTCCACTGCGCTTTCCAATGAAAAGGCGTGACTTTGCTCGCGTGCATAAGGTTTCGCCGCCCTTGGTGGAAGTCGCTGTTGAACATATGGCGTTGGGCATGGCTGAACAGACCTTGCCGGGCTTGGGTGAAGACGATTTCAGCAAAGAGGGCACTGCAGGATATCAGTCCCATAGGGCTTTCCTAATTCGCTTCGTGCATGTGCAGCACAGTTGGATTCGGGACGTCAGCAGTTTCCAGATGGAAAGCAATAATAGCCCGATTCATACTGTCTCGGGCGGTATTGGTCTCTCTCACGTGCGATTTATCACGGTGGATGGGACCCAGCTGGCTTATCCTCAGTACAAGGGAGCAGGTGGTAACGGTTACCTTTATGAGCTGCAGAACGCTCAGGAGGTTTTAATCAGGAATTCATCGGCTCGCGGTGGACGTCATAACTTTGATGTGAAGTCGATGGGATCGAGCGGTATTGTCTTTCTGCGCTGTGAGGCTCAGGAAGGCTATAAAACAAGCGATTTTCATATGCACCTCTCTCAGGCCGTCCTTTTCGATTCGATGCTGGTTGATGGCGATCAATTGGAGGCAAAGTATAGGGATGCGGGAACCATCAAGCACGGACAGACCACGACGCAATCGGTGTTTTGGAATACTCACGGTCGTCGCTATATGTCCGGGCGCGCCACGATCGTACATTCACAGCAGTGGGGCTTGGGCTTTGTCATCGGCACGCAAGGAGACGCTGCCGAGGTGCAAACACCGGGAGGATGGGCTACTGAACCACGAGATTGGGTGGAAGGGGTGGGAAAAGGAGGGACTCTGGATCCGCCTTCACTTTATGAGGACCAGTTGAAGCGTCGCCTACCCTAAGGCTTCAGGCGCTGGTTCGCAGCTGCTCCATGGAATGGGAAACCTGGAGCGGAATTTCGATTTCAAAGCGTGTGCCCATACCGGCCTTCGAGCGTACAAGGATCGTCCCGCCCAGTTTTTCCACGAGGTCTTTGACGGCATCCATACCCACGCCGCGACCGGATAATTCGGTGACCTCATCCCGCGATGAGAGCTGGGGCAGGAAAAGAAGCTCGACCTTGTCCTGCTCGCTGGCTTTTTGTGCGTCGGCAGCGGTCCAGAAACCGGATTCCACGGCTTTTTGGGCGAGCTTAGTGGCATTCACGCCCTGGCCATCGTCCTGAATCACGAAATGAAGATTTCCACTCGCTTTCCTATAAACGCCCCATTCCACTTTCCCAACAGGATCTTTGCCATGCATCGTGCGCTGCTGAGGATCCTCGATGCCGTGATCCACGCAGTTGCGCAGGATGTGATTGAAAGCTGCATCCAGCTTTTGAGCTTCAAAAAAAGCCAGCTCTGAACTATCGGGGTTGAATATCAGCCTGATTTTTTTCTCCAGCTTGTCTGCGATGGAATGCAGATAATCATCATAGCGGGCGAAAAGCTGCTGCGGTGGCAGGCGTAGACAATCAAGAAGCATAGCTTCCAGTTCCTGATCCTTCCGCAGGCTTGCATGCTGATAGAGACGATTGAATTTGGATTTTTCAATGCTGCAGCGATTCCGGCGCTGACTTAAACCCAGAACGTTTTCGATATCCGTGGTTTCCTGGGACCAGCCATCGACTATCAATTGCCATTTCTGAGCGATGCTGGAGTCGCTCCCAGCGTCTCCTTCGATCAGGGATTCCAGCTCATGCAATTGGGAAGCCAGCCCTTTGAAATCGGACGTGGCCAGAGTTCCTTTCAAGGTGTGAAGATCACGCTTAAGCTGACGGATCATGTCAGGATCATGACCTGTCACCCTGCTGCGCATGATACCATCCGCTCTTTGGAAAATGCCGTTTGCTTCTTCGAAAAAGCTCTGGTAATCGTCCTGCCTTGCTGCAGCCCGGGAAATTTTTTGCACGCGCTCAGCTTGAAAGCGGGCCTCCCTCTCCTGCTGCAGTCTTTCCGTAACATCGGCCACCACGACGACCACGCGTTCCAGTTCGCCCTTGGCATTATGGAGAGGACGATAATCGAGCTGAATGCTGCGCTGGTCAGGCAAGGTAAAGAATCGAGGCAGGAAGCTCAATGTTGATCCGATGTCGCTGAAGAATTCAGGATCATGCGCCTGCCAGAGTAACTGCAGAACCGGCTTCACTTGATGTGCCGAAGCTGGGGCGTAGTGTTGAACAAATTCGTACAGGCTGCTGATCGTTTGGCTGTTGGGCAGGATAATGGCAAGTCTCTGGGATCGTTCATCGGCCATGTGTCCGCTTCGATCGAAAAAGAAGAGGCCTTCGCTCAGGACATCCAGAAGACTTCTCGTGTTGCTCTCTGATTTCTCCACCTGGCGGGACAGAACTGTGATTGTGATCACAATCACGATGATGCCGAGCAGAAGAGTCAGACTGATCTGAATCAGCGACCAGCGGTTTTTTCGATTCACATCGTCCGTGGCTCGTTTCAGGTCCTCGGTTCCGATGGCTGCCAGTTCGCGGATCAGACTCTCATATTCCTTCTTGTGGACTTCATAGAGTTCAAAATACATCCGGCGGGCTTGATCGACATCCTCATAGAGCTTTTCAAGGACCAGAGTATCGATCGGCCGCAGCTTATCTTCGTCGATGGCCTGCAGCTTATGAATCAATTCCTGGAATCGCCCATCCGGGACCTCCCGATCCAATTCATCCAGAAGTTGCTTATGTGCATCATAAGCTTCAATTTTCTTGGCTGAAAAGATTGCAAGCTGATTGGGATCAATCAGCATGGCCTTGGTTGCATCGTCCTGTAAGAGAAGAAGCGAAAGAATGCGATTGGTTTTGGATTCGATGCGCAAAACATCAGCAAGATTGGAGGCATTATTCTCGAGCCCACGAAAAGTCATGGCGCTGACGGCGATGGATACCAGGATAAGCGGGACCACCAGAGTCAGGTAGAACCTTGCGGCCAGGGGTATTTTGGTCTTCAGTTTTCCAGGCACGAAAGCTCCGATCCCCTGAAAAGTATAGGTCAACCTGAGAGGAATCGGACGAAATCGTGAAAATAATGAGCATGAGGCTCATAACGGGTAATGCAAGGTTATGATGAGACAATCATCAGAATTTATAGGAAATGGAAACCAGAGACCCGCGCTCCAAAAGACCTAAACTGATGCTGGTCCCTTGGTTTTTAGGAGTTGACTGAGTTTTTTGGCCATTGTGATAGTCAATGTATTGGCGAACATCATGATCATCGGGGGCCAGCATGCTATGGACCATGAAACCCAAGGCCAGACCGCCCAGCCCGTACAGCATGAGACGTCCCCCCTTTTCATGCAGACTTTTCAACTGGGCATCGGTGGGTTCTTCGTCCTGTCGCAAGAAAGAACCGACGAGAATGCTACCGATGCCAAGTCCGGCTGGGATCATCGCCGTTCGGAACGCCATTTGATCCTGCTTTTCCAATTCCTGCAGACGGCTGTCGAGTCGTTCATAGTCCCGCGATGCCGGTGTAACTTCCTGATTCAGATATTGGCGGAGTCCCCCGATGTTAGGCGCATACTGCTGACTGCCCGACACGACTGTGTTATCGACCGCGTTGTATTCCAGTGAACGTAAGGAAGTATTGGCCTCGCGAGGCACATGATCGCGAGCTGTCAGTGTTGGAGATACCAGCGCCAGGATAAGAGTGACAAAGCGGAGAGTGTACATATTAGTTTCCTTGTTTTGCGGGCAAGGCTCGCAGAAATTTTTGAAAGTTTTGACTCAGCGATTTGATCATGCCAGGAGCCTCAGGGAAGTCTCCGCTATCGCCACTGCCGATACGATCGTGAACGGCGTCTGCAGTGGAACGCACAAGCCCTGAAAAAACGAGGTGGCGAGCCTTAGGATCATAAATAAAGTAGCGGACGGCCAGATTTCGGGACGTCTTATAGCTGTACTTCGTGGAGATGTATTTGCCATTCTCATCTTTGATTTCTTCATCGCTGACATTACGTTGGATAAGCATGTCCTCAAGGTCGGCGATCAGAAACCAGGAATTGATCAGGGCAGGTTTTTGCAGGAATTTATAGCCTTCTGTGGGAAATTCCTGCCGCACGGCGAAGGCTTTCAATATTTGCTTCAGCTCCTTTTTTTCCTGAGCTGTCAGGCTGGGTTCATGAAGCGTCAGATCAGATCTAAAACTCTGAAAACCCTCTTGGAGAAGGCCATCGGCTTGAGAGGGCGTTAAGACGTTTTCTTCTGGTCCAGCAGATTTTTCCAGCCCCGTGATGTTTGTGACAAAGGGCTTGCTGGAGATGGTTTGACTTGAAAAATCGCGGCTCATCTCCAGTTCATCAAAGCGATGAAAAACTGAGACGGGCGCACTGGTCGCGCACGCTTGATTCAAGAGAAAAGTCAGAGACAGGGTGCAAAGTGTTTTGATGGCATTCATGGCAGCAGCCTTAAGTGAATTATCCTTCGCCGGGAAGGATCCGGCCCGACGAATAAGACATCAAGATGCTGGAAATATTTCAAGAATCTTATCCATCCGAAATTATTGGAAATTTAAGGCGGATTCATGGTCTTTTTGGCGCCATAAAGAGGGCCGAGTTGGGAGTCGGTAAGAAGCCAGCGACTGAAGCACGTGGTTCGGACATTCGCGATGGTTGAAGACAGATGGTCTTCATTCCTATCTTGACTTCATGTTGTTTTCCTCAAAGATTGGCCGCTGTCGCGTTCATTCCCACAGCGGAGGATTTCATGAGGCGCCTTGCCTTTCTATTATGCTTTGGATTTTCGCAGATTGTCTGGGCGCAAAGCCCCGTAAAAAATCTTATCATCGTCGTAGGCGACGGGATGGGATATGAGCAGGTCAAAGCGACTGGAATGTATTTTCATGGTCGCGAAGGCTCCTTGAACTTTGAGTCCTTCCCCTACAAAGGCGATATGAGCACGGCCTCGGCTTCGGACAAGATTACGGATTCTGCTGCAGCCGCCACGGCGATGGCCACGGGTGTAAAGACCATCAATGGTTATGTGGGGCGCGATGCACGCGCGCGGGACGTTCCGAATATTACTGAAATTGCCAAGCTTGGTGGAAAAAGTACCGGTCTTCTGACTTCGGTCGCAGTATCGCATGCCACGCCTGCCGGATTCGGGGCGCATGAAGATTTCCGCGAAAAGAAAAATGGCATCGTCGACAGCTTATTGAGCGATGCCCGCCCCAATCTCCTTTGGGGAGCGGCGACTGAGATCAACCCCGAATGGTGTCAATTCAAAGGCTATTCCGTAGTCAATAACCTGAGTGAAATGGAAAGCCTTACGGGTGATCTGGGCAATCGGCGGATCGCGGGACTTTTTGCGAACAGTGAACTCGTTTGGGAGTTCGAACCGCAGGGCGCAGCTCCTCGCCTTCATGAAATGACGCGCAAGGCTTTGCAACTGCTCAGCACCGATGCCGATGGATTTTTTCTCATGGTCGAAGGTGGCAAGATCGATTGGGCATCCCATCATGCGGATCTTTATAAGACGATCCATGAGGTTCAGGGACTTGCCCAGAGCGTGGACGAAATCTTGAAGTGGATGCAGGGTCGCACGGATACGCTCCTGATTGTCACAGCTGATCATGAAACAGGTGGGCTGAAGGTCGGAGCCAATCGAGGTCTTAGAAACCTCCCGGATCATCAGTGGACAATGCCGAAGTCAGTGGATGGAACCCTGACCCACAGTGGAGTCAATGTTCCCGTCTATGCAACGGGAACCGGTGCCGAAGCGTTTGGCCGGAGTCTCGATAATACCGAGATTTTCCAGCTGAGCGTCAAAGCTCTGGGTTTGGAGCCCATTCACAAGGTTCTCAGCCAGAATCTTTAGAGCTTAACCCTGGAAAGGAATGCCTGCGACTGGCAGCGAAGGATCGAATCCGCCGAGGAAACGTCCTTCGATCTTCACGGGCAGAATTCTGGGCAGCTTTTCCAGCGAGAAATCATACTCAGGAAGAATATCGAGGTTGCCGACGCCGATCGCGGGGTTGGCGCAAACTTCGCCGCCACACCAAGGGTACTTCACCTCGAAGTAGCCAAGGTAGGGTTTCAGATGAAGGTTGGAGTCACAGATATAGTGAGGCTCCAGAACATAGGAACCAGGAGCTGCCCCCACCGACGGTTCAAATGGTGCCGCGTACGCGCAGACCAGAGAACTGGAATCACTGCCCACCACGGCGATGGCCGCATAGTATTTTCCAGCCAGCTCCATGATGAGCGCCTCATTCTTATAAAGCGTGGTTTCAAACAAAGGATGGGCGGTCAGACGATAGAAGAGTTTTTTCTTCCAATAGGAACCTTGATCAGCGGAAAAACCTTGGGTCGAAGCGAGAAGTGCAACGCTGGCCAGAATGTGGCGCCATGCTTTCATAAAAGAACTCCTGATATTTATAAGGGGTAAAGTTGCACGTTAAACCGAACCAGCGTGTCAGGATTCTCGTGATCCAGCTCCGCATGATAGGTTCGGAAATCCTGTTTTATCTTTTTGATGAACTCGCGATACACGCTGCGCTTTACTGTCAGGATGGAACTGTGAAAGATCACATCCTCCCGCTTCTGCTGAAGCAGGGGAAGGCGTTCGATGCCTTCGGCAAAGCTCTTCTTGAGATAGTCTGCTTCCTGGCCTGCGCTGTACTGCGCGCTCAGGAAAGAAAAATCCTTCTCCGGGTTCACCGCCAGTCGATGCTCGTGCTCGACGATAAGCCCTTTTTGGAGGAGAAAATGGATGGAACGCTCCAGGGTGCCGGCAGGCAGTATATCGAGGACCTTCATAAGCTCGCGTTGGCTGGCCTTTTTCTCGGGAAAGAGGAAAAGACTGAGATAGACGAGCGAAAGCGCATAGACATCAAAACTGTCCTCGACGGTGAGCGTCATCGAGCGGAAGTTTTTCTCAAGTATGGTCAATTCCGCCTGCAGCTCGTCACGAACGCCAGGTGATTTTGCGTATTCGGTTTCCAGCAGGAGCTTTTTTTCAAGATAAGTCGCTTCAAACGCTTCAAGGTCGAGAGTCGCCACCAGTGGCCTGACATAGCGGGCACTCAGTTTCTTTCTGCCTTTGAAGACATCGGTGAGGTACGCGCGCGAGCTAAGTCCAACCCGTCTGGTCACGTAATTCTTGGTGAAGGAACTGTTCTCCATCTTTTTCATCACAATGAGCCTCTCCAGGGCGGGAACGCCTGGATGTGAGAGGAGTATGGAATGAACAATGGATTGCATAGACACCGAAAGGAATGGGACCAGTTAAAGATTCCGCCCC
>JACCEA012200277.1_pt1 | contig 11867 bp, 12 predicted proteins | sample 7449851 | NCBI WGS metagenome assembly JACCEA01 (sample SAMN15323453, study PRJNA562643) | freshwater metagenome | isolation source: river surface water | place: USA:Blue River Watershed | collected 2017-08-18 | reverse complement strand
GACCGCGTCAACGACGCCGTGGCCCAGCGGCCGGCGCTCGTTCATGTGGTGCTGCTGTGCTCGGCCATCAACGACATCGACGCCAGCGCGCTCGAGAGCCTGGAGGCCATCGACGCCCGCTTGCGCGATGCGGGCATTTCGCTGCACCTGTCGGAAGTCAAGGGGCCGGTGATGGACCGACTGCGCCACACCGCCTTCTTGCGAAGCCTGAGCGGGCAGGTGTTCCTGACCCACTACCGCGCCATTTGCACCCTGGCGCCCGAGATCGTGTGATCCTGGCCCTTGGCGGTCGAGTCGATAGGGTAAGCCCCCATTCGCCAGCTGGTCGTCACGCCTAATATTTGTCTGTTCGCATATTGCGAATCAGCCATTCGAGCCCTTCGGCGGGAGTCCAGTCACCCATGCGCATGCACAACCCAGGCCCCCATGGCCCCACCGGGCGGCTGATCAAGGCGCCGGAAAACTTCATCGACGCCGCGGGTGTCAAGACGGTGTTTGCCGAAGCCAAGGCCGACCGTCGCGATTTCGTTCGGCAGGCCTTCGCCGCAGCCGTGGCGGGCGCTGCCGCACCGGCGGCCCTGGCGCAGGCCAACCCCGTGGGCGCCGAAGGGGGCGACCCGAACATCTTGAACCTGCCGGCGCACAGCAAGGGCCTGGGGCAATCGGTGGCCACCGACGGCTATGGCAAGCCCAGCCAGTACGAGTCCAACGTACAGCGCCGGCCCAGCCCGGGGCTGACACAAACGACCCAGGCGAGTGTCAGCTTCGCCCCTTTGCAGAGCCTGTTCGGCATCGTCACGCCCAGTGGCTTGCACTTCGAGCGCCACCACCAGGGCTGGTGGGACATCGACCCCAGCAAGCACCGGTTGATGCTCAACGGCTCCGACGCCACTTTGATGAAGCGCCCCATGGTCTTCACCATGGACGAGCTGATGCGCTTGCCGTCGGTGAGCCGCTTCCACTTCATCGAATGCGGGGCCAACACCGGCATGGAGTGGGGCAACGTGGCCGTGCCCACCTGCCAGTACACGCACGGCATGCTGAGTTGCAGCGAATTCACCGGCGTGCCCCTGAAGGTGCTGCTCGACATGGCTGGCGTGGACTACAAGCGCGCCCGCTACGTGTTGGGGGAGGGGGCCGACGGCTCCAGCATGACGCGCACCGTTCCGATGGAGTTGGTGGAGTCGGGCGAAGTCATCGTGGCCTACGGCCAGAACGGCGAAATGCTGCGTCCAGAGAACGGCTACCCCCTGCGCCTGGTGGTGCCCGGTGTTCAGGGCGTCAGTTGGGTGAAGTACCTGCGCCGCATCGAGGTCGGCGACCAACCCTACGGCGCCAAAGACGAGGCCATCCACTACGTGGACCTGATGCCCAAAGGCCAGCACCGGCAGTACAGCAGCATCCAGGAATGCAAGAGCGTCATCACCACCCCGTCCGGCGGTCAGGTGCTGTTGGACAAGGGCTTTTACAACGTCTCCGGTCTGGCTTGGTCGGGGCGTGGCAAGGTCAAGCGGGTGGACGTGTCGGTCGACGGCGGTCGCAACTGGCGCACGGCACGGCTGGAGGGGCCGGTCATGAGCAAGTGCCTGACCCGCTTCAACATCGACTGGGTGTGGGACGGCCAACCGGCCTTGGTGCAAAGCCGCGCGATGGACGACACCGGCTACGTGCAGCCCAGCTATCAGCAGTTGCGTGCCGTGCGCGGCACCCGCTCGATCTATCACAACAACGCCATCCAGACCTGGTTGGTTCAGGAAAGCGGCGAGGTCAAAAATGTCCAGCTGGCTTGACCCCGTGCGTCACGCCGTCGCGCTGGCGGTGGCATTGACCCTCGCCAGCGTGGCCACGGCAGAGCCCCGTTACCCGCAGGTGGGTCGCGACGCGACGCCCAAAGAAATCGCGGCCTGGGACATCGACGTGCGCCCCGACTTCAAGGGCTTGCCCAAGGGCCAGGGCTCGGTGCAACGCGGCATGGACGTGTGGGAGAGCAAGTGCGCGTCGTGCCACGGCGTGTTCGGCGAGAGCAACGAGGTGTTTTCGCCCCTGATCGGCGGCACGACGAAAGACGACGTGGCCACCGGTCGCGTGGCGCGCTTGCTCGACGCCGGCTTCCCAGGCAGAACCACCTTGATGAAGGTGCCCACGGTCTCGACCCTGTGGGACTACATCCACCGGGCCATGCCCTGGACCCAGCCCAAATCGCTGAGCGCCGACGAGGTCTACGCCGTCACCGCCTACCTGTTGAACATGGCGGATGTGGTGCCAGAAAACTTCACGCTCAGCCACGACAACATCGCCCAGGTGCAGGCCCGCCTGCCCAATCGCAAGGGCATGAGCACGGACCATGGCCTGTGGCCCGGCAAAGGCATGGGCAACGGCGGCCGACCCGACGTGAAGGCCACCGCCTGCATGAAAGACTGTGCGAGCGAAGTGAAGCTGGCCAGCTTCCTGCCCGACTTCGCACGCAACGCCCACGGCAACCTGGCCGAGCAAAACCGCGCTGTGGGCGCGCAGCATGGCGCCGACACGACGCAGGCGCCGCGCAGCGCGCCGGCGGGGGCGCCCGAATCGGGGCGGGCGCCCGCACCTGCCGCGCCAGCCAAGGCGGCACCGCATCCTGCGCTGACGCTCGTCAACAAGAACGGTTGCACCGCGTGTCACGCCGTGGACAAGCCCGTGCTGGGCCCGGCCTTCTCCGCCATCGCACAAAAACACAAGGGTCGAGCCGATCTGGAGGCTTACCTTGTCGCCAAAATCAAGCAGGGCGGTGGCGGTGTCTGGGGCGCCGTGCCCATGCCAGCGCAAGCCCTGTCCGACACCGACGCTCGCACCATCGCCCGGTGGCTTGCCGAAGGCGCATCACGCTGAGACCGGGTGGCCCTGCAAGGGTTCAGGCACCTTGCGCGACCGCCCCTTCGCTTCCTAGCATCGAACGAACCAAGGAGACTTTCATGACATCACGACGCGACATGCTGGCCCATTCGGCCAAGGTGCTGGCCCTGATGGCCGGCGCTGGCCTGCTGCCCCAAGCGGCCATGGCGGCTTGGACCCAAGCGGCTTTTGACGCCAAGACGATGGCCGACGCCATGAAGGCCTTGGGTGCAGGTGCGCCCGTGGCCAGCGGCGACGTCACCATCACCGGGCCGGACATCGCCGAGAACGGCGCCGTGGTGCCGGTGGGGGTGTCCACCAACTTGCCGGGCGTGAAACGTTTGGCCGTGATGGTGGAGAAGAACCCCAGCGCATTGGCGGCGGTGTTCGACGTGAGCGACGCGGTGGACGCGAACTTCAACACCCGCGTCAAGATGGGCCAGTCGTCCAACGTCATGGCCGTGGCCATCATGGGTGACGGCCGAGTGCTGTTCGCGCAGAAGGAAATCAAAGTGACCCTGGGCGGCTGCGGCGGCTGAGCCCGACCGTCCCCCCATCCATTCAAAGAACAGGAGACCCCCATGGCAGACCCGATGCGCATCCGCGCTCAAGTGGCTGGCGACAAAGCCACCGTCCGCGTCTTGATGAGCCACGAGATGGAAACCGGCCTGCGCAAAGACGCCGCCGGCAAGACGATTCCCGCCTGGTTCATCCAAGAGGTGGCGGCCACACACAACGGCAAGCCGGTGATGAGCGCCCAGTGGGGCCCGTCCGTGTCCAAGAACCCGTTCCTGCAATTCAGTGTCAAAGGCGCCAAGGCGGGCGACAAGATCGCCGTGACCTGGAAGGACAACAAGGGCGAGAGCCGCACCGACGAGGCCGTGGTCTCCTGACCCCGCTGGTCGACGAACTGGCGCACGACCCCGCGTGTGCCGCGAAGGGAATGGAGACATGCGAACCCAGCTCAAGACCCTGATGTCAGCGGCCGTGCTCACGGCCCTGGCCAGCAACACCAGTGCGCAAACCAAGAGCGCCGCCGACGGCATCGCCGAATACCGCAAGATGCTCGAGGACGGCAACCCGGCCGAACTGTTCGAGGCCAAAGGGGAGGACCTTTGGAAGCGCAAACGCGGCCCCAAGAACGCCTCGATGGAACAGTGCGACCTGGGCAAGGGCCCCGGGATCGTCAAAGGCGTCTTCGTCGAGTTGCCCCGCTATTTCGCTGACACGAAACGGGTGCAGGACCTGGAAAGCCGCCTGCTGACGTGCATGGAGACGCTGCAAGGCCTGGATGCCAAGGCGATCGCGGCCACGCCTTTTGGACGCGGCGAGCAGGCCAACATGGAAGCGCTCGCGGCCTGGATCTCCGCCGAGTCTCGGGGGCTGAAGATGAACCTGCCCACGGCGCACGTGGAAGAGCGGCGCATGGTCGAACTGGGCAAGCGCGCGTTTTTCTACCGGGGCGGCACGCACGACTTTTCGTGCGCCTCGTGCCACGGTGAATCGGGCAAGCGCATCCGCTTGCAAGACCTGCCCAACCTCACCACCAACCCGGGCGACGGCGTGGGCTTCGCCGCCTGGCCGGCGTACCGCGTGTCCAGTGGCGAGATGTGGAGCATGCAGCGTCGCCTGAACGACTGCTTCCGCCAGCAACGTTTCCCGTACCCGGGTTTTGCGTCCGACGTGACCATTGCCCTGGCCAGTTACATGGGCGTGAACGCCAAAGGCGCGGTGTCCATCGCGCCGGCCATCAAGCGCTGAGGAGCCCACCATGAACCGACCCCTCCTTTGGATTTCGGGCGGCCTGAGCGTGGTGGCGCTGGCCAGCTGCGCCAGCCTGCCAAGTTCGGCCGAACTCGACGCGCAGGCCCAGGCCATGATCAAGGCCTCTTTCCGCGACCAAGGCATCGCCAAGGTCGACCGCCTGCAGCAGGACCTCGGGCAAGAGGCTTGCTCCAGCGACAAGGCGCCACCTGAGGCCGTGGCCCAGCGCATCGAGAAAGAAGCGATGGCCACGATCAAGCCGCCCAGCGATGGGCGCTACTTGGGCGACTGGAAGGAGGGCGAGCGCATTGCCCAGAACGGCCGCGGCATGACCTGGACCGACGTCAGCACCGCCACCAGCGCCAACGGCGGCAATTGCTACAACTGCCACCAGATCGACAAGAAGGAGATCTCCTTCGGCACCATCGGCCCCAGCCTGTGGAACTACGGCAAGCTGCGTGGCGTGAAAGACTCCGCCGATCCGGCGGCCTTGCCAATCGTGCAGTACACCTGGGGCAAGCTGTGGAACAGCAAGGCCTACGCCGCCTGCTCCAACATGCCCCGGTTCGGGCACGCGGCCCTGCTGGACGAGAAGCAAATCCGCCACGTCATGGCGCTGTTGCTCGACCCCCAGTCGCCCGTCAACCAATGAAGCCCCAACGCCTGGTTCGACCAGGCGTTTTTCCAACGGCTTGTATTCGTGGATCCTGAGGTATGAATCTAAGCAAACGCGAGTTCCTGCAGGTCCTGGGCAGCGCCTCGGTGGCCGGCATGGCGCTGGGTCGGTGGGAGAACGCCGATGCGGCCGCTGCCGAGTCGGCGCTGTACGACCTGCCGGCCTTCGGCAACGTGTCGCTGCTGCACATGACCGATTGCCACGCGCAGCTCAAGCCCATCCGCTTTCGCGAGCCCAGTGTCAACCTCGGGGTGGGCGCCATGCGGGGGCAGTTGCCGCACCTGGTGGGCCAGCACCTGCTGAAGCAGGTGGGGATGGCGCCGGGCACCGCCTTGGCGCACGCCTTCACCTTCACCGACTTCGAGCGGGCCTCGCGCCGCTACGGCCAAGTGGGCGGCTTTGCCCACCTGTCGACCCTGGTGAAGCGCATGAAGGCCAGCCGTCCGGGCGCCTTGCTGCTGGACGGCGGCGACACCTGGCAGGGCAGCGCCACCAGTCTGTGGACGAACGCGCAGGACATGGTCGACGCCTGCAAGCTGCTGGGCGTGGACGTCATGACCGGCCACTGGGAATTCACCTACGGCATGGAGCGGGTCAAGGAAATCGTCGAGAAGGACTTCGCCGGCAAGCTGGATTTCGTGGCGCAGAACGTCAAGACGAACGATTTCGGCGATCCGGTCTTCAAGCCCTACGTCATCCGCGAGATCAACGGCGTGCCCGTGGCCATCATCGGCCAGGCCTTCCCCTACACGCCCATCGCCAACCCCCGTTACATGGTGGCGGACTGGGCGTTCGGGATCCAGGACGAGAACATGCAGTCCATGGTCGACGAGGCCCGAGGCAAGGGCGCGCAACTCGTGGTGGTGCTCAGCCACAACGGCATGGACGTGGACCTGAAGATGGCCAGCCGCGTGCGCGGCATCGACGCCATCTTCGGCGGGCACACCCACGACGGTGTGCCGGTGGCCGTGCCGGTGAAGAACGCCGGTGGCACGACCCTGGTGACCAACGCCGGTAGCAACGGCAAGTTCTTGGGCGTGATGGACTTCCAAGTGAAAGACGGCAAGTTGGCGGACTACCGCTACCGCTTGTTGCCCGTCTTCAGCCAGTTCCTCCAAGCCGACCCGGCCATGGACGCGCTGATCGCCAAGATCCGCGCCCCTTACGAGGCAAAGTTGTCCGAGAAGCTGGCCGTCACCGACGGCTTGCTCTACCGCCGCGGCAACTTCAACGGCAGCTGGGACCAGCTGGTGTGCGACGCCCTGATGCAGACCCTGGGTGCCGAGATCGCCTTCAGCCCTGGCTTCCGTTGGGGCACCAGCCTGTTGCCGGGCGACACCATCACGCGCGAGCTGATGATGGACCAACTGGCCATCACCTACCCGATGGCCACGCTGACGCCCATGACAGGCACCTTCATCAAGACCGTGCTCGAAGACGTGGCCGACAACCTGTTCAACCCGGACCCCTACTACCAACAGGGCGGGGACATGGTGCGTGTGGGCGGCCTGAGCTACTCGATCGAACCCGGCCAAAGCGCCGGCCGCCGCATCAGCGACATGCGCCTGAACGGCAAGCCCATCGACGCCGACAAGACCTATCGCGTGGCCGGCTGGGCCCCGGTGGCCGAAGAGGCGCGAACCCTGCCGGGCGTGAAGCCCGTGTGGGATCACGTGGAGGCCTGGCTGAAAGGGCAGGGCGGTCGGGTGACGGCGCGCCAACCCAACGTGCCGCGCCTGATCGGCACGCAGGGCAACCCCGGCATCGCGACTTGAGCTTCTCTAGAGCTTCCAACCCAACCTGGAAATCCCATGACCCCCAATCGTTCGCGCGGTCCTGCTCGCCTCATCGTCAGCCTTGCCTTGGCCGCTGCCGCGCTGGGTGCCAGCGTGCCGGCTTGGGCGCAGACGGTGGTCTATCACATCGACGACACCTCGTCGCAGGCCTTGAAGGCGTTGCGCAATGTGCGCAACCACCTGGATGTCGATCCCAGCGCCAAGATCACCGTCGTCGCGCATGCGTTCGGGGTGGATTTCCTGATGGAGGGCATGAAGGACCGGAGCGAGGCCTCGTTCGCAGGCCCGGTGGCGGCCTTGGTGGCACGGGGCGTCAAGTTCGAGGTGTGTGAGATCACCTTGAAGAACCGCAACCTGACGAAGGAGCAGTTCATCCAGGAGGCGGAGTTCACCCCCTCTGGCGTCGTGCGCCTGGCCAAGCTCCAGCAGCAGGGGGCGGCTTACATCAAGCCCTGAGCCCTAGCATGGCCCTGTTGCAAGCGGCGGTCGACGCCTGGGGCGAGCCCCGGGTGTTGGCGCTTGGCGGTCTGGGCGTGGGGGTCCTGTTCGGGTTCTTCGCGCAGCGCAGCCGCTTTTGCCTGCGCTCGGCGGTCATCGAGTTCGCGCGCAACCAAAGCGGCGGCAAGCTCACCGTCTGGCTGTTCGCGTTCGCCACCGCGGTCTTGGCCACGCAGGGCCTGGCGTGGTGGGGGATGTTCGATGCCAGCAGCGCCCGGCAAATCGCCGCACGCGGCAGCGTGTCGGGGGCGGCCATCGGCGGGCTGCTATTCGGGGCCGGCATGGTCTTGGCGCGAGGCTGCTCGAGCCGCCTGCTGGTGTTGGCGGCTGGCGGGAACTTGCGCTCCGTCGTGTCGGGCCTGGTGTTCGCGGTCACGGCCCAGGCGAGTTGGAGCGGTGCACTCGCCCCGCTGCGCGAAGCCCTGGCCGGGTGGTGGACCGTGGAAGGCGGGGCCAGCCGCGACCTCATCGCCCGCTGGGGATTGGGGCATGGCGGGGCCATGCTGTTTGGCCTCGCGTGGCTCGTCGCCGCGATCGTTTGGGCGCGGCGACAAAGGGTTTCCGTTTGGGGCTGGGCGGGTGCGGTGGCCGTCGGGCTGTCGGTCGCCGCCGCATGGGGCTTCACCCACGCCGTGACCCTGGTGTCCTTCGACCCGCACCCCATCCAAGCCCTGAGTTTCACCGGCCCCTCGGCGGAGTTCCTGTCGCGCGTGCTGTTCGCGGGCGGCAAGCCCTGGAACTTCGACATGGGCTTGATCGTGGGCGTGGTGCTGGGCGCCTTCCTGGCCGCCGCGAGCTTCGGGGAACTGAAGCTCGAAGGCTTCCAGGGCGGGGCCAGCATGCGCCGGGCCCTGATCGGCGCGACGATGATGGGCTTTGGGGGCATGCTGGCGGGCGGCTGCGCGGTCGGGGCCGGGCTGTCGGGCGCCGCCATCTTCACCCTCACCGCCTGGGTCACGCTGATCGCCATGTGGCTGGCGGCGGCGCTGACCGACCGTTGGATCGACCGCCCCACCGAACCCGCGCCACCGCAACCACCCACCGTCACTCCAATGCCATGACGCCCACTTCCACATCCGTCGCACTGCTCTTGGTGGGGGCCTTGGCCTCGCAGGTCAGTGCCGCCGCCGACTTGGCCAAGGCCGAAGAGATCGTGCAGGGCAAGTGCTTCATCTGCCACGGCATGGCCGGTGAGAGTTCCAGCCCCGTCTTTCCACGGTTGGCCGGTCAAAACGCCAGCTATGTGGCCCGGCAGTTGGCCGATTACCAAAGCGGCAAGCGCAAGAGCAACACGATGCAACCGATGGTGGAGGGCCTGACCCCTGCGGACATGGAGGCCTTGGGCGCGTGGGCCGCAGCCCAGCCGACGGTGGGACACCCGGTGGAGGACACCGATCTGGCCGGTGTGGGCCGCTTCGTGTACCTGCGTGGCAACCCGTACAACGGGGTGGCGGCATGCGCCAGCTGCCACGGTAGCGATGCCCATGGCAGCGCCAGCCTGCCCCGCCTGGCCGGTCAACATGCCCAGTACACCGAGAACCAACTCAAGCAGTTCAACCGCCGCGAACGCACGAACGACAACGCCGTGATGCACGGCATTGCCAGCAAGCTGAGTGAGTTGGAGGTGAAGGCGGTGGCCGCCTACCTGAGCGGGCTCAAGTAGGCGGCGGGCGACGGTTCAGGCGGGCACCGCCAGCATGTCGTCCCAGATGTTCTGTGCCCAGCTCAGGGCGTAGCGCCCCTCGACCTGGTTCGCTGCCGCCGACACGCCGCCCGAGCCGGGCACCGTTTTGAAGACCTTGTCGGCCGCGTCGTACTGGTGAACGCTGGCCACGTGGATCACGTCGCGCGCCGTGACGAAGCTGTAGCAGGTGTTCATCACCACGGGCGTGGCGTTGACCGCCTCGCCCTTCAGCAGCTGGATGATCGCCGCCGCCGCCACCTTGGCGTGCTGGTTGGCCATGTGGCCCGACTTGGGCATCAAGGGCGCCGGGAAGGTGGCGTCGCCCAGCACGTGGATCCCCGGCACAGCGGTCGATTCCATGGTCAACCAGTTGACGCCCGACCAGCGCTGGTTGATGTTGATCAGGCCCGTGGCCTTGGCGATGTCGCCGGCGCGCTGCGGGGGCACGACGTTGAGCACGTCGGCCTTGACATCCTCGAACTCCAATTTGGCCAGGGTGCCGTCCACTTCCTTCAGCTCGGCATTGGGTCGGTACTCCAACAGGCCGGCGTAGTGCTGCTGGAAGGCCTTCTCGAACAGCGCCTTCTTGGACTGCACTTCGGGGTTGGCGTCCAGCACCAGCACCTTGCTCTTGGGCTTGTGCTGCTTCAGGTACGAGGCCACCAGGCAGGCCCGCTCGTAGGGGCCGGGGGGGCAGCGGTAGGGCGCTTTGGGGATGGACAAGGCGTAGACGCCGCCATCCTTCATGGCTTCCAACTGCTGCCGCAAGGCCACCGTCTGGGGGCCGGCCTTCCAGGCGTGGGTCACCTGGCCCTTGTCCAGCGCGGCCTGCAGGCCACCGATTTGGTCGGTCATGAAGTCGACCCCGGGCGAGACCACCAGCCGGTCGTAGGGCAACTCGCTGCCATCGGCCAGGCGCACCTTGCGCGCGGCGGGGTCGATGGCGGTCACTTCGCCCTGCAGCACCTTGACGCCCAGGGCTTTGAGGCCCTCGTAGCCGCGGGTGATGTCGGCCATCTGCTTGTAGCCCCCCACGACCAAGTTCGAGATGGGGCAGGAGATGAACTGCGGGTTCCGGTCCACCAGGGTCACGTCCACGTTGCCGCCCCACAGGCGCAGGTAGCGCGCGGCGGTGCTGCCACCGTATCCACCACCGACCACGACCACGCGGCCGATGGAGGGGCCGCCCAAGCTGGCGCACCCAGTCAGGCCCAAGGCCCCCAAGGCCGCGGCACCCGCCAGCAGGCCACGACGCGAGCGATCGAATGCGGGGTTCATGCGGACTCCTTTCACGGCTTGGCCGGGGTTTGGCTGGCGAAGTAGGTGGCGATCAGGCGCACCTGCTCGTCGGTGTAGCCCTTGGCGATCTGGTGCATGACTGTCGCGGGCTGGGCGCCGCTCTTGAAGTCGGCCCACAGGGCCAAAAGTTTTTCGGCTGGCATGCCCGCCAGGGGCTTCATGTCGCCCTTGGCCTTGCCATTCGTGCCATGGCAGTTGGCACAGGTGGCGGCCAGGTTGCGTGCCAGGTGCAGGTCCTGCGCCACGCTGGGCGCGATGGGCAGGGCGAGGGCCAGGGCGCAAGCCCCCCAGCGCAGGGTGGATGCAAGGCTCATCGGGGGTGTCTCCTGTGGGCGTTGGGGCGTGCATGGTGCAGAGCCCCTGGGCGCTTGGCAAGCGCAATCTCCGTAGACGCACATGCATTCTGGTCATATATTCGTGCATGCCGATCCAGCGTATTCCCGCATGAGCCTGTCTGTCCTGTTCCGCCGAGTCTGTGGCCTGGCCCTGGCCCTGGCCTGGGTCGGTCCCGCCACGGCGCAAGGGGTCAAGGCGCAGCAGGTCAGCGAGCATGTTTGGTTCGTTCAGGGCCAGTCGGCCTTGGGCTCCTCCGCCAACCGGAACTTCATCTCCAACGCCGCGTTCGTGACCACGGGAGAGGGCGTCGTCGTGATCGATGCGCTGGGGTCGCCGGCCTTGGCCGAAGAGCTCTTGGCCGAGATCCGGCGCGTGACGCCGGAGCCCCTGCGCTTCGTGCTTCTGACGCATTACCACGCCGACCACATCTACGGCCTGCAGGTGCTCCAAGCCGCCGGCGCGAAGATCGTGGCCCAACGCGGCGGGCAGGCCTACTTGCAGTCCGACACGGCCGCGCTGCGCTTGCAGGCCAGCCGCGACGACCTGTTCCCCTGGATCGACGCGCAAACTCGCTTGGTGCCCGCGGACCTGTGGGTGGACGAGAGTTGGACGCTGGCCCTGGGCCGCGAACGCTTCCACCTGCGACACGCGGGCCCCGCCCACACCCCCGAGGACCTGACGGTGATGGCCGAGCGGGAAGGGGTGCTGTTCGCGGGCGACTTGGTGTTCCGCCAACGCATCCCCTTCGTGGGCCAGGCCGACAGCGGCGCGTGGGTGCAGGCGCTCGATGGCCTGCTGGCCTGGAATGCCCGCTTGGTGGTGCCCGGCCACGGGCCGGTCAGCGAACAGGCCGCGCAGGACTTGCGTCTGACCCGCGACTACTTGTTGCACCTGCGCCAGGTGATGGGCCAGGCGGCCCGCGACATGGAGCCCTTCGAGGAGG
>JACCEA011300381.1_pt1 | contig 11870 bp, 16 predicted proteins | sample 7449851 | NCBI WGS metagenome assembly JACCEA01 (sample SAMN15323453, study PRJNA562643) | freshwater metagenome | isolation source: river surface water | place: USA:Blue River Watershed | collected 2017-08-18 | reverse complement strand
GGAAAGCACGGGGCATGAAGCGCAGGAATCAGCCGTCTTGCAATCTCTCATGCAGCGAGTCGAGCAGATCGCGCAAGCCATCGCCCAGCCTGCGCAGCAGCCGGTCCAGGTGTTCGTGGATGGTGGCGCAAAACCGACCGTCAAGCGCGGTCGGGCGACGAAAGACGAGTCCGGCAACTGGGTGATGGAAACCATTGAGGAGCCGATTGAGCCGACAGGGGGGAGATTGTCTGATGGCTAATTTCGCGCCGGCCTATGAACGCATGATCGTCAATGAGGGAGGCTACAAGCTGACCAATATTGCCAGCGACCGGGGCGGGCAGACATACGCAGGGATTGCCCGTAACCGATGGCCGAACTGGTATGGCTGGCGGGATATAGACGCGGGCCAAGTCCCTGACTCCGAGCTAGTGCGCAAGTTCTACCGAGAGAATTTTTGGGACAAAGTGCGGGGCGATGACATCGGTAACCAGGCCATTGCCAACAGCCTATTCGATTTTTCGGTCAACGCCGGAACGACAATCGCGGTCAAGCTGGCGCAGCTTGTAGTTGGGACGACTCCTGACGGTGCCATCGGCTCAAAGACGCTAGTTGCCATCAATGCCGCTGATCAAGAAGGGTTCCGCGCGGCATACGCTATGGCCAAGATCGCCCGTTATCGCGACATCGTCACCAAGGACCGCAGCCAGGCCAAGTTTCTGCTCGGCTGGATCAATCGCACGCTTCGGGAGGCATCGTGAGCATAATCTCTGACATCGCAACAGGCGGTATCGGGTCGATCATTGATGCGGTAGGCAAAGTTGCCAGCGACATGATAACAACGGACAAAGAACGCGCAGCCGCTCAGATCGAGCAGGAACGTCTTAGCCTTGACCGCGACAAGGCTTACCTCGGAGACACCAAGGATGCTCGTCACATGCAGGCTTCGGCGCTGCAACAGGATGATTTATTCGCCAAACGATTCATCTATTGGTTCGCGATCGGCTGGAGCGTGTTTTCAATGGCGTTCTTTCTGGCGATCACCTTCGTTGATATTCCGAAGGGAAACATTAGGGTTGTCGATACGATTCTCGGTTTCCTGCTCGGGACAGCCATTGCCTCAATCTTTAACTTTTTCCTCGGGACGACAGTCCGCAGCGGGCAGAAGGACAACACCATTCAATCATTGGTGCAGAAATGACCTCATTGGACGAGAAATGCCCGAATAGTCGGCGGGCGCATGACGGAGTAGCGGCAGAGATTCGCGCCTTCGTGCATGGCGAGTTGGACAAACATGAGGCCCGCGAGCGTGAATTTATCGCCGAAGAGATTTCAAAGGTCATGCAGGCATTCCCGGATGACGATGTCGATGGACATCACAACTTTCACAAGGCAAAAATCGACGCGGCCAAGGCGGAGGAGCGGTTCTGGCATGAGCTGAAACTTGACCTGGCTAAAAAGGGGCTGTGGGGAATCATCACTGTTCTTGTTGGCATGGTTGTTCTTGGCTTCGGCGCGTGGGTAGGGACTATTGGACATGGAGCGCGTTGAATGAGTACGAATTTTCCATCCGCTCTTGATACTTTCACCAACCCGAATGGGTCGGATTCGCTCAATGCTGCAGCCGTCCCGCACGCAGAGCAGCACGCCAACGCCAACGATGCCATCGAGGCATTGCAGGCCAAGGTCGGCATTAACGGCAGCGCCGTGGCTACGTCGCTTGACTACCGAATTTCCACAGCAGAGACAGGTCTAGACGGGAAGATTTCTTCATCCGAAAAAGGTTCCGCAAATGGGGTGGCAACGCTTGGCTTTGATGGGAAGGTTCCGTCTAGCCAGTTGCCACCACTGAACTACATACCGACTTCGGAAAAGGGCGCGGCTGGCGGCGTTGCTGGCCTTGACGAGGCCGGGAAAGTTCCTGCTGCTCAGTTGCCGTCTTATGTGGATGATGTGCTTGAATATGCCAATCTCGCCGCCTTTCCGGTGACTGGCGAGGCCGGGAAGATTTACGTTGCGCTCGATACCAACAAGACCTACCGCTGGTCTGGATCGGCCTATGTGGAAATCAGCCCATCACCAGGAACGACCGATTCACTGACCGAAGGCGCAACCAATCTCTATTTCACCACGGCACGCGCCCGCGCAGCCGTGAGCGCGACCGGCGCTGTTTCCTACAACAGCGCGACCGGCGTCATTTCGGCAGAACTCACGTCTGGCTATGCCTCCAAGACTGTCTCCGCGAACACTACGCTGAACGCAGATTCCGAGTACGAGACAGGCCGGAATTTACGCATCAACCACGGCGTCACGCTGGCCGTGCCGAGCACAACACTGCTGATCGTGCGCAAGTACGCAGCAGGATCATCGCTTTAACAGGAGAAAACCATGTCCATGCAACTTGATTCAGCCAGTGGATCCATCACACTCACCCCCGAGGATGGCGTCGGAAACGTCAATGTCACTGTTCCGCGAGGCGGTTTTGCCTCTGTTCCAGCTTACGGCCTGTTCGTCAAGGCAGACCCGGCATCCGTCGCCTTCACCAAGACCGCCGCTGGCACCGCAAGCATCAAGGCGGGTACCAAGTGTGATGTGGCCGGAACGCTGGTGCAGTTCGCTTCCGATACTGCCATCACCATGCCAACACTTACTGCTGGCACCGACTATGCCATCTGGCTCAAAGACGATGCAACCATTCAGGCATCCAGCAGCCACACGTCGGCACCGGGTGCAGGCAATTGGCGCAAGATCGGTGGCTTCCATTACGCGCCCGGTGGCAACGCTGCCGCACAAGCTGGCGGCGACACTACGCCGGCCATCAATGCCTACTCGCTGTGGGACTTGAAGTTCCGCCCTGCGTGCCCTGATCCGCGTGGCATGACGCTGGTTGCCGATTCGTTCTGGACGGACATTTATCTGCTAGGCGTGGATCACTTGACCAACGGCACGTCCAAATACAACGTCACCATTGCGGACGGCAGCAGCCCGCCCAAAATCCCGACAAAGTTTGGAGGCAACGGCTCAACGGCCTACAGCATCATGAACCGGTGGGAAGCTGGTGAAGTGCTGCAATCGTGGGGCAAGCGCATGCCGTCTTACGACGAATTCGCGGCACTGGCCTACGGTACGACCGAAGCCACATCTGGCGGCACCGATCCTGTTTCCACCATCCTGCGCAACGCCTACACCAGCAAGTGGGGCGTCATGCTGGCCGCAGGGAATATGTGGGTATGGGGTGCCAACTTCGGGGGCGGTGCTGCGGCAGCAAGCTGGACAGCCAACACGGGCGGACGTGGCAGCACCTACCAGATGGAAAACGCCGTGCTATTTGGGGGCAACTGGGCCGACGCGTCGAGCGCCGGTTCGCGTGCCTCGGCCTGGTACATCTCGCCCGCGACCTCGGGCCCCGGCATCGGGGCGCGCGGTGCCTGTGACCACCTGATTCTTGATTAAGGCGGCGACAGCCGCCGGAACAATCCGATAGAACATGGAACCCGAAAAAGAAGTCACGCAATGCTACGAGCAGATGAACATCGTCGAAAAGTACGAGACGGTCATCGCGTATCTGTACCCCATTGCGCAGAACATCCCACGCAAGCATGGCGTGGCCAAGGCCATGTTCATCGAGTGCCTGCTAGAGTAGGTCAAACTGATTGTGGAAGCGGGGAAGTCTGGACAGATTTCCCGCCTCTACGTCGCGGATGCGGGCCTCTCGCAACTGCGATTTTGGCTGCGGTTTCTGGTGAGCAAACAGGTTCGCGGCATCACGCCACACCAAGTCGAGACGGCACAAGTGCTGATCGCGGAGGTCGGGCGTCTGCTGGGGGCTTGGATCGTGAAGCAGAAACGCAGAGGGCAACATGGATAAATTCGCCGTGCTATTTGGGGGCAACTGGGCCGACGCGTCGAACGCCGGTTCGCGTGCCTCGACCTGGAACAACTCGCCCACTGCATCGGTTCTGGTGGTGGCGGTTTGTTTCTCTATGCATTGGTAAAAGCATGATTGTCCTGTAGCCAAATCGCTTCATCCACATGCTACTTTCCAGTTTCAACCTCAAATCAAGACGGCCAAGGCATGAGCATATATGACGACCCTCTGATCACATACAACGGCCAGCCTACAGACGCGTTTTTCAACCAGATGAACGCCAAAGTAGACGAAGTGCACGGGCGGCTTGGACTTAATGCGTCGGCACCCCTGGTGCAGAGTGCAACGAATATCAGTTTTGGCGCAGTTTCAATGGGGGTTGTTGAGAGCGGCGATATTGTCACGGTGACAAGAGCATAAAAATGCTCTCTGCTCGCTCAATAGCTACGCTCGGCGTTGGATTTGGCGCGAGGCAAGTTGCTCACCTTGGCTTGTGGCCAACTGGTGACACTCCACCGCCTACCCCACCAAAGCCGCCCGTTGAATGGCTGGGCGGTGGTGGCAGCCTTGGCAGGCTGGACATTGGCCAGCGCGCGGATGAAAAGCGACTGGAGCGAGAAGCACTCGGCATCATCCCGGCAGAGGTCAAGCGCCTTGCCGAAGTCGTGGCAAGGATTGAAGCGCGGGATGTGTCAGAGCCAGAGCAGGCGCAGCAACGCGCTATAGAAGCCCTGGCGCATGAGTTGGAACAGGAAAGCATTGCCTGGCATGAAGCCTATGCCGAAGCGGTGCGCGAAGCATTCAAACAGATCGTCGACGCCGAGTTGCGCGACATGCTGCGACGATGGAACGAAGAACAGGACGAAGAGCAGGCAATCTTGCTGATGCTCTCCGAAATGTAACCAGCCGCCTCCGGGCGGTTTTTTTACGCCTACCGATGGGCTTTCATCGGGTTTGACCTTGGAGACAATCCATGTCCGAAGAAGTAGAACTGCAACAGGCCGCAGTCGAAACCACGCCTGAACAAGCCGCGCAACAACCGGAGACGGCACCGGAAAATCAAACCGACGTGGATACCACGGCGCAGGCCAAGGAAGACGAAGATGAACATCGCGTTCCAAAGGGCGTGCAAAAGCGTATTGATCGACTGACTCAGGAGAAATATCGCCTCCGTGCTGAATTGGACTTTTTGCGCAGCCAACAGCCGCAACAAGCCCAGCCGACGCAACAGGCGCAGCAGCCTAGCCAAGCCCCGAAACTGGAGCAATACAACAGCATCGAGGAATATCTTGATGCACTGGCCGACCACAAGGCGTCGCAGAAATTCGACCATCTGGCGAAGGAGCGCGAAGCCAAGGAAAGCCAGACGCGCCAGCAGCAGGAGGTGGCAAAGCTGCACGAGAGCTACACCAAGCAAACAGAGCAGGCCCGCCAAGCATACGGTGATTTCGATGATGTCGTGCAAGACCCCGACCTCCCGATTTCGCAGGCCATGGCAGAAGCCATCATGCGCAGCACCAATGGCGCAGACGTGGCGTATTATCTGGGCAAGAACCCTGACCAGGCCGCTCGCATTGCAAGCCTCGACCCGTTCTCCGCAGCCGTCGAAATCGGGCGCATTGCGGCAACCGTCGTAAGACCGCAGCCCCGCAAAACCAGTAATGCACCGCCGCCGATTCAGCCGGTTGGCGCTCGCGCAACCCCGGTCACTGATCCGGACAAGATGAGCGCTGACGAGTGGATCAAGTGGCGTAACGGTCAGCTTAAAAAGCGCTGATCACCCAATTTTTCAATTAAGGAGCAACACAAATGCCGAACACTATCCTGACCCCGACCGCAGTTACCCGTGAAGCCCTGCGCGTACTGCACCAGAAACTGAACTTTGTTGGCAACATCGTTCGCGACTATGACGATTCTTTCGCCCAGAAGGGCGCGAAGATCGGCGACACCATCAAGGTTCGCTTGCCTAACCAATACGTCGTCCGCGATGGCGCAACCCTGAACGCACAAGATACGACTGAATCCAGCGTTTCGTTGCAGATTTCCAGCCAGAAGGGCGTCGACCTGAACTTCACCAGCGGCGAACTTACCCTGTCCCTGGATGACTTCTCGCAGCGCATCCTTGAACCGGCCATGTCTGTCCTGGCTGCCAACATCGAAGCCGACGCGCTGAACATGGCGCTGGATGTGTATCAAGCGGTCAATAACATCGGTTCGGCCATCTCGCTGAACAAGGTTCTGATGGGCCGTAAGGCACTGAACGATGCCCTGGCCCCGATGGACAATCAGCGTACCGCCCTGCTGAACACGCAGGATAACGTCGACCTGATCGACTCTCTGAAAGGTCTGTTCCAGGACTCCGAAGCCATCAAGAAGCAGTACAAAGAGGGCATCATGGGCCGCACCGCTGGCCTGGACTTCTACGAGAACACGCTGTTGGCCAACCAACTGACCGGCACCGCAGCCAGCGCCACGACCTACACGGTCAACGGCGCGAACCAGACCGGCTCCGGTGTTGTCGTGGCAGCCGGCGCGACCACGTTCAAGAAGGGCGACATCGTGACCTTCGCCGGCTGTAACCGCGTGCATCCGGAAACCAAGGCCGATACCGGCGTTCTTCAACAGTTTGTCGTCACTGCCGACCACGCCGGCGGCGCTGGTACTTTGCAAATCGCCCCGGCCATCGTTACTACGGGCGGCGCGAAGAACGTTGCAGCCTCTCCGACCAACGGCGGCGCAGTCGTCAAGGTCGGCGGCGCTTCGGCGATCTACAAGCCGTCCATGGTGTTCCATAAGGAAGCGTTCGCCTTCGCAACTGCTGACTTGATCATGCCGGGTGGCGTCGATTTCGCAGCACGCGAAACAATCGACGGTCTGTCGTGCCGTATCGTGCGTGCCTACGATATCAATAACGATAAGTTTCCTTGCCGGTTGGATATACTCTACGGATACAAGACCCTGCGGGCTCAACTAGCCGCGCGAATCCTTAGCAACTAAGGAAGTATGATGCAAACGCGAATATGGTGTATTATATATCCATCATATTCGCGGGAGCATCTAAATGGACTTCTTGACCGAATGCTGCATAAAGGGATGTAACGAACAACCCGTTGCTCTTGGCTTGTGTAACAAGCACTGGAGGCGAAATAAGTTGTATGGCTCTCCGGTTGCTTTGAAAAAGCACAGCGGAATGTTTCAGGGTCTTTCTCCTGAAGAACGATTCAAGATGCAGTATCGAGAATCATCTTCTGGTTGCTGGGAATGGACAGGGGGAAAGGATAAAGACGGTTACGGAACGTTTATTGGTCGGCATCAAGGCCAGTTATTCAAACGTGCTCATCGCTGGTCGTTTGCCTTCCACAACGATCAAACGATTCCTGAAGGAACTAGCGTTTGCCATTCTTGCGATAACCCATCCTGCGTCAATCCTGCGCACCTTTGGCTAGGTAGCACGAAGGAGAACCAGCAAGACAAGTGGAAGAAAGGGCGCGGAGGAATCAGGAAAGGCGAAGACTCGCAACACGCCAAGATCACAAACGATCAGGCGCTGGCGATTCTTTCCGATCCTAGGCCGTATGCGCGGATTGCTGCTGATTATGGTCTTTCAGCCGGAACGGTTGGAAACATCAAGAATCGGGATAGCTGGGCAAGCCTCGGCGATGTCGAAGTCGTGAAGCACAAACGTGTATCACCGCGCAAAGGCGTCAGCGACAAGATCACGCCGGATATTGTTCGGGAGATCAGGAGCAGCAACGAAACCGGCAAGGCGATGGCTGAGAAATTCGGCATAACGCCACAGACGGTATGTGACATCCGAAAGCGAAGAAGTTGGGCGCACATTGAGTAACAAAACAGACCGGCGAAAGCCGGTTTTTCTTTCTGGAGAAGCAAATGAAATCCACTGAATACCCGAAGCAGCTTTACCGCAAAGGCTGGGACGATCTGTCTGATTCCGTCGTTGTCGAGAACGAGGACGAAGAAGAAGCGGCCCGCGCCGATGGCTTCAAGATGCTGTCAGAAGAAGGCGAAGAAGCCCCGAAGCGTGGCCGCAAGGCCAAGGCAGCGGAGTAAGTCATGGCAACAGCGAACGACATCATTAACCGTGCGCTGCGTTCGCTGTCTGTCATCGGACAGGGCGAATCGGCAGATTCTGCACAAGCTGCTGATTGTCTTGTTGCGCTGAATGACATGGTGGATTCATGGGCGAATGAATCGCTAATGATGTTCCAGGTTATTCAAGATGCAATAACGCTTATTCCAGGAAAGAAGGACTACACCATAGGCGAGGGCGCTTACGATGTGAATACCGTTCGCCCGGTGGAAATCCTGCAAGCCTTTATTCGCTTGAATGGCGCAGATTATCCGGTTGCCGTGGTTGATCGTCATCGCTATCAGGCCATCGTTCTGAAGACCACGCAAAGCAATATCCCTTCGTGGCTTTATTACGACACTGGGTTTCCAGCGTCAACGGTTCGTCTGTGGGCTGTTCCTACGGTAGCGAACACGCTCTATATTGATTCGCAGAAGCCACTATCGAAGTTCGCATCATTGGGCGATTTGGTATCGCTACCACCAGGCTACGAACGCGCATTGCGGCTTAATTTGGCCGTTGAGCTAATGCCAGAATATCAGGTCATGAATCAGCAGGTGGCCATGATGGCCCGCCAAGCCAAGGCAGCAATCAAGCGCACGAACTCGCAACCGATCACGTCAGACCTCGGCATCAGTCAGAAACGCCGTTACTCGATCTATAGCGACTCGACGCAATGAGCGAATTCCGACTGCCTTTAGCCTTTGATCTTGAGTCTCGAGATGGCGACATTTCGCATGATCAAGTCATCAAGAATGCTGTCGTTGAAACGGACGGCGATTCTTCTGCTGTCGTCAAACGCCCTGGAGCATCGTCTATCGGAACGCTTGGCGCAATGACCGGCCAGGGATTGGGCGCATTCGGCGACAAACTCAAGGTGATGGCTGGCGATGCGTTCAAGGATGTAACGACCACAAGCGGTTCCGTAGTGGTTGATGCTTCTACGGCATTAAGCCCGATTTTCACCAGTCAGGATTTTTCCTCGCAGGTTTCCAGCATGGGCGCGAATAACGCAATGATGATCAAGACCGGCAAAGAAGCGTGGATTTACAAGCCATGACCACATCGCGACTTTCCCTCGCCAATCCGCTGCGCACCAGGCCTGGCGACTATTACAAAGATGCGCGGATGGTCAATGCGTATCCTGACGAAAGCGGCGGGATGCCTATTTTGCGCAAACGCGCAGCAGCCAAGGCGCTCGGCGGCGTATCCATTGGGCCAACGGCGCAGTTGATGGGGAGCCTGCTTGAGGCGCATGTCGGCATCGTCGGCGCAGGTGGTGGTCTGGTGACGATCAACGAAACGTCGACATCATCCACAGCAAGCTTCACATCTGCAACCAAAACGACCGGGGCAAACTGCACTTCGATAACGCCTAATGTTTCGTTTCTTAGCGTTCGCGGCCAAGGCGGTGGAACATGGATGTATAGGTCTGTACGTTGGCGGGTGGAGTATTACAACGGTTCTTCGTGGGTGGCTGGCTCATACCGTATCGTCAGTATGGGTGCTCAGTCCGCAACCCCGGTTACGGACACGGTTACTTACACATTCACTAGTTCAGGCGTGTGGCAGTGGCGAATCTACGCGGAAGCGTACGACACAAACGGAACGGCGTGGGGCAGCGTCACATATGTTTATTCAACAGAAACCCTATATAGCGAAACTGGAAATTTCTCCCTAAACACAACAACTTCATTGGTCACTGTAGAGCATACATGGGCTTTGCCATCATCAGTATTAAACGCAACCTGGGAGTTATATAAGGTTGATTATTCAATGTCTTTCACATTAACAAAGACAGGATCAAATGGCATTCCAGAAGATTATCAATATATTGATGGAACGGTAGTTTCGTATGGCATTTGTCCAATTACAAACGGGCAAACAAGCAGCGCTACAAAAACAAAGACGACGGCAGGCCCATACAACATAAATGCACTGAAAATAAAAAACCAATTTGTTGGAGGAACTAATGCAGCAAAGAACTTCTCTGCAAATGTCACATCCGGATCAGCAAAGCTTTATAGAAGAAACGTTACTTCAAGCAACAGCACAACCGCCTCTAATGTCTACACGGTGACTTCGTACAGCGAAGCCTATGCAGTCGATAACTCGGCCTCCAGTATTACAGACGCCACGAAGGCGTTAATTACTGTCGTCAATGACGATGTTTCGATTTATGACTTAACGCTGCTGCCCTAATCATGGTCGCCTTGAATCCTCTTTTTGCTGGTCAGCGTTATGACTCGTCATCGGCGCTTTCGGCGGATAACCGAATCACGGTTTTCCTGAAATCCATCTATGAAGGCTTTATCTACAGGAACAAAATGATTACCAAGATCAGCGATGCAGATTATCCTGGGTGGTCGCAAGTTACGCCGACATCGATCACGCGAAGCGGAACAACTGCGACAGTTACCGTGTCGTCTGCGGTCAATTGGCAAACCGGATCATCCGTTACCGTCTCCGGGGCTACGCAGTCAGAATACAACGGCACGTTTGTCATCACCGTTACGGATGCAACGCACTTCACCTATCAAGTTAGTGGGGGTCCTGTTACGCCAGCAACCGGAACGATTGCAATCAAGGGCGGCAGGACGACTGTTCCAGGCATTGTTTTCCTAGACGGCTATTTCTTCGTGATGGACGAAAACGCAGTGATCTATAACTGCGACCTCAATACTCCCGATTCGTGGAACGCTCTAAACTTCATCACGGCCATGATTGAGCCGGGCTCAGGTGTGGCGATTGCTAAATCGCAAAACTACGTCATCGCCATGAAGTCGTGGAGCACCGAATTTTTCTATGATGCGGCAAACACAAACGGGTCTCCGCTGTCTCCTGTTCTCAATGCCTTCACGTTGGTTGGTTGTGCATCTGGGCAATCTGTCGCCTCTATTGATGGCGCGATTGCATGGGTCAGCAAGACCAAGCAGAAAGGCCGCGCAGTGCATGTGATGAACGGATTGCAACAGCAGAAGGTTTCAACGGCCGATGTTGAGCGCATCTTGAACAACGACAGTCTTTCAAACGTCTATGCCTACGGGTTGAAGATTTCAGGCCATGCTTTCTATGTGTTGGGTCTGGTCAATTCCAACCTGACACTTGTTTATGACATGACATCGCAAACGTGGGCAATCTGGACAAGCATGACGCCACAATCAACTAAGTCTTGCACCATCACTTCATCTTCTGGCATGGCAACCGTGAGTTGTGCGGCTCATGGCTATTCGGATGGTGATCCGGTAGTCATTGCAGGGGCTGCACAGGCCGAATACAACGGACGAAAACAAATCAACGTCATCGACGCCAATACGTTCTGCTATGCCGTCGCGCTCGGAACGGTATCACCGGCAACCGGAACGATTGCAGCACAGGGATTCACCGAGAGCTATTTCAAATACACGAAGTATGTCTACGCCGATGGTCGTGATCTTGTTTTGCATGAATCGACCGGCGAACTCTGCGAAATCACAGAGTCGGTTTATTCAGACTCTGGTAACCCGATCAAACTGGCGACGCGCACCGGAAAGATTGACGGCGGCAGCATCGAGCGAAAGACAAACTCGCAAATCAAGGTCATCGGCAACAAGTCAGGCGGCGCGGCAATGATCCGCTGGTCGAATGACGACTACGCAACGAATTCCACCTTCCGGACGGTAGATCTTTCGTCTGAGCAGGCGCGGCTATCGCGCTGTGGTTCATTCCGTCGCCGCTCGTATGAGTTGCAGCATATTGGTGACGCCCCGGTTCAAGTGTCTGCCCTTGAATTGAAATTAAATGAGGAGATATGAAATGTTTTATGACTATGGAGTTGCAGAATCGCCAAGTGCTTTCAAAAAGCCGAATAGTAATATTTATGGTGAATTGGCCAGTTATGCCAATAATGCAGGATGGAGCAATACGTGGGGAGATACTTGGACAAATCCGAGT
>JACCEA011198857.1_pt1 | contig 11870 bp, 20 predicted proteins | sample 7449851 | NCBI WGS metagenome assembly JACCEA01 (sample SAMN15323453, study PRJNA562643) | freshwater metagenome | isolation source: river surface water | place: USA:Blue River Watershed | collected 2017-08-18 | reverse complement strand
TTTATTGTGTATTCTGAATATAGGAAAGGGAATGTGTCGATGTTCATTCGTATGATGTGTGTTATTTTTTTAGGGATGACAATATCTTTTTGGTCTATGATTCCAGACTATAAATATGTTCCTGAAATGGCTAAGATTGGTATGCACATACTTTACGCAGGAGGTTCTGCTATATTTTTGTATGGTATTATAACCGGAAAGGTTCCTATGGATGAGTGAACCAGACAGAGAGATGATGCTCCATGTTGTTAATATCGCTCTTAGGTATAAAGACAGTTATTGCCAGTATGATTTGGTAAAAATAAGCAAGAGAGCATTCAAACAATTACAAAGTAAATTAATTTCCTATGACGATATCGACGATAATGATAGGATGATACTTGCGTTGGCTTGTCATTATTCGAAGTTATATATGTCGGGATTTATTTGGCCCGAAGAATGGGCCGAAGACATTGCAAACGCGAACACACTAGAGAAAATCATTGGTCTTAGACTTGATATAAAAAATAACAACGAGCTTTATTACTTTGAGCAGGGTAAAACATACTACGATAGCAATGGTAATCCGTATATTTTTGTTACAGATTCCAGTTTTGTTGAAACTGCCGAGAGACCTCTTATATTCGTCAACAGTAAAAAAGGATTCGACTTTTTTAACCTAGATGGATCTTCTGGTGGTGGATGCAGAGGGGATTATATAATTCTTTATTGACAATACAAAAACATTAAAGATTTGTGATAGGTGGCATCGATCCTGTATCTTCGTTAAGCGTCCCGCTATAAAATACAATCTCACTTATATTAATCAATTTTCTTAAAGACGGAATCATGTAGTATTTATCGTCGCAGTTACAATGTAACCAACTTCCCCCTCGTGTAAAACTTTATATATCATATTATATAGATTACGAAGACCTTCGTAAAGTCTACTTGGAAAAAGCACCAAGTCGATCTCGATAATGTGACGAAGCGTGAAAAGAACGCTTCTCACTTTAGTTTTTGGCATTTCTTACTCGATAGATTCGAGAGCGTTCCGTGGCGCGTGACCAGCAGTGAGCACACAAAGACCGTAGTCCTTGACCGAGATTCCATACCAGCGGCGGTGACCTTCACCGAGCAACAGAAGGAAAACGTCTATAAACGATTAGCGCAAAAATCTGGTCTAGCTGAGTTGCCAGAAGACGCGATGATCGCAGTTTCGGAGATGCTCAAAAAAAAAGGAAGAAGCAAGCAGTGTCGCCGAGAAGGTGATTAAAAACATACTTGCTGACTTCCATGGTCCCATTCAGATAATTATGACCGTGGGTCGGTAATTACCAGCCAACGATTAAATCATCATTTTCCAATTTGGTAAAGTTACGGAAACAAAAGAGTCTATTTGTTGAACTGCGTTAGAACATTGTTGCATGGTTTGTTCGATGGTAGTGAACAGCATCGCTGCCGTCTGATGAGCTAGCCTTAAGGTTTTTGCTCTCTCTACTGCACATTGTTTGGTGTTCAAGTCACTATATTGGTCGCAACAAACCGTCAACGCCAGAGCATCCAAATGAAGGTCTTTAACTTCCCGTTCAAAACTCTTTTTCATATTTTCTAAGGAAGCGACGAACACCATCATTTCCCCACGACACTTCGCTAGCACAGCCTCATAAAAGTGTGGAGGCTTAGCGGTAAATCGGTCAAGGAAAGATGGGGTTTTACAGGATGCATTTTTTGCTTCTTCCAACCACCCGAACGCATTTATACGATTCATCTCGTTGAGAATATTTGTTTTTTTGGTAGATGCATCGCGCAAAGGTGCAAGATTGCGTTCACCCCAATCAAGTATATCTATGGTTGAATATGGTAATAAGGTTTGGATTCTTCCCTTAATTCTCATAGGGTCCAATGAACTATCTGCGGATTTTGCTTTGTTGATTAACTCATCAACAATTGATAGTTTTTCAGGCGCGTTTGCGCTCAAACCAATCCTTCTTGGTCCGTTTTTTTGTGGCTGGTCCACATTAGATAAATTAAGTCTACGTGGACCAGCCATGATATTAAGCAGCCGGTGCCGTTTGATATTCTTTGAGAATACCATTCAGGTCATTGGCAAAGCCGTCGCCAACAGCTTTGAACTTCCATTCACCGTCTTTGTTGTAAACGGAACCGAAGTGAACCGCCGTAAAGGCGCTGTAATCTTCTTCGAGGTCAAACTTCGCCAATTCCGCTCCGTCTTTATCGTTTTCGCAAATCCGGATGAACGCATTTTTGACGCCGCCGAAATTTTGATTACGAGCTACTGCTTCGTGAATGGTCACGAATATCGCAACTTCGGTAATGTTGGAAGGAACCTTCGAAATATCAACAACGATGCTTTCGTCATCGCCGGAACCAGCACCAGTCAAGTTGTCGCCACCATGCACAACTGAACTTGCTGCATCCTTACCTTGGCCATAATATACCACATGTGCCGTGCTAGGACACACGCTGTTCGAATCGAGCAAAAATGCCGAAACATCCAAATCATATTCTTGCCCGCCGCTGATCGCTTGTGCGTCCCAACCCAGACCAACATAAAATTTTGTTACCGATGAACCCTTGGAAAGGTCGATGCGACCCCCCTTCGAAAGATTTAAACCGCTCATAAATTTCTCCTATAAAAATCACTAACTGTGACCACATTGGATTATTGGTATTGTTATGAGTTGTCAACTATAAAAAACATTGACAATATCATCATATTTTGGTAATTGGTATAAATTAAGGAGTTATGCTGTGGACGTATTTCATTATGTAGATAAATCTGGCCCGATAGACAAGATTAAATTGGACCGCCAATATCTTAGGGTTTGCGCGATTTACCGCCTTATGAAACATAAAAAAATCAACAAAGAACAGGCATTACAATTGTCCACTCGACCACTTCGCGATAATTCTTTATTGCCAAAAAATATTCATGCTACTATTGATATGTGGGAAAAACATTTCAAGGGGCCATTGGCTAGAGGATGGAATGAGGAATAAATACAAGGGAACATGTTATCGATGCAATAAGACCGTTGACGTAGGCGAAGGACATTTCGAGCGTTATAAAGGGTCATGGCGAACGCAACACGCATCGTGCGCAATAATGAATAGGAAAAAGAATAATGAATGATCATGCCCCACCACAATATGAAGAAAAAGATGACGTTCATTATGACGCATTGGCCGGAACCGGTTTCTTTGGAGAACAGGCCAGTGGTTGTGTGTTGATGGCAAAAAATACAGGTAGGATATTGTTAGTCTTGCGCTCACCTGCTGTGCTAGAATCTAATACTTGGGGTAATATCGGAGGCGCACATGGTGCCGAAGAAGCACCCAGAGATGCAGCAAAACGCGAAGTGTATGAAGAGACTGGATATTCCGGCAACATGACCATCAGGCCTTTGTTGGTATTCAAAAAAGAAACATTTCGATACTCTAACTTTTTGGCTATAATCGAAACCGAATTTGAACCATCTTTGGGTTGGGAAGCAACCGATTATAGATGGTGTGAATTGGACAACCTTCCTTCCAATTTGCATTTTGGTATGACTGCTCTGTTCTCTGACAAGGAGTCATGGCAGACCCTATCGCATTACAGTGATTTATTTTCAAAATAATATAGACAATATCCTTCTTACCGTTGTATCATTGGTGTGTAATAAGGAGAATAGCTAGATGCTACAAGAAAATAAAATTAAAGTCGGCGATGTGGTTGTAGTAAGAACCACCAGTGGTGAAATTATTGGCAAAGTCGCGAAAGAACAAACCAACAAGAAAAGCGCTTCGTTGAGATTGCCACTCATTGTCCAGCCTGTTCAAGACCAATCTGGTGCTCTTAACATATCATTTTTTCCATATTCGTTAACAGCTACGGATGATGAGGTTTTCACTATCGATGGCGATGTGTTCAAACCACGGAAAGAAATATCGGACATCTATGTGCGTCAAACCAGTAGCTTAGAGTTACCAGAATCTGGATTAATACTTCCCAGATGAGTGACACCATAGCTACTGTTGGTGATTTGACGTCCCATGGTGGGAAGATACTTACGGGATCTCCCACTAGAAAATTAAATGGTAAAATGGTTGCTAGAGTTGGCGATAAGTGTAGCTGTCCAACGCACGGATCAACTTTTATTCTTACTGTCGTTGGGTGCGGAAGACCAAAAACTGATGGCAGGAATACTGCACATTCTGGGGCAATTACTGCTTGTGGCGCAAAGATATTGATATCGCCCAATTGTAAAGATGTGGAAGGAAACGTATAATGGATTGCACGACCTTAGATATAATGGCGGCACTGTCGAGTGACCTTGGTCATGGCGGTGCGGGAAGAACTGGCTTAGCCAGAGACGTTGAAATGGGGTTCAATTCTATAAAAAATGAGATACTTGATTTTGATATTGATAACATTATCGATATTAATTCGGTTAATTTGTCTGGTTCGTTATCAACCAAACTGTCCCAATTATCGGCAACGATGAATTCTGCGATGAGTGGGTTTGCCGAGTTTGTCAGTCATGTGCAATCTAAAATGGATAACATAACTGATGATTTGACCTCAATGACCTCGTGTAACTGTATCGCCTCTCAGTTAGGTATAGACACCAGTAACCCAATAAATGTTCCTGATTTGGGTCCAGTGACAGGAAAGTCATTTTTTGGTGGAGCATCTGCTTTTTTTGGAAGCGTAATGGACGAAGGTAAAGCAATTTTAAGTGATGTCGAAAATATCATGGGAGATGTTGCTGAAAATGTCCAACTCGTTAAACAAAAAGCCTCTGAGATTGAAGCGGCCATACAAAATGCTAAAGCCGATTTGATTCTGACGATAGATAACGAAATACAGTCAATAATAGATGAAGCTGGTGGAACGATAACCCCATTGGCTCAAGAAGATATTGACCAATTAAATGCTGCAAAAATATCCGCACAATCGTTTGCTACTCTGACCCAGACAGCGCGTCAAGATTTGATAAATGCTATTTCCCCTATACTCCCGAATGATTTTGATTTCTCCGGTGTAATGAGCGAAATATCCACCATCGAAAATGAATTGGATGGCTTCTTATCATCGGCGCTATCATCGGTTGATGGTTTGTTTTCCACCTCCGAAATCGCAAATCAATTAGTGCTTGCCGAGCAACAACTTAAATCTTCGGCATTAAAGTTTATGTCCGATATATCATCGGCTTCTGTATTGCGATCATTGGCACAAAACCCAGAAGTAAAAGAAGTTCTTGGGTCAATTGCGTCTGACGACTTGTTGAATCTTTTAGGTAAAATATGCTAACATTTGATACATTAATTGGTAAGACCATAGTTGACATAGAAGGCGGCGAAAAAGACGAAGTGATCGTCTTTAAATGCGATGACGGAACTTCGTATAGGCTTTTTCATGAAAGAGAATGTTGCGAAAGCGTCTATGTGGAAGATATTTGTGGTGACTTGGAAGATATAAAAAATTCTCCCATCTTAGTAGCAGAAGAAACCTGTTCCCGAGAAAATGAGCTTTCTGATCATGTTCCAGAAGAAAGCATCACTTGGACATTTTATAAACTCGACACGGTAAAAGGTGGCGTGGTCATTAGGTGGATTGGGGAAAGCAATGGTTATTATTCGGAAAGTGTAGACTTTGCGATAATCAAATGCGGAAAATGTGTGGATTGCTTGGATATTTACGATCCCCTAAAGGAAAAATTTGGGCCACTGTATAGTAGAATGGTTTTATGCCCTACCTGTGGTAACAAAAGATGCCCGAAAGCAGCCAATCATAATAATCAATGCACCAATAGCAACGATCCTAACCAGTTAGGCAGCTATTATCACGATGACCGTTATTTGAACTGATCTAATTTATTTTTCATTTTTTTGGCTCGTTTGCCTTCTATTTCGGCATGAGAAACTATTGCGACCAGATGCAAACTACGGTTTTTCAAATTATATATGATGATAGCATCATCTCTCAAATGAGCATGCCAAAATCCCACCAATGGCCCAGTGAATGGACTATCGTGCTTACCGTATCTATTTGATATGGGATTTTCTAATTTTACATCTACGAATTTTTGAAGCTTTTCTTTCAGGTCTGGGAAAATCCGTAGCTTTTCCGACAGAGTATCCTGAAACATGGGAGACATGCTTATCTTCCATGGTTCAGAATTGGCCTCTGTGATAAGATCGATTAAGCTTCTTAACCTTGGGTGGAAAGCCATTCGGTGAACTCAGCTTCGGACAATACGGTAGGTTCTTTCGCATCCTCATTGAGGATTTGCGAAACCATGTCTGCCTCAACAATTTTTTGTTCGGTAATCATAGGTTTTTTCTCCACTTCGTATTCTCCTTATAATCATTTTTAGTATGTTGTCAAGTATTATTTATGGTTTGTGCCGTTCCAACTGGGATTTTAGCCGTTCATAGTTAGTATTATATTTTTCTTGCTGTTCTTTTTCTTCGGAAGCTGCTTTTTTTATAATGTCGCTTGGATTAGAAAAATCGTATATTGCTTTCCAATCTTTCACAATAGCCGCCATTTGTTTGGTATTGGTTGTTGCGTTAGCAATGCTATTTAGAAAATATGGGTTGGCTCTAACAGCAATTAATTGAGCCTTCTCACATGGGTTGTGTATTTTTGTTATCATCGTTGGGAGTTTCGATACCGCGATTAATTGAGCCTTCTCACAAGGTTTCTCTATTCTTGCTATCGCATCCGGTGATTGGGATACTGCTATTATTTGTGCCTCTTCACATGGTCGGTATATCAGTTGGATAATGTCGGACGGGTCATGCCCAGATTCAAATGCAAGTATTTGCATTTCTTTGCTTTGATCTAGTATATAACGAATGGCATTCCCATTACATTTTAATGCTTTTAACTTTTCTTCCTCTGTAGGATCGGTCAATATTCGAAGTAGTGACCCATTTTTATCCAAAAAATCTGTTTTCATGCCGGTAGAACGAATTATTTTAGTGATTACCGAATTTAATATTCGGTTATCCTTTTCATCCATGAATTGTTCGGATTCAAAATGGAACTGCCATCTTTTGTTAGTTTTCTTTTCCAATATAATATACAGAGGCCCATCGTTGTTATAATACGAAAAATAATTATCAGTTTTACCTGAAGTACACCATCGAGTATTTTTTCCAAAATATATTGCTGCCTCTTCGGTTTTTGGTATTATCACTTTCCACTCATCATTGTTGATGAGTAACTCGGCCTGATCTGTCTGGTAGAATGATTTTTCCGTATCTTTATTTTCTTCTGTTCTAGATTTTGTCGTAGAAAGCCTATCTCCTAAATCCAGCAGATCATTGAACGACAATGAATTAATGTTGGGAACGTCTGCCCTAAGTCTAAATTGATTGTAAAGTTTCAAAGGTTCGGTTGCTTTACTTGCGTCCTCTATTAGCCTCATGGAGCCGTCCAAATACCATTTAATAAGGTTCAGAACGAAAGCCTTCTTAGGAGTAGGATCTGCCACCTCAAAAGCCAGCAATGCTTGTTCAACGGTATACCGATTATCTCGTTCTACGAAATCTATTTTATCCCTTAGTTTTTCTCCGTATACTGACAAAGTTTTTGAACGATCATATGCTTCGAACAAAGATACCATATTGATTAAATTTCGCATATCTTATTTATCACTTGACCAATATATGATTTCGTGGTATTAAAAAGCTATGACAAATTTACTACCTTGCCCTTTTTGTGACAATTCTATGCTTATCGAGCATGGGATGATTGCGCACGTCGATTCTGCGGAATTTGATTTGAATGATAATATTTGTCCAATTGGTCACATGTCGTGGGAAGAACAGTTTTTGAATAATTGGAATCTTCGTAAAGGTATCCCAGCGGGATTTGTGAGTTACGAGGATTTCATGAAACCTTATAGCGCAGAGTTAAAAGACCATAGAGCGAAAAATAAACAATAGCTGCACCTAAAAACGGTGCATAAATAGGCACCGTTATGATTAAACTTAGAGACACTCTTGTATTGAACCGTGACATGCGTCCGGTTTCCATGCTTCCTCCTACAACCATCAACTGGAAAATCGCTATCAAAGCGGTATTCACTGGTGCTGCCCAAATAGTTCATGAATATGATGATTGGGAAGTCCATTCACCTAGCACTACTATGAACGTGCCAAGTGTTGTGATGGTTAGGGATTATATTCACTTCCAAAAAGAAATCCCTTGGAACAATTCATACTTGATGCTTCGCGATGATTATAAGTGCCAATATTGTTTGAAGACCTTTGGCGCTCAACATCTTACTGAGGACCATGTTTTGCCGAGGAAATTCGGCGGAAGAACCTCGTATGATAACATTGTGGCGGCATGCGCACCATGTAACCATCGCCGTGGGCACAATGTTAAAATACAGCCGAAGAAAAAGCCGTATAAACCAACGTATTGGGAATTGGTTATCAAACTAAAACAATATGAATTGGTTGTTCCTGATAGTAATTGGTTGCAGTATTTGGATTGGGCCGAAGACAAAATATTTGTTTCTGAATATCAAAATAAAATATTGCGCGAACTACAAGAAGCCTGATAGAATGTCTCCTATAGAAATACTATAGGAGACATTTTTTTTAATGGATAATACAACAGAAGTCGCTAACTTTACTCCCGACGATTTAATAAATGCAGTAAAGGCTCTCGATGCCGCATCTGAAAATGGTGGGTTCCGTGGGTGGAAACAACAACAAGAAGCATTACTAGCGCGAGAAAAGCTCGTGATGTTCGCAAAGAATTGGCAAGATGCCATCGAAGACACCGCAAGAATAAACCTACAAAACGCGGCGCAACAGGAGAATACAAATGACTAAACATTTAGGGAGAGATTTAAAAGGAGAATCACTGGTAGTGTGCTACATGCTGATGCCTGAAAGTAAGGACAAGGCATTAGTTGTAAGACCATCAAAACTGCAACATCACATGCAGCGAACGCTGATGAATCTACTTTCAACACAAGACTCACAAGCATCTACACACTTTGCTGATGTATTGGGTCGCAGAATGTATGAAGATTCAGGAAAATACTTATTGCAGGTTTTGCATGAAATAAAAGCATTGGAACCTATATCGATTGATGAAGTGGTGATGACACCGGCATCTAATGTTACTTTCCCTCTCCGTTCCATATTGGAAAACATGGGAGTGATTAAGACACCAACTCTTGTTCAAACTGAAGCAATGGGTTTTAACCCATATGAGGCTAACGCTGCCGCCGAAGTTTCTGATGAACGGCTAATGCTAGCTAAAAATCTTCTCATTGAAGCAAAAATGCTAGATGATGATGCGAACATGAAGCGCGAAAGTGCTTACAAAATAGCACCACAACTTCGCCCCAGAAAACCAGAACCTCTTGTTGAACCAAAAGCTGAAGTTGTTGAACCAGCGGTTGAAGGAACAAATAACAACGGTGAATGATATGATGACTCCCGCAATATTAACGTTCTTGAAGAACATAAGTGTGCATGACATCCCGCACAAATTTATACATAGTGCTAGAGTGGTTGGGGATAATGGAGAAATCATTACCGTGAAAGATAAAGAATTGGAGCGATTGCTTAACGGCGATCACTCCTTTTCGGAAACCTCATTTATGGTAGATGTTGATTTTGCTAAAATTATCGAATCCATATCAATAGAAACCGAGTATATGTATATGCTGGCTAAGAAAATGGATAACAAATGAACGCCAGTAACAAACAACATGAGTGGGATAAATTGATATCCGAAAACAAAAGATTGAAAGAGTATCTCTACCAAATAAACAATTACGACAAATCTGTTCAGGCGGTTATATCAAGTAATGAAGAAATAAAAAAAGCATGGGATAAATTCAAGGTATTGTATGTAATTTATGCTGATGACGAATTGATAGAAAAAGCCGAAAACAAAATATATAGAAATACAATTAGATATGTGGATGGAAATGTTTGCCCGACATGTAATTTACCTAAGTCCAGATATGAGAAGGGAGTATTCGATTGAGTGAAATTTTATATTTGAATAATATGCGAGACATATTGGAAAATGGTGACATTAGACCAGAAAGAACAGGCGTTGGAACGATTTCGTTATTCGGGCAACAAATGCGATTTGATCTTAGGAATACTTTTCCTCTACTAACCACAAAAAAAATGAAATTGGCTTCAGTAGCTAGTGAACTCCTTTGGTTTATAGAAGGGTCAGGCGATGAGCGCAGACTTGCCGAAATCAGGTGGGGAAAACCAAGGTCTGAATTGGGCAACAAAAGGACAATATGGAGCGAAAATCTATCTGCGCCATATTGGAAAGACAAAGCTAAATTTGAGGGAGACCTCGGTAGAGTTTACGGAGTTCAATGGAGACATTGGCAATCATCAAAAATAGACATGTCAGGTTCGGGCATAGACATCAAAGTTAAGAAAACGGACCAATTGAAAAATTTGATAGATGGTATCAAAAAAGATCCATATGGACGCCGCCATATTTTATCAGCATGGAACGCAGGTGAATTGGACCAAATGGCGCTACCCCCATGTCACATACTTTCGCAATTCTACGTGAGCAAAGGCGAATTATCGTGCCAACTGTATCAACGAAGTGCAGACTATTTTTTAGGTGTTCCGTTTAATATCGCGTCGTATTCTCTGTTTACTAAAATGATAGCTCAAGTTTGCGGCCTCAAAGCAGGTGAGTTTGTTTATACCATAGGAGATGCTCACATTTATTTGAATCACGAAGATGTTGTTCGGGAGCAATTATCGAGAACGCCAAAACCGCAACCAGACATATACATAGATCCATCAATTGATGATATAGATGACTTCAAAATGGAGCACTTTGAAATGATTGGGTATGAATCACATGGGCAATTAACGGCAAAAATGGCAATTTAGGAGACGATAATGTCAGAATTAAATGAAACAACTCATCAATACATGGCATCTGAGCTAACCAGAGCACGAAAATCTAGACTCGTTCTTCGTGAAAAGGTGCTTGATATGCTTAATAATGCAATGTCAGGAAAAAAATTAGAGGAAGAGTTTCCTTCTTTTGAGACATTCAACAACATACTCGAAGAAGAAGAAAAATATTCAAAAATGTATTTTGAGCATTTGACGACGAATGAGAAAGAATTGATTCATAATAACAAGATTCCAGAAATGGAACTAAATGTGATAGAGGAAGACTTTGTTCCATTTGGTGGTGAAATTCCTGATATGGCAGACTTTGTAGATATTCTAGAAAATCCAGAAAATTATGATGCAAAAAAACACAATAATGAGGTAGATAGTAGATACGCCACGTCATTTAAAAGAATAGCAGATGCGTTACCATCCGTCGATTCTTGGGTATTAGAAGCAAAAAGAACAAGACCAGAATACACAAATCTTCAAAATGAGCTAATACGAGAATTAGATGGCGAAGAACGCATAGATATTACCGACATGGAAAGGGAAGAAATAATGGAAACTGTTTCTTCTCCATCAGACAATAGAAGAATATTCTATCTTGACATTGGTGATATGACACCAGAAGAAGCAAAGGCGCGCATTGAAAAAATAATGGGTATTGTAAGCAAAAAAGAAACTCTATTTCAAAAAATATTGAATTTTATTGGCTTCATTAACTAATGGCGAAAATAATTTTAATAGCTGCAATATCATCAAATGGCGTCATTGGAAACAATGGCGTCATTCCTTGGTATATACCAGATGACTTCAAACATTTTAAAAGAACCACTCTCAACAAAACCATTGTGATGGGTTCAAAGACATGGGATAGCCTACCATCAAAACCATTGCCCAAAAGAACCAATATCATACTATCCAGAAGTCGAAAAGAAGAAGATGGTATATGG